>Ga0194120_10000475_pt1 | contig 76138 bp, 50 predicted proteins | sample TA2MahCa65mmetaG_FD_148642 | JGI IMG/M metagenome (GOLD analysis project Ga0194120, IMG submission 148642) | Freshwater microbial communities from Lake Tanganyika, Tanzania - TA2015019 Mahale Deep Cast 65m | ecosystem: Environmental > Aquatic > Freshwater > Lake | place: Tanzania: Lake...
GAATGGGGGTGCCGTCTATGCATCCAACACCGTCAACATGCGCCTCCATGGGTGTGACTTCACATCAAACCTGGCGCAGTCTCAGGGGGACAACACCGATCGTGTGGCGATGGGCGGTGCGCTCTTCGCACTGGACTGCACTCGAACCGGGGCCAATCCGCCAATGACCTTGGTGGACTGCGTCTTCACCTCGAACACTGCACGAACGACCGGAAATGGCGGCGGTACCCGGCGATCCGACGGCGGCGCCGTGGTCGACTGGAACTCAGACCTCATCGCCGAGGACTGTTCATTCATTCAGAATCGCTGCGAGTCGACGAGCACTGCGGGTCGGGTGACACGCGGAGCCGCGTGGTTTGGCCTAGCTTCGAACGCAGCCATTAGGCGATGCACATTCACCGACGGGACTGCGTCAACCTCTGGCAGCGGCGATGCCTTCGGGGGTGCGGTCTATCTTGAACAAGCGAGTAACGGAGTGATCGAGTGGAGCCTGTTCGATGGCGGCCTCGCGCAGCGGGGTGGTGCGCTCTATCTCGCCGGCAATTCACAGCCGAACATCCAGTTCAACGACTTCGTTGACAACGCTTCAACCGTGACGGGCGGGGCGATTCATGCGAATGCCTCCCCTGCCCTGATCTTCGATTGCGATCTCCGTCGAAACACGTCGCCGAGTGGGTCGGCCATCTACGCCGAAGGGGCGACTGGACCGAGCGTCTTCGGATGCGTTCTGTGCGGGAACCCCGGTGTTGATGTGGTCGGTCCCTGGACGAACAGTCAGAACACGATCAGCGAGCTGTGCGCGGACTGCAACGCCAACGGCGTGGAAGACGCAGCGGACATTGCAGCTGGCGCTCCAGACTGCGACGCAGATGGTCGTCCCGATACCTGTCAGGTGGATACAGACGGTGATGGTGCGATTGATGTCTGCGACGGTTGCCCGACGGATCCACTCAAGACCGATCCGGGGTCTTGCGGATGCGGAACAGCCGACGGCGACCTGGACGGCGATGGCGTCGCCAACTGTGACGATGGTTGCCCGAACGATCCCGCCAAAACACAACCTGGCGCTTGCGGCTGTGGCGTGCCCGATACGGACAGTGATCATGACGGCACTGCCGACTGCCTCGACGGTTGCCCGAATGATGCAGCGAAGACGTCTCCTGGTGCCTGCGGTTGCGGAGTGCCGGACGCCGACAGCGATGGCGATGGGGCTCCGGACTGCGTCGATGGCTGCCCCACCGACCCTGCGAAGACGGCGGCCGGGGCCTGTGGATGCGGTGTTCCGGACACGGACAGCGACGGTGATGGCGTTGCCAACTGCGCTGATGGTTGCCCGAATGACCCGTTGAAGTCCGAGGCCGGTGCCTGCGGATGCGGCAATCCCGAGACTGATGCAGACCACGACGGCGTGCCGGATTGCGTGGACAACTGCGCGCACACTGCGAATCCAGATCAAGCCGACTGCGACGATGATGGCATTGGCGATGCCTGTACGCCGCCAGTCGATTGCAACGGTAACGGCATCAATGATCGTTGCGACATCGCTGGCGGTGCAGCGGATGTGGACGGCGATGGCGTGCTCGATTCCTGCGAGGCTGACTGCAACGCCAACTCCCTCCCCGACGACTACGAACTTGCCAACGGACTGGCGGAGGACTGCAACCTCGATGGCCAGATCGATGCCTGCGAGATTGCAGGAGGCTCGGGCTCCGACATCGACGGGGACGGTGTGCTCGATGAGTGCGAAGTCGATTGCAACAACAACGGCATCATCGACATTGTCGAGATCTTGGGAGGCGCAGCTGACTGCGACGGGGACGAGGTCCTCGACGCGTGCCAGGATGGGTCCACGCTGCGCAGCTCGCTCACCGCTCCGTGGGGCGGCGGCGCGCCCGCGCAGTTGTCCGTGAGTGGTGTGCCGGCCCCTGTTGGGCAAGTTCGAGTGCGATTCGAGGTGATCGGCGACCTCGATGCTCCCAATGAGTTCGCAACCCTCAAGGTCAACGGTACGAGCATCGCGGTGCTGTTCGGGACGACCGGTCAGGCGTGTCCATCAGCGCCTCAGGTCCACCAGCTCGCGTACACGGCGAGCCAGTGGAACCAACTCATGGCCAACGGTAGCGTGGTGATTCGCCTTGAAGCGCCGTCAACCGTCAGCGCCACCGAGTGCGGGTCATCCCGCGTAGCGATCTTGGTGTCGTACCAGAACGCCGCGTCGGACTGCGACGCGGATGGCATCAGTGACCACTGCGAGTTGTTCGCAGGTTCCCAGCCGGATTGCGATGGCGATGATGAGCCGGACTCATGCGCCATTGCGGCGGGAACGGTTCCCGACTGCAACGGCAACGGCATTCCGGACTCGTGTGACTTGGTCGCCGGCACACTCATCGATTGTGACGCCGATGGACTCCCGGATTCGTGCGCGATCAGCGATGGCCACGTGGTCGATTGCAACGGCAACGGAGTACCTGACTCATGCGATCTCGCTGGCGGTGCCCCGGACTGCAACGGCAACGAGATCATGGACGGCTGTGACATCGCAGCCGGGACGAGCGCCGACGTGGACTCGAATGGCGTCCCAGACGAGTGCAAGGCCGACTGCAATGACAACGAATTGCCGGATGCATGGGAAGTCCTGACCGGACTGGTTCCGGATTGCAACGGGAACGGCCAGCCTGACTCCTGCGACATTGCTGGAGGAACAAGCGATTGCAACGGCAACGGAGTTCCGGACTCATGCGACGTCGCCACAGGGGCGAGCCGCGACATCAACGGGGATGGTCAGCCCGACGAATGTGAGGCCGATTGCAATGGCAACGGAGTCCCCGACCGCTACGAAGTGGCGCAGGGGCTCGTTCCTGACTGCAACGCGAACGGTCTTCCTGACAGCTGTGATCTCGCCAGTGGCGTGCCCGATTGCAATGCAAACGGCATCATCGACTCGTGTGACGTAGCTGCCGGCGAGCCAGATGACAATGCCAATCAGGTTCCGGATGCGTGCGAGTTCGCCAGTGGTGACTTCGATCTTGACGGCCGCGTCAGCGGATCTGACCTCGCCATCTTGCTCAGCCTCTGGGGACTTTCAGATCCCCCGATCGGCGACTTCAATGGCGACGGCGTCGTTGGAGGTGGCGATCTCGCCTTCCTGATCGGTAGGTGGAGTGCGGAACCGTGAGCGCGCTCATGAATGGGATGTTTGGAGTCGCGCATCTCGAGACAGAGCGACGCCCTCTCCGAGGAGTGAATTCAGCATGACTTCATCTGCACCCTACCCGCTGGAGTTTTCGCGCGAACCCACTGCTCACGTCATCATGGCACTCTCAGTCGTTGCGTTGTATCTCGTGTTGAGGTGGTTTACCCGAACCAGATCGTTCTACGCTGTTGACGCTCGACGCGGTGTCGGCAATGAGTCAGATGCGAAGTTGGTCGTTCCACTGTGTGTCTTCCCCTGGGCCCGCGGATTCACGTGGATTGCGCTCGCTCTTGGATGTGTTGCCTGCGCTGAAGGCGCCATCATGCACTATCGCTATGCGCCCCAAGTTGGAGCTGGTGGCGCAGCAGCGGTCCGCACTGATGCCGACGGCGGGGCACTGATCAGCGGCTACCAGGCCGAACTTGAGTCAAGTCGCGCCCTCGCTGAGACGCCGTCCACGAACCCACTCAGGGGAGCGTCGCGCGTTGACACCCCTCCAATGAGCAAGCGGGGCGCGGGGATCGCCGCCCTCATCGTTCTGTATCTCCAAGCCTGTCCAATCGCGCTCGTTCTGACCGGCTCGGCGCTGACAGGAACTTGTGGAGTGGCGCTGTTCGGACCCAAGCGGCTCGTCCAGCGCCCCTCTTCTCCAGCGGTCGCGACACCTGCACCGTGATGTCGGCAATCACGGACCGTCAGATTCGAAGACGCCCCTTCACCCTTCGCGTGCACTTCGCCCTGACCTAAGGGGCCTCACCCCCCGCAATCGATGTTGGCGTACCAGTCCTCGAGAAGCAGGCCCAGATCCGCGCCGTTGACGACGCTGTCGCCGTTGAGGTCGGCGTTCTGCTGCGGGTCCGTGCCAGGAATCTGGCCATTCGTTCCCCACGCCGAGAGCAGGATGCCGAGATCGCGGCCGTTCGTGCATCCGTCGCTGTCGATGTCATTGGGCAAAGGCAGCGCCGTGTTGACGAACACCAGCGTACGGTTGTCGCCCGCTGCAACCGCCGGCGTTTGGGCCAGCGTTGCGGGACCAGACACCTGATTGACGACATCGCTGCCCCAACCGGCCACGCGGTCGCTGGTCGTCACCGCCACGCTGTGCAACCCGCCCGCCGAAATCATGCGACAGTTGCCGACACTGCTCGGTGTGGGCAATTGTCCGCTGCCTGGGATGCCCCACGACACGACCGTGCCATCGCGCCGCAAGCACATGGAATGCAGGCCACCGCCCGAGACTTCGACCGGCTCGGAATCGCTGCCGAGGAGTTGGTTTTCCAGCGACGCCCCGATCGAAACGGGCTGCTGCTGCTGACCGGTACCGCCCCAGATGCCCCAACCGCGCACCGAGGCCCTGCCCTGCGGATCATGCACGATGGCCAACGTGTGGTTGCGTCCGCACGAGACTCGGACGGGTCGGCCCCCCAATGCCGGAACAGCGCATTGATTGTTGATTGATCGGCCCCAGCATCGCAGCGTGGCGTCACTCGTGTTGGCAATCGTCGCGGAGTGCGCCTCGCCGGCGGCGACCATGATGGCCGGTTCGGTTCCTGACGGCAGCGCACACTGCTGCTCCGAGTTGTCACCCCAGACGACCACGCGGCGCGAGTTGCGCTCGATCGCGACCGCATGCTGTTGGCCCAACGCGACCATGTGCACGCGATCAAGGTCCGTCGGGATGGTGCAGACGCCGTAGGTCCCGGCACCTTGCGCGGTGCAGAACACTTGGAACCGTCCGACGTCGTTCCATGCGGCGAAAGAGAAGCGACCTGACGTGATGCCGGCAATGCGATCGATGAGGACCTCGCCATTGCGTTGGAAGTACTCATTGTTGCCGCTGAGGACGAGCGTCCGAGTGACTTCGGTCAGGACGGTCACATGATCTGCACCAGCACGCGCCACGCGGACTCCCACGGACGCGAGGAACGCCTGCTGCTGCGCACTGAATCCCGAAGGCGCGGCGCCCCATGTGCTCACGGTCGAGGTCCCGCCGACGGCCAGCGTGTAGTTGGCGCGTGCGTCGATTTGACGCGCGACCAGTCCAGCCGGCACGGTGCACTGACCTTCGACGGTCCGGCCCCAGCACACAACGGTGCCATCGTCCTTCATAGCCACACAATGGTTCGCGCCAGCGGCAATCTGGACCACGCCCGTCAGGCCAGCGGGTTCGCGCGTGATCTGACCGAACTGGTCGCTGCCCCAGACATGCACGACGGCATTGTTCGGTTGATCAGCCGACTGAGAAATCAGCGCCATCCCGTGCGACTCGCCGGCCGCGATTGCAATGATGAACCCAGGCGGGAACGCAGGCGTGCCGTTCGTGCCGGGAACATTGCACTGACCAAAGGTGTTCAGTCCCCAGCAGCGCACCGTGCCCGTGGCGGTCAGCGCCATCGAGAATGTGGAGCCAGCACTGATCGCGCGGCACGATCCGAGGTTGGTGGGGACAGCACACTTGCCACCGCTCGCATCGCCCCAGCAATGGACGAGTCCCTCCGTACCCAGACCATTGCCGTTGGTGAGGGCCATCGAGTGGACCTCGCCGGCACTGACCTGCGCGTAGCCCTCGTTCTGTCCGGGCACGACGCACTGGTTGTATTGCGAGCGACCGAATCCGATGACGCGTCCGACATCGGGGTTCGAGCCCCCCGGGTGGTCTGTCACGGCAAGGGTGAAGTGCGTTCCAGCGGCGACGGCCGAGTACTGACGCATCAGGTCGCGCGAATTGAAGGTGACATCGCCGAAAAGGCGGAGCGCTTCAGTCTCGGGCGGTCCAGCCACGGTTTGCACGACCGTCAACGTCAGGCCGCTCACCAGCACTTTGCCCGTTCGCGTCTCGAGCCCCACCGGCAGAGGTTGGACGCGGAAGGAGAGCATTTCACCCGCCGGTCCGGTCGGTTGGTCGAGGGTGATCCATGCGGCCGAGGATTGCGCTGACCACTCGCAGCCGGGAATGCCCTGCACCTCGATCTCGCTCTGGCCACCCTGTGCCGAAAAGCCCATCGAACTGGGGACGACCGAAAGAATGCATGGGTCCCCGGCCGTGGCCGATCGCGAAGCAAGACTGGCCGCCAGAATGGCTGCCAGCGCGAGTGCGCGACAAGCGATGTGTCGATGCGTCGGCATGAGTTGTCTCAGTTGAACCATGAACACTGCAGAACCTCACAACACGGCCCCGCGCCCCCGGACCGACGGTCCAGTTCCTGCGCGATACTTGAATGATAACTCCCCAGCGTGAAACTAGGGCAGGTAACCATGCCACAAGGACGCGGTGCGCGGGCAGGAAGTTGGATGGAATGCGAAAGAAACGAACCCCGGATCGACCGTCGCTTGAGCGTGTCGGAGCCGGTCGCGCGAGCATCCCACCCACCAACGAAAAGCCCCCTGGGTGTTCAGGGGGCTGAGCGGGGTGAATGGACCATACAGGACTTGAACCTGTGACCTTCTCCGTGTCATGGAGACGCGCTAGCCAACTGCGCCAATGGTCCGTGATCCCTTGCGGGTCATGAAGTGTAGCGCGGCCATCGCTGACTGCAACCGCGCATGCGCACCGGCCGTGCATCGATCGGATAACACTTTGACACGATGCACACTGGCCACCACGCCCCCACTCGCCCGCCGACTGAGTCTGAACGCCTTGGAACGATCTTGTTTTCACAGGGTCCCGATGCCCTGCTCGCCGAGATCGGCGGGTTCGATCCGGCCGCCGTGGCGCGTGTGCTCGGAGCGCTCAACAGCGGCGCCGCGATCCGTCTGTACGACCACCTGGACGACGCCCAGCAGTCTGAGGTGCTCGAGGCCCTGGATCCGCGCGTGGTCTTTCGGCTCGCCAACGCTCAGATCTTCCCTGAGCGCAGCGTGGGCCGCGTCATGTACTCACCTCGCATCAGCGCTCGCCCGGATGATTCCGTGGGCGACACGATCGAGAAGGTCGGCGCGATGGATGCGAGTTCCAATGTCTTCGTGGTCTGGGTCGTTGAACAAGGTGGCAAGCTCGTCGGCTGGGTCCGCATGCAAGACCTGGTCACGCACCCGCACGCGTCCACCATGGCAAGCGTGATGCGAGACAGCGTGCACCTGATCAACGCCACCGACGCGCTCTTTGATGTCTACCGTCGCGCGCTCTCCGAACGCGTGCTCGAGTACGCCGTCATCGATGCTCGTTCGCGATTCGTCGGCACGCTTCGCTCCGATGTCCTGTTCCGCGAAGCGAGCTTGGAGCTTGGTGAGCGCGGTGGTGAGAGCGTCGGCGTCGATCGCGATGAACGCTTGAGCACACCCGTCAGGGAGTCGCTGTTCAAGCGGCTGCCGTGGCTCGTCCTGAATCTGGCGACCTGTTTCCTGCCCGCTGCGATCGTCGTGATGTTTGAGGGCACGCTGAAGGAGTTCGTGCTGCTCGCGTCGTTCCTGACGGTGCTCGTTGGCCAGACGATCAACGCGGGCGAACAGGCGTTGGCTGTCATGGTCCGCGCGATGACCTTCGCCGATCTCAAGACCATCAAGCTTCAGTCCGCGCTGGCGAAGGAATTCATGGTCGGCTTGCTGCAGGGCTTGGTCTGCGGACCGATCGCAGGCATCGGCATGTATGTGGCCGTGACCCTGAAGGACCAGCCCGAACCACTGGCCTTGGCCGTGGCCACCACCATCGCCACGATCCTTGCAAGCGTCATCGCGGGGCTGTGCGGTACGGCGACGCCGTGGATCCTGAAGAAGTTCGGATTCGACCCGGCACTCACGAGCCACATCGCGCTCACGACCGTGACCGACATCGCGAGTATCGCGCTGCTCCTGGGCCTGGCGCAGGTGCTCGTTCCGCTCTTCTGAGTCCGCCGAGTTTGCGCGATCGCAGTCGCCAGGCACCGCGGCGATGGTCTGGAGCGTGCGATGTCGCCGGCGCCGCCGCGAACGCCTGAAACGCGCGCTTACGCCGGCGCCGCCGCGAACGCCTGAAACGCGCGCTTACGCCGGGGTGGCGGCGAACGCCTCGAGCGCGCGTTCGATGCGACGCAGCGTGCTGATCTTGCCCAGAATTGCCAGCGTGTCGAAGATCGGCGGGCTGACCGTGCCGCCGCTGACGGCAATGCGCAGCGGCTGCGCGGCCTTGCCCAACTGGCCTGCGGCGTGCGCATCGGCGTAGGGCTTGACCGCTGACTCAATCCCCGCAGAGGTCCACTCCGTCACGCCGCCGAGCACAGGCAACAGCGCACGCAGATGGTCGCAGCCGTTGGGCGATTCGCCCAGCATGGCCTTCTCGGTGTTCTTCGAGCGCTCCCACGACAGCGCGTCGTCGGCCGTCACGAAGAAGCGATTGCCACGGAACATGTCATCGAGGGTCTTGCTGCGCTCTTGACTCGCCTTCGCCAGCATGGCGATCCCCTGCTCGCCGAGTCGGTCCATGAATGCCGCGTGGTACATCCGACCGTGCGCGCTCGCGCGACGCAGGAACTCATCGTGCGGCATGCCGGTGATCGCGTCGCAGTTGAAACTGAGCAGTTTGACGCGGTCGAACTTCGCAGGCGTCTTGACGACGCGACGCGGGTCAAACGCTGTGCGCAGGAACTCAAGATCGAACTTCTCGATGTCGTTGCCAGGGCTCCAGCCATTGAGCGCCAGGAAATTGATGAGCACTTCGGGCAGGTAGCCCGAGCGCTTGAAGTCATCGACATTGATCTCGGGCAGTGTGATGCCGAGCGCTTCGGCCAGTCGCTGACCGGTCTCCAGATCGAGCTGAATGTTCTTGTCGCCCAGCCAGGTCGTCCACGCTGCGGAATCCACGATCCCCGCCGGCGATTCGGTGAGTTTTCGCTCGGCCACGGCCTTGCGCAGCGCCTTGTCCTTGTCGCGCTTACTCATCTTGCTGCCGTCGGGATTGCAGATGATCGGCAGGTGCGCGTACGCCGGACGGCGGAACCCGAGCGCATCCTGAATCAGCATGTGCTTCGCTGTGTTCGTGAAGTGCTCTTGCGCGCGAAGGACATGCGAAACCTGCATGAGTTCGTCGTCGACCACGACCGCGAAGTGATAGGTCGGGAATCCGTCGGCCTTACGGATCACGAAGTCATCGATCTCGCTCGCGGGGATCGTGGCCTCGCCGAGCACCTCGTCCTTGATCGTCACATCGTGGCCGGGGCACTTGAGACGGATGACCGCTGGCGTTCCCGCCGCGAGCTTTGACTTCACCTCGTCGGCTGAGAGCGCGAGTGCCGCGCGGTCATAGCGGTACGGTTTTCCCGCGGCGGCCGCGGCCTTGCGCTTGGCATCGAGTTCTTCGCCAGTTTCAAAGGCGTAGTACGCGTGCCCAGCATCGAGCAATCGCTGCAGATGATGGTTGTAGATCGCCAGGCGCTCGCTCTGGAAGTACGGACCGTGAGGACCGCCGCCGACCCCCTGCCACTGCGGACCCTCGTCCCACAGGATGCCGAGCCAGTGCAGATCCTTGGCGAATCCGATGCTCGCTGCATCGCTCGAACGCTTCTGGTCCGTGTCCTCGATGCGCAGGATGAAGGTGCCGTCGCGTCCCTTCGCGAACGCCCAGCAGAAGAGCGCAGTGCGTGCGCCACCCACATGAAGGTGGCCGGACGGGCTTGGAGCGAAGCGGGTAGCGATGCGCATGGGACAGAGAGGCTACCGCGACAGCGTGTGTCGTTGCAGTGCATGGAGCGAAGGCCGTCACACCCGCTTGGCTGGCGCGTCATACTGGCAGCATGACGATGACTCCACAGATTCTGGGTGTTCTGTCCGATGTGCACCGCAGGATCGGTGCTGCTGCGGGCGCGATCGAGCTTTTGAAGCGGCGCGGGGCCACGCGGTTCGTCTACCTCGGCGACGCCGAAGATGAGCGCGTCATCGATCTCTTTGCCGGTGAATCCTGCTCGCTCTGCTTGGGGAACTGCGATGACGATGCGCTGGGCGAGTACGCGCGGTTTTTGGGGCTCGACATGCACCCGGATGGTTCAGTGATCGCCGTCGATGGCGTGGATGTCGCCTTCACGCACGGGCACCTGCAGTCGGTCGTGGATCGACTCATGCGCGGTCAGCCGGCGTTCTTGCTCCACGGACATACGCATGTGCGCTCTGACGAGCGATCGGGCGCGACCCGCATCGTGAACCCCGGCGCCTTCGTCCGGGTCGACCAAGCGACCGTGGCGCTGATCACGCCGGCGCTCGATCGGGTCGAGTTCCTCGATGTGCCGTGAGGTCGCCGTTCGCGCCCCCCCCAACAAATGTCCACTGTGACGGGCGCTTGGCCCACGCCGGGAACGCCACCACGCCCGCGTCGCGGACCCGCGCTCGGTAGCCTGCGCCAATGCTGCTTCCCAAGCCCAAGCGGCTGATGCCGCGCGCGCACCTTCCGCCCGGAACGCTGACGACTGATCCGTCGATGCGCAAGACGATCGTGCAGCTGATCACCTTTGGTCAAGGCACGAGCGACGAGCGCGTTCTGGACACGCCCGAGTCCATCCGTTCGCTCGAACTCCCTGAACATCAGGTGGCGTGGATCAATGTTGATGGGCTCGGTGACTTGGCCATGTTGGAGGCCGTGGCGCAGAGATTTGGCATCCATCCGCTGGCGATGGAAGATGCCGTCGATACCGCGCAACGCGCGAAGATCGACCTGTACGGCGATCACTCCTGCATCATTCTGCCCATGCCGTTCTTGGCCGACCGGCACTTTCGCACGGAACAGCTCGCGCTCATGCTGGGCAAGACTTGGATCGTCACGGTCCAGGAAGGCGCCGACGGGGATTGCTTGGATCCACTGCGCCGACGCATCCGCGATCACAAGGGACGCATCGCCAGTGGCTCGGCGTCCTACGCGGCCTACGCGATCGTGGACACGGTGATCGATGCGTACTTCCCGCTCATCGAGCGCCTCGAGCAGCGCATCGAGCATCTGGAGGACGAAGTGATCTTCCGGACGACCGGTGACGACATCGTGCGGATCCGCCACCTCAAGCGCGACATCGCGCTGCTTCGGCGTGCCGTGTGGCCACTGCGCGATGCGGTCAGCGCGATGCTCTCGGCGGATCATGTCTTCTCGCACGATGAGCGGCTCTACCTGCGCGATGCGTACGACCATGTCGCGCGCGTCCTCGACATGCTCGACAACGCCCGCTCGATCGCCGCGGACCTGACGGACATCTACATGGCCGTGACGAGCAACCGGATGGGTGAAGTGACCAAGGTGCTCACGATCATCGCCACCATCTTCATGCCGCTGTCCTTCATTGCTGGGCTCTACGGCATGAATTTCAACATGCCTGAACTTGGCTGGAAGTACGGCTATCCGTTCTCGCTCGGCCTGATGGTGGCCACCGTCGTGGGGTTGCTGATCTTCTTCCGGCGTCGCGGCTGGATTGGGACCACCTTCCTGCGCGTTCAGGCGCGTCGGACGACCAAAGGGCGGGAAAGCCGCGCCCGGGCGGCGGAAGGCGGCGGGCCCCCGGATCGAGCGGCAAAAAGCCCTTGATAACTCGTCCTTACTTCTCATAGCCTTGTCCGATCCGCGACCGCGCGGCTCGAGCCAATCGCAGGGACCACCATGAACCACCGCACCACTCCACACACCATGACCACCACCTCACTCACTGAACGGTCGAGCGACGTCTACGGCACCCTGACTTTCGGGGGCGACGACATGCTCAAGCGCCTGCCACCCGAGATCAGCATGAAGCTGCAGGCGACGATGAAGCTTGGCAACCCGCTCGATCCGGGCATCGCCAACACCGTCGCCGCCGCGATGAAGGACTGGGCCCTTGAGCACGGTGCCACGCACTACACGCACTGGTTCCAGCCGCTCACCGGCACAACCGCCGAAAAGCACGATGCCTTCTTGCACCCGATGGGCGATGGCACCGCGATTGAGAAGTTCAGCGGCTCGGCGCTCATCCAGGGCGAGCCCGATGCGAGCAGCTTCCCGCACGGTGGCATTCGTGACACCTACGAAGCCCGCGGCTACACCGCCTGGGATGCCACGAGCCCCGCGTTCATTCTTCGCACGAGCGAAGGTCACGCCACGCTGTGCATCCCGACCGTCTTCGTCAGCTGGACTGGCGAGGCGCTCGACAAGAAGACGCCGCTGCTTCGCTCGATCGAGGCGGTGAGCGCGCAGGCGATGCGCATCCTCGCGCTCTTTGGCACGGACAAGGGCGTGAGCCAGGTCATCACCTCGCTTGGCTGCGAGCAGGAGTACTTCCTCGTCGACGATACGCTTGGTTCCGAGCGGCTCGACCTGGTCGTCTGCGGCCGCACGCTGCTGGGCGCAGCACCGCCAAAGGGTCAGCAGCTCGAGGACCACTACTTCGGCTCGATCCCTGCGGATGTGCTGGATTTCATGGCCTGCGCCGAACGCAAGCTCTTTGAACTGGGCATCCCGATCAAGACGCGTCACAACGAAGTGGCGCCCGGCCAATACGAAATCGCCCCGATCTACGAGAACGCAAACATCGCCGTCGACCACCAGATGCTCGTCATGCATGTGCTGCGCTCGACCGCGAAGGAACACGGCTTCATGTGCCTGATGCACGAAAAGCCCTTCGCTCGGGTGAACGGTTCCGGCAAGCACAACAACTGGAGCCTGTCAACGGATACCGGCGTCAACCTGCTGGATCCGCGTGATGACACGCACACGAACATCCAGTTCCTGACGTACCTCTGCGCGGTCATCCGCGCTGTGGACCTGCATGCTGATTTGCTGCGCGCCTCGATCGCGAGCGCGCACAACGACCACCGTCTGGGCGCCAACGAAGCCCCGCCGGCGATCATGAGCATCTATCTGGGCGAAATGCTCACGGACATCCTCGACCAACTTGAGAAGGGCACGCCGAAGAAGACGATGAAGGGCGGCGCGATCGACTTGGGTGCCCGCACGCTCATGTCCCTGCCACGCCACTCGAGTGATCGCAACCGCACGAGCCCATTCGCGTTCACCGGCAACAAGTTCGAGTTCCGCGCGGTCGGCTCGAGCGCCAGCGTTGCGTGGCCCAACACCGTCCTCAACACGATCGTGGCCGACAGCCTTGATTTCGTCGCAACCGCGATCGAGAAGAAGGCGGGTCGGAACCCGAACGCCGCCAAGCTCGAGGCAGCGGTGCGCGAGGTGCTCAAGGGCATCATGAAGGAGCACCGCCGCGTGTGCTTTGACGGCGACGGCTACAGCGCCGAGTGGCACGCCGAGGCCGCGCGCCGCGGGCTGCCCAACATGGCCAGCACGGCCGATTGCTTGGGCGCACTCGACACGAAGAAGGCGAAGGCCCTCTTCGCGCAGTACGGCGTTCTGACCAACCGCGAGTTGCATGCGCGCTACGAAGTGCAGCTTGAGCAGTACACGAAGCTCATCACCATCGAAAGCCGCACACTGGTGCAGATGGTGAACACGCAGGTCCTGCCGGCCTGCCTGCGCGCGCAGGCTGAACTGGCCGACACCGTGGGCGCCACGCAGTCGGCCGGCGTCGAGTGCACAGACAGCGAAGAAGCGCTGAAGGATCTGGTCCGTCGCGTGGCCGAGTTGCGTGCCGCGGTCAAGGCGCTCGAGACCTCGACCGATACCCAGAAGGGTGACGCCGCGAAGAAGGTGCGTTACCTGCGCGACACGGTCGTGCCGGCGATGCAGCGCGTGCGCGATGCGTCCGACGGTTTGGAGCGCCTGGTCCCGGCCGATCTCTGGCCGATCCCGACCTACGCCGACCTCCTGTTGCTGGGCCGCTGATCGCAGGGATCCGATAGCCCCAACGCAGGGTTGACTCCCTGGACCGAACGCCAAAGGCCCCCGTGACCCGGGGGCCTTTTTCATCGGCGCATGGTGGAGTTCCCGCAAGCCCCTATACTCGTCCCTCCATTTCAAGGACCACATTCATGAGCACGCAGACCGCAGAACCCAAGATCGTCGTCTCCGACGCAGGCCCCGCCCTCAAGCGCATCGAAGTGACCATCCCGGCCGACGCCGTGGACAGCCACATCGCGGGCGCGTTCGCGAACCTGCAGACGGGCGCGGCGTTGCCGGGCTACCGACCGGGCAAGGCGCCCATGGCGATCCTTGAGAAGCGCTTCGGCAAGCAGTTGCTTGAAGAAGCGCGCGGCCAGCTCGTCGGCCAGGCGTTCAACAAGGCAGTCACCGATCACAAGCTTCGCCCGATCGGCAACCCCGAAATGAGCCCCGGCAGCGAGCTCAACGAACTCGCCCGCGGTGCTTCGTTCAGTTTCAGCGTCGACATTGAAGTCATTCCCGACTTCACGCTTCCGGCTTGGGAAGGCATGGCGCTCCGCAAGCCAGTCATCGACGTCATCGACAAGCACATTGACGACGAGATCCTGCGCAACCAGTATCGCTTCGGCACGCCGAGCCTGATCGACGGTCCGTTCGAGCACCTTGACCGCATGATCGGCACCGTCGCGGTGACCGTGAAGGGCGAGTCGGAGCCGTTCTACAAGGCCGACAACGCGCTCGCCGTCGTGCCGGCGAAGGAAGACGAAGGCAAGGGCCCCTTCCTGGGCATCATGATCGATGACCTGCAGAAGCACCTGCTCGGCCGCAAGGTCGGCGACTCGGTGAGCTTTACCGCCAAGGGTCCCGAAGGCCACGAACACGAGAAGGTGCGCGGCAACGACCTGTCGTTCTCGCTCTCGATCACGCAGGCCGAGCGCATCACGCCAGCGCCGGTGAGCGAGCTTGCCTCCAAGCTTGGTCTGGCCGACGAAGCCATGCTCCGCGAGCAAGTCAAGATGGTGCTCGAGCAGCGCCGCGACGGCGAGCAGCAGGTCGCCATGCGCGAGCAGGTCATGGAACACCTGGCGAACGCGGTCAACTTCGACCTGCCCGCCAAGCTGAGCGCCGGCCAGATCACGCGCGACCTTGAGCGCCAACGCTACGAATTGCTCTCGCGCGGCACCGCGCCCGAGCAGGTCGAAGTCAAGCTCGCCGAGGCTCGCGCTGACACGACCGATTCGGCGCAGCGCCGCCTGAAGCTCTTCTTCATTCTGCAGCGCTTGGCCGAAGAGATGCGCGTCGAAGTGACCGACGGCGAACTCAACGGTCGCGTCGCCATGATCGCGCGCCAGCAGAACATGCGCCCCGCCGAGCTTCGCAAGGACCTCGAACAGAGCGGTCGCATCCAGGAAGTCGCGCTGGGCATCCGCGAAGCGAAGGTCGCTGACCGCGTCATCGCGCGCGCCACGGTGACCGATGTCCCGGCCGAAACCTGGAACAAGGAAGTCGAGGCCAAGGCCTCGGCCCGCAAGGCCGGCGCCAAGAAGTGATCGTGCTCGCGCAGGGCACATCGGGCGCGTTCTGGATCTCGATCGTCGCCCTGTTCGTGCTCACGATCATCGGCTTCGTCATCGCCATGCGACTGCGCGCGCGCGCTTTCGACCGCTCGGTAGCGGACGCTGAAGCGTTCGGGTTCTCGGAACTCCGTGCCCTGCGCGACAGCGGTCGGATCTCTGACGAGGAGTTCGAGATCGCCGAGCGGCGACTTCGTGAGAAGGCGCGCGAAACGGTCGAACGGCTGCGCCAGGAGCGTGCAGCGACCAAGCCGCCCCGCGCGCGTGGTTCTCAGCGCCCCTCCTGAGCCCGCCCGAACACGGGATCACACGCCGAATGCGGTCGGTCGCTGAAGGGAACGGCTCCGTGAACCGATAGACTCGAAACCGGACACACCATGAGTAACGGAAACGACCGCAAGGGCCCCGGCAACGATGGCAAGCGCACCGACGATGGTGGCTTCCGCGGTCGGCGCGTCACCACCTGTTCGTTCTGCGGCAAGACCAGCCGGGAAGTCGGGCCCATGGTCGAGGGTCCCAACGATGTCTACATCTGCACGAACTGCACCGACCTGTGCGGCAACATCTTCAAGCAGGAGAAGCGCCGCGTCTCAACCGGCAGCCAGCTCTTCTCGAGCATCCCCTCGCCGCGCTCGCTGAAGGAGTACCTCGATCAGTACGTGATCGGGCAGGACCAGGCGAAGAAGACGCTCTCGGTCGCCGTGCACAACCACTACAAGCGACTCACGCAGGTCGGCAACGCCGATGCGCCGGTGGAACTCGACAAGAGCAATGTCCTGCTGATCGGTTCGACCGGCACCGGCAAGACACTGCTTGCGCGCACGCTGGCTCGCATGCTGAATGTGCCGTTCGCGATTGGCGATGCGACCACGCTCACGGAAGCTGGCTATGTCGGCGAAGACGTCGAGAACCTGTTGCTCAAGTTGCTGCAAGCCGCGGACTTCGACCTTGAGGCCGCGCAGCGTGGCATCATCTACATCGACGAGATCGACAAGATCGGCAAGACCAGCCAGAACGTGTCGATCACTCGCGACGTGAGCGGCGAGGGCGTGCAGCAGGCCCTGCTCAAGCTCCTCGAAGGCACCGTCGCGAATGTGCCCCCGCAGGGTGGCCGCAAGCATCCTGAACAGCAGTACATCCAACTCGACACCACGAACATCCTCTTCATCTGCGGCGGTTCGTTCGACGGGATCGAGGAGATCATCTCCAAGCGCCTTGGTCGCCGGCGGATCGGCTTCAACACCGATCCGATCGCGCGTGGTTCCCAGGAAGAACGCCAGAGCGTGCTCGGTCAGGTCATCGTGGAAGATGTGCTGGAATTCGGCATGATTCCTGAGCTCATGGGGCGCTTGCCGCTGATCACGCCGCTGATGCCGCTTGACCGCGCTGCGCTCGTGCGCATCCTGCTTGAGCCAAAGAACGCGCTGGTGCGCCAGTACCAGCACCTCTTCAGTCTCGAGGGTGCGCAGCTTGAGTTCACCCCCGCTGCGCTCGATCTGATTGCGCAGAAGGCACTCGACCGCAACACCGGTGCTCGCGCGCTGCGCGCGGTCGTCGATGAGCTCATGCTCGACCTGATGTATGCGCTTCCCGAACTCGACAATTCGGGCGTGACATACTGCGTCAATGATGATGCGGTCCGCGCCGGTCGCGCGACCGTCGACAATGTCCGCCGACGCGTGCGCGAAAGCGCCTGACCGCGCCTTGGTCCCACAAGGTGAGCGCCATGTCGATCGAGTTCGCGCCCTCTGATCTGGCTCGCCTCGCTCGTTGTGCCACCCAGAGCTCGATCGAAGCTCGTTGCCAGGCTTTCGTCGAAGCACTCTGGCCCACGCTCTCCTGTGCCGGCGCGAGTTGGGCGGGTTTCTACCTCGATCAACCCGATGCACCCGCCGACGCGCGCTTGGTCCTGGGTCCACGCGAACCCAAGCCTGCCTGCAGCCCCATCGGCGTGCACGGGGCATGCGGTCGTTCGCTGCTCTCACGATCCATTCTGGTTGTGCGGGATGTCGCATCGCTCGGGGCGGGGTATGTCGCGTGTGACCCGCGCGACCGCAGCGAACTGGTGCTGCCCTGCCTTCGCGAAGACGGTTCGGCCTGGGGGGTGTTTGATCTGGACAGCCACGATGTGGCTTGCTTCAGCGAGTCCGACGGGCGCGTGCTCTGGTCGGCACTCGACATGGCTGGACTCACGACGAGCGAGCCGGTCCGGATCCTGGTGGTCTAGCACTGTTATGGGGCGGTTTGGCCTCCGATTGCCGCTTGCGGATGACCAAGATTCCCCCTACACTACGCGACTCGACTCGGAGAGCTACACCATGCCGCGCACCTGCCACTTCCTCGGTACCAAGACTCGCTCAGGCAACAAGCACACCATCCGTGGTAAGGCCAAGTACCTCGGCGGCATCGGTCTCAAGACGACCAGCATCACCAAGCGCACCTTCAAGCCGAACTTGCAGGATGTGCGCGCGATCATTGACGGCAAGCCCGTCCGCATCAAGGCCAGCGTCAAGGCGATCCGCATGGGGCTCGTCACCAAGCCGGTGAACCGCAGCCGCACCTGGACCGCCAAGCAGAAGGCCTCGAAGGCCTGATCGGGCCTTCGGTCCAAGCCCCCATCTCGGGTCATGCTGAGAACCTCCTGTCAAGGGGTAGACGCCGCATTTCGTGGAAAAAAGTGCGCGATTGCGTTGACCGTGCCCGCGGTTGGTCTATCGTCCTTTGCCTGCCCGGAACCATGGCTCCCTGTGCCCAATCGCCTCGTCATGGCTGACGAGCGGGCCGGAGCAACACTTCCTCCGGGTCAGGCGGGACAATCCAGGCTCGCGATCGGCGCTCCGCGAAGGAGTTGTGGGGATTCGGTCACGAGATCTTGGTGTGTGCGTCGTGTGACCTGCAGGCCATTGGCGTGCAGGTGGTGGGCCTTGTCCGCGTGATGCGCTTGTCCTGGTTGTGAGCAGTCGTGTCGGGGTTGTGCCGGCGCCGTCGATGGCGCCGTCCAGTTGTTCGGCGTTCCGCCGCGTTCGCGGAGTGTCCAGGGTGTTCGGTTGGGTGTTCGGTTGGGTGCGCGCTGCACGGATGCGCGCGTGAACAGGAGTCAGCGTTGTCCGAGGCATTCGGCCATTCCAACGATCGCGACCGCGTGCTCGACGCCACGGATTTGGTGGCGTTGATCGGCGAGTCTGTGCCCTTGAAGGTCAAGGGCCGCGAGCATGTCGGGCTCTGTCCGTTCCACGATGACCGTTCACCGAGCATGGCGGTGGTCACGCACAAGGGCAACGCCTTCTACAAGTGTTTCGCGTGTGGGGCCAGCGGAAACGCGATCGACTTCATGATCAACTACCACCGCATGGACTTCCCCGATGCGCTGCGCTACTTGGCGCAGCGTGCGGGCATCGAGCTCCAGCCGCGCGGTGGTGGCGAGTCCACTCGAGATGAGTCGGCCGACCTGCGCAAGGCAATGCAGGTGGCGCTCCGCTTCTATCGTCGCGCGCTTGCCGATGCGGACCTCGGCGCGCCGTCGCGCGCGGTTCTTGATGCGCGCGGCATTTCAGCTGGCATGCGGGATGCGTTCCAACTCGGCGCGGCGCCCGCGTCGTGGGACCGTTTCGTCGAGCACCTGGGCCGACTGGCCGAGCACGCCCGAACGAAGGATGAACTGCCCGAGCAAGGTGTGTTTGAGCGCTCGGGTCTGGTGCGTCAGGGTCAGCGTGGCCCGATCGACGGCTTCCGCAATCGCGTCATCTTCCCGATCCTCGATGAACTGGCTCGCCCCATCGGGTTCGGTGCACGCAAGATCGATCCCGAGGATGAGCCCAAGTACTTGAACAGCCCGGAGAGTCCGATCTTCCGCAAGGGTCGCACGCTCTACGGCATTCATGCCGCCAAGAAGCCGATCATCGACTCGAAGGTCGCGATCATCACCGAGGGCTACACCGATGTGATCGCGTGCCACGCTGCGGGCTTCACGAACGCTGTGGCCACGCTGGGCACCGCGCTCACGCGCGAGCACGCCCGCGTGCTGCAACGACTGTGCGAAACCGTGATCCTGCTCTTCGACGGCGACGAGGCCGGCCAGCGCGCTGCCGATCGCGCCCTCGAGACTTTCTTCGCTGTGCCGGTCGATGTTCGGATCTGCACGCTGCCCGACCAACTCGATCCCGATGATCTGCTCCGCCAGCCGGATGGTGCCGTGCGATTCAAGGCGGCGCTCGATGCGTCGGTGGATGCGCTTGTGCATCTGGTCTCGGGCTTCCGCGATCGCTTGGCCGAGCGGCCGGGCGCTGCAGGCCGACAGCGCGTCATCGAAGAGATGTGCCAGCGACTGGGCGCGATGGGCATCAGCGATGTCCCCGCCCTTCGCCGACGCACGGTGTTGCAGGAACTCTCCCGCGTGTGCGATGTCCCGGTCCACGAACTCGAAGCCGCCCTACCGCGTCCGCGCGCTGCGGCCGCCGACGCGGCGAGTGCCGAAGGTCCTGGCCCAGTTGCTCAGGCGCCCCTGGCACCGGCTGAGCCGGTGCTCTTGAGTGGTCCGCAGTTCCGTGCGCGAAGCATGGCCGAGCGCGACCTTCTGGCGGTGCTGCTGGCTGCGCCTGAAGTCGCGGCCGATCGCATCGCGACCCCCGATGGCGATTCGCTGCCTGTGCACGAGTTGTATGCGCCAGGCGTCTTCCTCGATCCGGTTGCGCGCACGCTCTGGACCGCGCTGCACGCACGGCTTGAGGCGGGCCTGAAGACGACCGTCCAGGATGTCATGGCAGATGTGGGCGACCCCAGTGCCAAGAACTTGGCGGCACAGCTTTTCAGCAAGGGTGTGACCCGATGCGAAGCGCCCGGCGGCGCGCTCGCTCGGCTGACCGAAGCCGTCGCCGACATGGAGCGCGTCATTGCGCGCGTGTCGGCGCCCACCCCGCAGGCCGTTGAGGACTTGCGACGCAGGATCGACGAACTCAAGGCGATCGGGCGTCGTCCCACGGCAATCATGCGTTTGGCGAGGGAGGACCGATGAAGGACCTTCCCCTGCGCCGCGCGCGAACGAGCACCCCCAGTGGCCCCCAAGTCCGGGCCCATCAGAACCACCACTCCGCCGATCCCCGGCGGCACCAGTCGATTGGAGCATGAACCGTGAGCACGATTGAACAGGAATTCCCCCCCGTCCTCGCCCAGCTGGTTGCGCATGGCGCCACGCGCCGTTGGATCTCCTGCGAAGAGATCAACACCTGCGTCCCCGACGAGTTCGTCGATCCCGACAAGCTCGACGAACTGCTGCACCATGTGCGCGCGCTCGGCATCACGCTGATCGACGAACCTGAGCGTCTACGCCACGGCTGGCAGACCATGCCGGCGCCGCTGCAGACGCACCTGAAGTTCCAGCGCGACGACGAGCGCAAGGTCAAGCCCAAGGAGCCCGGCGCCGAAGCTCCCAAGCCCAAGCCCAAGAAGCAGGTCGCGTTCAGCTCGGACGAACCGAACTTGGACGACTTGGAAGAGGATCTGCTCGACGAGGCCGAAGCTCAGGCTGCGGTCGAGCAGGCGCTCGCCGAACAGGGATCAAAGCGGATCGATGACCCGATCCGCATGTACCTGACGCAGATGGGCACGATCCCGCTGCTCACGCGCGAGCAGGAAATCCGCCTCGCCAAGAAGATCGAAACCACGCGCATGATGTTCCGGCGCATGACGCTCGAAAGCGATTACTGCGCGCGCCAAGCGATTGACACGCTGCGCCAGGTGGCGGCGGGCGAACTGCCGTTCGATCGCACCATGCGCATCTCGACCGCAGAGAGCAACGCCAAGGAAAAGGTCGACCAGCGCATTCGTTACAACCCCCAGACCATCGAGAAGCTCTTGGAGCTGAACGACGAGGACTGGAAGTTGCTTGAACCGGGCAAGTTGCCGGCCGAGAAGGCCGATGCGCTTCGCGCCCGCATGCAACAGCGCCGTCGCAAGGTGGCCACGCTCCTCGAGGAGTGTTGTCTGCGCACCGGCCGCATTCAGCCGCTCATGCGAAAGCTGCAGAACGTGAATCGCAAGATGATCGATCTGCAGCGCATGCTGGAGAAGGCTGACCGCAATCCCGAGCGCTACGACCCCGAGGATGTGCAGGTGCAGCGCGATGAACTCACCGGGCTTCGTGACCTGGTCATGGAAGACCCGGCGAACCTGCTGGACCGATGCCGCACAATCGCTCGCGTGTTCGGCGAGTACGAGCAGGCCAAGCGCGACTTGTCGGGCGGGAACCTTCGACTGGTGGTCTCGATCGCCAAGAAGTATCGCAATCGCGGTCTCCCCTTCCTTGACATCATTCAGGAAGGCAACACCGGCCTGATGCGTGCGGTCGACAAGTACGAGTACAAGCGTGGCTACAAGTTCAGCACCTACGCCACCTGGTGGATTCGCCAGGCGATCACGCGCGCCATCGCCGACCATGCCCGCACGATTCGCGTGCCGGTCCACATGATCGAGACGATGTCCAAGCTCCGGAACATCCAGAAGCACATGCTTCAGGACCTGGGCCGCGAGCCGACCGTCGAGGAGATTGCAGCCAAGGCGAAGATGCCCGTCGAGGAAGTGCGCCGCGTGATGAAGATCAGCCGTCATCCGATCTCGCTGGACCGCCCGGTCGGCGAGAGCGAGGACAGCCACTTCGGCGACTTCATCGAGGACGAAAAGCAGGAAGCCCCCGCCGAAAGCGCGAGCACGGAAATGCTGCGTCAGCGCATCAACGATGTGCTGCGCACGCTCACCTACCGCGAGCGCGAGATCCTCAAGCTCCGCTACGGCATCGGCGACGGGTACACCTACACGCTCGAGGAAGTCGGCCGCATCTTCAAGGTCACGCGTGAGCGCGTTCGTCAGGTCGAGAGCAAGGCCATCCGCAAGCTGCAGCACCCCGTGCGGCGGCAGCGTCTGGCCAGCTTCATGACGGCCGACGGCGAAGATGGCGCCGGCGAGTGAGCCGACATCGGTCTAGGCCATCGCCCGGACTGCGGATTGAGCGGCGAAATCGGCGCGCGCGCCGATAGGATGGCCGCATGGCCAAGGCTGTCGTCGATCCGCAGGAACTCCGCCGTTTCGCCCACGACCTCAAGAAGTTCAACGGTGAGCTGCAGGCCGGCATGGCCACGCTCGGCGCGCGCATGGGCACGCTGCAGCAGACCTGGCGCGATCAGGAGCAGCAGAAGTTCCAAGAGGAGTTTGAGCAGACCGTGAAGGTGCTGCAGAAGTTCCTGAAGGCGAGCGAGATCCATGTGCCGTTCCTGATGCGCAAAGCTGACCGCATCGACGAGTACCTGCAACAGCGCTGATCAGGCATGGACGGCGCCAACGTCAAGTCCATCGATGCGATCACGCGCTTCAAGGCGACGATCGCGACAGCGCGCGATGACTTGGCACGAGCGTTGGCCGAGGCCGACAGCGACATCGACCGTGCCCAACTTTGGATCGAGCGCGAGGCGCCGGCGTACTGGAAACGCCAATTGACCGTTCGCGCCGAAGAGGTCACGGTCTGCAAGAGCGCGCTCTACCGCAAGCAGGTCACCGTGAGCGCGAAGGACTCCAAGCCCAGCGTCGTCGATGAGAAGAAGGCGCTCCAACGAGCGCAGGCTCGTCTTGCCGAGGCGGAAGTCAAGGCGAAAGCCTGCAAGCGATGGGCGACCACATTCCAGCGCGAAGTGATCCTGTTCAAGGGCACCATGTCGGCGATGCAGACGGTCGTCGAGCGCGACCTGCCGATGGCCGTGGCGCTGATGAACCGCATGGCCGAGGCACTTGCGCGCTATGCGGCACCAGAACCGATCGAGGTCCAGGCCATGCTCAAGGCCCTGCGCGAGTCAGCCCAGAGCACACGGCGGTCTGGATCGGCGGACTCGGTCACGGACTCGGCGCCGGACGCGACGGATCCGACCATCGAGTCTGACGCCGGCGCGTCCGACGCGAGCGATGCAGTCAGTGACGCACCGAGCGACGCACCGAGCGATCCGCCGGGTGACGGAGGCGATCCATGAGCGTGCAAGGGAGCAAAGCCACGATCCAACTTGCGGTGAAGGAAGTTCGCACCAAGTGGATGCGCACGCGAGAGGAGTGGAACGACTCGGTGAGCCGTTCGCTCGAGGCCAATGTCGTGGACTCGCTTGAAGACCGAGCACGGTCGGCGATCCTGACGCTGGAGAAGATGCAGGAAACCCTCCATCGCATGCGCCGTGAGTGCGGCGAGTAGCCCGTACACTCGCGCGCGTGCCGCCCGACTTCATCCAGAGCCGATCGCCCTCGATGACCGAGTCGGTCGGCGCGGCATGGGATCTTCTCTCGGCGGCCGCACCCAAGCGTGAAGCGTCCATCGCGCAGGCCACAGCGACGCGCGATGGGGTCCGCCTGACCGTTGGCCGTCGACGCCAAGATGAGCTCGCCAAGGCCCGAGCGGCGCACGAACTTGATGTGGCCACGGCAGGATCTGATGAGGCGGCCGCCATGACGAGCGCGAAGGCGCGCGCCGAGGAGCTCACGCGTGAACTTGAAGTGTGGGACGAGACGAGCCGGCGTCGACTCGACGATGCCGTGGATTCCCGGCGGCGCAAGATCAAGCACAACTTCGACCACGCGATCTGGCAGGCCGAAGCGATTCACGAAGAAGCGATCCGCATCCCTGGTCGCGATCTTGAGGCGTATCGCCAGCATCTTCAGGCGCGCGTGTCGGAGTTGGAAGATTTGATGGGGCAAGCCAAGGCGTTCGTGGGGCGGTGCCGCATGCGCATGCCCCCTGAGCCTGGGCTCGATCCCGCGGCCGCCGCCCAGGCCGGCGCGCAGCCTGAACAGGCCATCCTGCAGCAAACCGAGGTCGTGCGCGGCCTCAATGCAGAGCTCGGTCAACTTTGGTTGCCGGGAATCTTCCGTGGTCCGATCCTGCTCGCCCCCTGGTTCCTCTTTGCGGCCATCGGCGCGGGTGGTGCGGCGCTTCTTCCAAGCGGTGATGGCGGACTGGCTGGCAAGCTTGAACTTGCGGTCTACGGACTTGCGGCGGGCACCGCGCTCATGGTGGTGGTGGCGTGCGTGGCGTACATCGTGGGACGCCAGAAGCTCCATGCGGCGCTTGCGCCATCGCTCCAGGCGAGCGCAATCGCGCACGCGGCGATGACCTCGGCACTGGCGAACGCAGAAGGCGCCCGGCGTTCGAAGGAAGCCGTCGTGACCAGCCAGCGCGATGAGTCGCTCGCCGAGGCACATGCCAAGTACGGGCCCATGCTCGACGAGCTCGAAGCGCGTCGCAACGAGAAGCTCGCCATCATCGAACAGACCGTTCCGGCCAAGCGCGCGGAAATCGCCGCGCGTCTTGCCCTGCAACTCAACGATGCTCGTGTGACTCGCGAGGTCCGCGTGGCTCGCGCAGCGCGCACACTCGAAGCGAGCCAGGCATCGATCGACGGCCGGACCCGCACCGAGGTGTTCGCGGCCGAAGCAACTTGGAATCAATCGTGCACCGAAGAACGGGCTGCCTGGTGTTCGGCGCGTGACGAAGCAGCTGGACTGCTCAGTTCGCTCCGCGCGGCCGATGGTGCGCTCTTCCCGGAATGGGATTCGGTCGACGCCTTGTCATGGGTTCCCGCTCGCCAACCCGGACCTGCCGCCCGTCTAGGCCACTGCACGCTTGATCTCGCCACGATTCCTGGTGCATTGCCGAACGACCCTGCCTTGGCATGGCCCGCGGGACTGCCGACCTCGCTGCGAGTTCCGGTGGCGCTTGGCTTCCCGACGCATGCATCGCTCCTGCTTGAGTGCGGCCATGAGGGTCGCACGCAGGGCGTCGCCATGCTGCAGCAAGCGATGCTGCGCGTGCTGACCGCGATGCCTCCTGGCAAGGTTCGATTCACGATCGTCGATCCGGTCGGCCTAGGCGAGGGCTTCGCGAGCTTCATGCACCTTGCCGACGAGCACGAGCAGCTCATCGGCGAGCGCATTTGGACGGACCATCGTCACATCGAACAGAAACTGACCGACCTGTCGGAGCACATGGAGACGGTCATCCAGAAGTACTTGCGCAATGAGTTCGAGAGCATCGAGGAGTACAACCGACAGGCCGGCGAAATCGCCGAGCCGCTGCGCGTGCTGGTCTTCTGCGACTTCCCTGCAAACCTGACTGAGGCGGCGGCGAAGCGGATCGCGGGCATCGTGAATTCCGGTGCGCGATGCGGCGTGCACACCATGATCCTGCGCGACGAGCGACTCGAGTGGGTGCCGGGCATCGATCAAGCCGAGTTGCGCGCACGAAGCCTGTGCCTGCAGCATCGCGATGGCCGCTGGGGCGTCGCGAACCTTGGCATGCAGGGGCTTCCATTCGAACCAGAGATGCCCCCCGCTGCTGACCGACTGATCCCGCTCCTGCGCCGCATCGGCAAGGCAGCCAAGGAAGGCAGCAAGGTCGAGGTGCCGTTCGAGATGATTGCCCCCAAGCCCGATGCGCTCTGGTCGGGTTCGACCGCGACGAGTGTGCAGGTTCCGCTGGGCCGGACCGGCGCGACGCGACTGCAGACGATGACGCTCGGCGTGGGCACGAGCCAGCACGCGCTCATCGCCGGCAAGACGGGCTCAGGCAAGAGCACGCTCTTGCACGCGCTCATCACGAATCTGGCGCTCTGGTACAGCCCCGACGAGGTCGAGTTCTACCTCGTCGACTTTAAAAAGGGCGTCGAGTTCAAGACCTACGCCACGCACCGATTGCCGCACGCGCGCGTCGTGGCCGTCGAGAGCGATCGCGAGTTTGGCCTGTCCGTGTTGCAAGGGCTTGATGGCGAACTCAAGCGGCGCGGGGATCTGTACCGGCAGCTCGGTGTGCAGGACTTGGCCGCGTATCGCCGCACTGGGCACGCCGTGGTGCTCCCGCGCGTCTTGCTGATCATCGATGAGTTCCAGGAGCTCTTCATCGAGGATGACCGCATCGCGCAAGATGCCAATCTCCTGCTCGATCGACTGGTGCGACAAGGTCGCGCGTTTGGCATGCATGTCGTGCTCGGGTCGCAGACCCTGAGTGGCGCGTTCAGTCTTGCACGCACGACGATGGGCCAGATGGGCGTGCGCATCGCGCTGCAGTGCTCCGAAGCCGACAGCCAGGTGATCCTGTCCGACGAAAATCTGGCGGCGCGCCTGCTCAGCCGACCCGGCGAGGCGATCTACAACGATGCGGGCGGTCTGCTCGAGGGCAACAGCCCGTTCCAGGTCGTGTGGTTGCCCGATCAGGTGCGCGAGCAATGGCTCAACCTTGCGCAACTCAAGGCGCAGGCCGAACCGCCCAAGCGGCCGCTGGAGACGATTGTCTTTGAAGGCAACGCTCCGGCGTCGTTGGACGCGAATGATGTGCTCTCTGGTCGCGCGCCCGCTGGGACGAGTCCACTCGCGCCGAGCCTGTGGCTTGGCGAAGCGATCGCCATCAAGGATCCCACAGCGATCCGTCTGCGCCGCATCTCGGGTGCGAACACGATCGTGGTCGGGCAACGCGACGATGCAGCGCAAGCGATCTGTGCGAGCGCGCTGCTCTCGCTGGCTGCGCAAGCGCCTGGCGCGCGTGTGGTGTTGCTCGATGGAACAACTGCCGACGACCCCTCATTCGGCGGCCTGGCGGCGCTCGGTCGATCGATCGGACTCGATGTCGTGACGGCGACGCCCAAGGAGCTCCCCGATCGCCTGCAGGAGCTGGCTGCTGAAGTGGCAAGTCGCCAAGAGTCCGGCACGGCCGACGGCGCGACGACGCTGCTCCTGGCGCATGGATTGCACCGCATGCGTGCCTTGCGCCGGAACGAGGACGACTACGGCTTCGGCGGCGGTGATGGACCGCCGACGCCGGACAAGATCTTCATCGCGCTCGCGCGTGAGGGCCCCGCCGTCGGCGTGCATGTGCTGGCGACCGTCGACACCGCGACCAACATGGGACGCGTCCTCGATCGCAACGGCTTGCGTGAGTTCGACAACCGCGTGCTCTTCCAGATGAGCGCGACGGACTCGAGCACGATGGTCGACTCGCCGGCCGCCGCGCGACTTGGGCCCGAACGCGCGATGCTCTACAACGAAGAACTCGGGATCGCTGAGAAGTTCCGCTTCTATGCCTGGCCGGAGCGATCGTGGATTGAAGCCACCGCGGCGCGGCTCCGTTCGGGCGCGTGAGTCTGGACCAGATCGGTCCACAAACGCTCGAGTCGCTGCTCGGAGTGCCCTGGCGCAGCGTGGTCTTGCGCGAACACACTGAGTTCCCACTCCAATTCAGCCTGACGGAAGGTCTCGACCGCCGCTTGACCTGACGGCATGGAGGGCGGCATCGCCGCACGCGATCGCCACGCGAGGACCCGATCGATGTTCGCCTCGTCACGGGTGGCACCGCGGTCCTCGATGCGTTGCAGTCGAGCTTCCACTGCAGCAAGTCGTCGCGGGAGCGACTCCCATGTTTGCCACTCAAGGGTGCGCGTCGCCTCGGCGGGAAGGACGCGCGCGTGCAGGGCGCGGACATCGTCGATCGAACGCTGCCAGGCTGCTGGCACGGGTGCATCGAGCGCACGCGCGATGCGCTGATCGATTCGCCAGACCGCGATCGCAAGCGGCAGCGACTCGTGAACGAACGCCCAGGCCCGTTCGCCCAGCGCGGCGACGATGGCGTGGAAGTCGGCTCGACTGCGCGGGAGCAGATCGTGCGGAACGCCCTTGAGCACGGCGAGTCGGCAGACTTCGGCGACGACATGCGGTTCGAGCAGGCGATGACTCGCTGCTGTGCATGCCTCGCTGAACGAGGGATGATGCCGGACTTGTTCCGCAAGCCGTGGCTCGATCGCATCAAGTGCAAGGTCGCGCACGGCCGCGACATGGAGTGTCGCCGCCCGACCTGCATCGGTTTCGATCACCAGTGTGGCACCGCCCGGCGTGACCTGAAGCGCAGGATGACCGGTCACCGCGTGCCCTCCGAGGTCGAAGTCGACCGACATCGCAAGCGCTGGCCACGGCCAGTCGTGCGAGGACCGCCCCAGCCACGCACTCCACCCCATGGCCTGCATGGACGATTCGTTCCAGGCTGCGCGCGCAGCGGCGTGGTGCTTTGCGAGCAGGCTCCGCAGGTCTCGCGAACGATCCACGATGCCGGCTGGTCCGCGTACCACAAAGCCCATGCGCAAATGTGGATCGAGGGCATCGAGCGCAAGATCATCAGGCAGGACAGACAGCCCCGTGAAGGAGGAGAGCCATGCAGCGAGTCGCCCCCTGATCGAACCCGTTCGATCCGAAAGTTCAGCGGCGGCATCGCGCGCCACATCGGCGGCTGGGATGCATCGCGTGCGGATTCGCTTGGGCAGCGTGCGGATCAGCGCCTCGATCAACTCGTCGTGCAAGCCCGGCACCAACCAGTCGTAGGCATTGGGGTCGGCGAGTTCGAGCAACGCGAGCGGCAACTCGGCTTCGATGCCGTCGGTCGATGTTCCTGGCTCATGGTGATAGTGCAGCGGAATGCGCAGGCCGTGATCGTCGAGCGCGTCGGGGTACGCACTCGGTTCCTGGACGCGATCCGGATCGGCGAGCAGGTCACGCTCGGACATGCGAAGCGAAGTGGCATGTCGCTCGTCACGCAGCCATGAACGAAAGCTGGGCCAAGCGTGAAGATCAGCAGGAAGGCGAGCGTCGTAGAAGGCGAACTCGCCGTCGCGACCGGCCACGAGATCGTGTCGCCGCTCCCTCTCCTGTCGTGCGAGCAGTCGATCGCGGAGCGCGAGGTTGTCGGAGATGGGGGCGCAGGCACCCGGCAGTTCGCCATCGATGAGCGCGCTTTGGATGAAGAGTTGTCGCGATCCCGCTGGATCGAGCGGACCGAACGGCACGCGTCGTCGCGGGATGAGCGTGAGGTGGCCCATGGTGGCACGCTCCCACGCGGCGACATGTCCCGTCTCGACGCGCCAATGCGGTTCGCTGACGGTGCGCTCGACCATGTGCGGCGCCACGGCCTCGACCCATTCGGGCCGGATGCGGCAGGCGTCGCGCAGCCAACGACGGGCCGTCTCGACGACCTCGACCGCGACGATCCAGCGGGCCTGCGACTTGGCGAGCGCGCTCGATGGATGCAGCTCGGCGGACTGGCCACTTGGAAGGCGGTAGGTGCCATCGTCCTGACGATGTGCGATGTGCGACACGAAGCCGGCCAAGATCGCACAGTGCACGCGCTCCGGATCGCTCTCGTCGGCGAGCGGCGGGATCGTTCCCGTGAGCCGTTCCGTGGCAAGGCGTTTCAGTTGCGCATGGAGATCATCCCATTCGCGCATGCGCATCGGACTGAGGAATCGCTCAGCGCACCAACGACGACGCGCACTGGAGCCGAGTTCAGCGCACGCGCCCTTCCACGCGCGCCAGAGCTTGAGTGCGCTCATGGCATCGCTGCGTTCATCCCGAAGAAGCGCGTGGGCAAGGTCCGCGTTCGCCGTCGCCCCCGCCGGGCGATCCCGCGGATCTTGGATCGCCATGCGCGCGGCCAGGATGAGCGCCTCGGCGAGACACGCGTTGGCGTGGCCAGCCACGATCGTGCGCGCGATGCGTGGATCGAGCGGCCACTGCGCAAGGTCCCGGCCGAGCCGCGTCAACCGAAGTTCACCAGTGAATGCCCCGAGTTCAATGAGTGTGTCCTGCGCTTCGCGCACGAGCCGAAGCGATGGCGGATCGATCCACGGGAAGTGCTCCGCCGCGCCGAGCCCGATGGCTGACAGTTGCAGCACGACGCCACTCAAGTTGGCGCGCTGCACTTCGGGCACGGTGAACTCGGGACGAAGATCATGGTCTGCCTGGCTGAAGAGCCGGACGCACAGGCCGGGGAAGAGCCGTCCCGCGCGACCGGATCGTTGGCTGGCACTGGCCCTCGAAATCGGCTCGATCGGAAGCCGCTGCAGTCGGCTGCGCGGGCTGTATCGGCTCAGCCGCACGAGTCCCGAGTCCACGACCCATCCGATTCGCGGCACGGTCAGGCTCGTTTCGGCGATGTTGGTGCAGGCGATGATCCGTCGCGCGGGGCCGGGCGTGAAGATGCGGTCCTGCTGGTCGCTGGGCAAGCGCGAGTACAGCGGCAGCACCTCGATGCCTTGGAAGCGTCCACGCGCCCCATCGACGAACTCGTGGATTTCGCGCTCGCTCGCGAAGAAAACGAGTCCATCGCCTGGAGCTTCGTCGAGGCAGACGGACGCCGCGTCGAGCGCTGCCTGAACGACATCAGCGTCCTCGCCGGCAGCCATCGGCGCGTAGCGGATCTCAACTGGATGCGTGCGTCCCTCGACTTCCAGGACTTCGGCGCCGTCAAAGTGCGCGGCGAAGCGAGCTGCATCCAGCGTGGCGCTGCTGATGATCACGCGGAACTCGGGGCGTTGGCGCAGAATCTTTCGCAACGCACCGAGCAGGAGATCGATGTTCAGGCTCCGCTCGTGAGCTTCGTCGACGATGACCGCATCGTGTCGCAGGAGGAGCGGATCCTCGCGAAGCTGTGCGAGCAGGACGCCATCGGTCATCACCACGAGTCTGGAGCGTGGTGATGCGCTCGTCTCGAATCGAACCTGATAGCCCACGGCCTGTCCTGGTTCCGTGCCGAGCTCGTGCGCGATTCGTGTGGCAACACTTCTGGCGGCCACGCGACGGGGCTGCGTGTGGGCGATCGTGCCGTCCATGCCGAGGCCAGCCTCGAGCAGCATCTTCGGCAACTGTGTGGTCTTGCCGGAGCCGGTCGATGCGCTGACGATCAGGACCTGATGCGTGCCGAGCGCGTGGTGCACGCGATCGCGGCAGGCGCTCATTGGGAGTTCGGGCGGGTAGCTGATCGCGAGGGCGTGGGACATGCGCCCGATCCGCACATCGCTCGATCGTTGGATTGCCAGTTCGATGGCGCGATGCAGTTGGCTGTGGGGCTTGCCCTCGCGCACGAGCCGCTCGTAGCTGCGGAGCTGACGCCGCAACGGTGGAAGGTCCGCGCGCAGGCACTCGGCAAGACGCGCCTGAAACATCGCGAGGGCGCTGGTCACGCAGAAAGTGTAGGGGCTACAGGACTCGACGCCGCAAGGCGCGATGGACTGTGCGCGGCTTTGCCGCGCGGATGCGGCTCTGCCGCATCCAAGAGCTCACGAAGTGAGCGCTACAGGACTCGACGCCGCAAGGCGCGATGGACTGTGCGCGGCTTTGCCGCGCGGATGCGGCTCTGCCGCATCCAAGAGCTCACGAAGTGAGCGCTACAGGACTCGAACCTGTGACCCCCGCTGTGTAATAGCGGTGCTCTAACCAACTGAGCTAAGCGCCCGACCGAGCGAGTCTATCGCGACGGTCTCATTCCCCCTTGCGCAGGAAGTAGGTGAACTCCTTCGTCGCCATGTTGGCGCACGGTCCACTCGGGTCCGTCGTCCCGCGCTCAGTGTCCACTTGGAACACATGCCACCCTTCGCCGCCGACCTCGTACCAGATCTCATCCACCTTCTCTTGCCAGAACGCCCCCGCTGCAGCCATCGAGGGAAACTCCTGCTCCCACGAAGTCTTTGGCGACGAAGCGGGTCCGATGCTGCCACGGCAGATGAATCGGCCCTGATCGTCGCTGCCGTAGGACGCGCGTCCGCCGGGAGACTCGAACATCCTTCCCTCGCATGCGTTGCCGGCTCCAGCGAGTGTCCAGACTTCGCGCCCCCGCGCGAAGTGCCAGCGTCCAGGCGCGTCCTGCAGATTGCTCGCCGTGGCTTCGTGAATCGAGAGCGGCCAGAACACGCCTGCTCCGATCGCTCCCGCTCCAATCGCGAGAAGGACGAGCAGGATGGATCGATGCGTGGCGCGCCCAGCTGCGGGAGTCGTGGTGGTCATGCGGTGCATTGTGCCACGGACACGGTTGGGAACGCCCGGATCCACCCTTCGTCGTGCCGCTCCCGGCGGCTATCCTCCACCTTCCCCACGATGTCTGGCCCCGCGCGCGAACTTCTCTTGATGGCCCGGCGACCGCTCTCGGTCGTCTTGGTCGCCGTGCTCGCCGCGTGCACCGGTTCGTTGGTGGAGAACGCCCCCGAGCGACCGAAGCAAACACGAGCCGATCGTCGCGTGATCCCGATGGATGTCGATCCGATCATGCGCGGCACGATCGCCGCCGAGACGATCGTGACCGGATTCACGCCCACGGTGGTGCGCGGCTACGGACTCGTCTTCGATCTTCACGGAACGGGCAGTCGCATTGCGCCGACCGAAGTCCGGGCCCAAGTCTTGAAGGATCTGCAGCGGCTGCGCCTTGGCGCTGACGGCAAGGCACCTGACTCGAGTGAGCTCGATCGTCTCCTTGGCGAGGAAAACACGGCGATCGTCGTCGTCGAGGGGATCATCCCGCCCGCGGCACCCAAGGGCACGCGCTTTGACCTTCGCGTGTTCGCTGCGCCCGGCACAGGCGCCACCAGCCTTGAAGGCGGTCGTCTCATCCTGACGGATCTCCGACCTGGTCCCTTGATGCTCGGCAGTAAGCAACCCAAGATCTTGGCGCGCGGCATGGGTGACTTGGTCATCAATCCCTTTGCCGATCCCGTCGGGGTGAGCACGGACACCGTGAACCGACTCAGTGGGCGTGTCCTCAATGGCGGCGTCGTCACCGATGACTTGGTGCTTCGGCTGCGCCTGGCGACGCCGAGCCACGCTCGCACCAAGTTGATCGCCAGTGCCATCAACAGTTCATTCCCTCGCGAGCCGGGACAGCACGACGACACCGCGCGTGGGCGAAGCGACGAAGCCGTCGATGTAGTGATCCCGCCGTCCTACTTCAGTCGGACGAACGACTTTGTCGAGTTGATTCGTCACTCTCCGCTCAACACCGCGTCGATCGAGGCCACCGCCTTACAGGTGAAGCGCGCGCTGATCGCCAATCCCGGTGCCGCTGCAGCAGCGAGCCTGCGTTGGCAAGCCTTGGGGAAGAAGGCAATTCCCACCGTGCAGACCTTGTATGAGTACGCCGAGGAGCAGCCGCGCTTTGCTGGGCTGCAGGCCGGCGCGTATCTGAACGATCCGGTCGTCGTACCGCACTTGCTGAAGATGGCCTCGGATGATGGATCGTCGCTGCGGATCGACGCGATCAAGCTCTTGGCCAACATGCAGGGCAATCCCCGGGTGAACATTGGGTTGCGCCCGCTCGTCGACGACACGGACATCGATGTCCGGCTCGCCGCGTTCGACGCCCTGCTCAAGCGCGGGGACGCCTCGATCGGTGAAGTCGATGTGAACGGCAAGTACATGCTGAACACGATCGGGAGCAAGAAGCCCATGATCTATGTCACCCAAAGCGGGCAACCGCGTGTGGTGATCTTCGGCGACGAGGCCGAGGTCGTGCGCCCGATGACGCTGACCGAGTTCGGTTCCCGGCTGGTCGTTCGCGGCGACTACGACCAACCGCTGCTCGATGTCTTCTGGCAGGCCGCCGACGGAGGCGTGCTGCGGGAGCAGGTGCGCCCGGAACTCGCGGAGTTCACCAGGTTCCTTGGCCACCGCGCCTCGCCCGAGTATCCATCGCCCGGTCTGAACATGAGTTACAGCGAGGCGATCGGCACGCTGCATCGCCTTTGGCGAGATGGCTACTTCAAGGGCGACTTCAAGGTCGAGCAGGATCGCATCTTGGCCGAACTGCTGCGGACCGAAGAACAGGATGCCGAGGCCGACCGTCCGGAGTTTGATGTGCCCGAGGACCAGCGGGATCTTGATACCGAGGCGAAGGAGCGATCGGGTGCCGGGACCGACCTCGACCGTGCGTCGGTCGGCAGCCCGGTTGATTCGCAGCGGCCTTCGCGCGATACTGTCCCCCGTTGACGCAAGTGGTTGTCGCGTGCCGTGTGCGGCCGGTCCCATGGATGGGACTGCGCGATGACAGGAGGTCAGATTGATGCGCCTTGCCAAGCTCACCCTGGGCGGATTCAAGAGTTTCGCCGACACGACGGAGTTCACCTTCGATGCGCCCATCATCGGCATCGTGGGGCCCAACGGCTGCGGCAAGAGCAATGTCGTCGACGCCATCAAGTGGGTGCTCGGTGAGCGCAGCGCCAAGAGCCTTCGTGGCTCCGCCATGATCGATGTGATCTTCGCCGGTAGCGCCACGCGCAAGCCGCTCGGCTGCGCGAGCGTCACGCTGACCTTCGACAATCCCGTGCTCGACCGATCCGTTGAAGTGGCACCGAGCACGCCCGCGATGGAGACGATCGACGATGAACAGGAAGTCGACGACGGCGAGGCCGAGGGTTCGGCCCAGGTTCGACGCGGTCTGGTCGTCCATCGCGCATTGCCGGTCGACCACGATGTCGTTGAGGTCACTCGTCGCCTTTACTCCGATGGGCGGAGCGAGTATCTGATCAACGGTAAGAAGGTCCGCCTACGTGACATTCGCGAACTCTTCATGGACACGGGGATCGGCACCGACGCCTACTCGATCATCGAGCAGGGCAAGGTTGCAGCGCTGCTCGAGGCCAATCCGGCAGAGCGTCGCGCGACCCTTGAGGAGGCCGCAGGCGTGGCCAAGTTCCGCGCACGCAAGGCCGAAGCGCAGCGCAAGCTCGACAGCGCCGAACGCAACCTGATCCTGATCCGCGAGCAGTTGGCTGGCACCGAGCGCCGCCTGCGCATCGTGCGCGGACAAGCCGAGAAAGCCAAACGCTTTCAGGAACTCGACTCGCGCCGCCGATCGCTCCGTTCGGCGCTCGCGTTCGATCTGTATCACGAGCACCGCACGCGTCTTGCCGAGGCGGAAGCGCGCGTCGCTTCGCTCGATGGAACGCGCGACGCGTTGATCGAACGCGTTCGCGTGGCCGAAGAAGCCAAGCGCGACGCTGAGTTGGCGCGCGACCAGGTCATGCATGAGCAACAGGCCCACGAGCGCGAACGACTCGAAGCGCAGGGTCTGGTCGGTCAGCATCAGGAGCGGGCCGATGCCGCGCGGCAGGGACTTGCGCGGGCTGAAGCGGATCTTGAGACCGATCGTGTTGCGCTCGCTCACGCTGACGAGCGCATGGGAGAAGTGCAGGCCCAGCTGGAAACGCTGGAGCAGCAACTCACGGACCATGAGCTTGCCGTGACCGCGGCCGAGGCCGAAGCGACGGCCGCGAGTGAACGGCGCGCCTCGATCGCCCGCATCCTGACCGATGCGCGGTCGCGTCACGAGCGTCTTCGTGAACAGGTGGTCGGACTGGAACGCGAGCGATCCCGCGCTGCTCAGCGATCGACGGCGGCCGACGAGCGCGAACGATCGCTGGCTGAGCAGTTGGAGCGCCTCGATGCACGCGAGGCACCCTTTGCAGAAGAACTTGATGCGGGTCGGTTGTCCCGCGTCAAGGCGATGGTCCGTCGACAAGTTGCGCAGGATGCCCAAGAGCGCCTGCACCGCGAGGCGACCGAGGAACTTCGCGTCGCTGCGCACTTCGATGATCGAAGCGAAGCGATGCTCGAAGAGCTCGCCGAACTGCGCGACGAACGGACCCGCATCGAGAGCCGCCGCCGCATCCTTGGCGAAATGCAGGATGCACGCGAGGGATTGACCGGCGCCGTGAAGGCTGTTCTCGGTGCGCCAGATCGCTTCCCCAGCGTTCGCGGCATGCTCGGCGATCTGCTGGAGAGCGATCGTGAGCACGCGACGGCCGTCGAAGCTGCACTGGGCGAGTCGCTCCAGATGCTGCTGCTTGATGCGCCTGAGTCGGTCCGCCCCACCGTCGTGACGGCAAAGGAGCAGCGCGGGCGGATTTCGTTTGCCACGGCGTCGATCCAGCGCCACGGTGCGATCGATCGCACCGAGGTCGAGGGTGCCGTGCCGCTGCTCGGATTCGTCCGTGCAGCAGCCGACGCGACCAGGGTGGCCGAGTGCCTGCTGGCCGACACCTGGATCGTGAACGATCTTGACGCAGCACTCCTGCTCGCGCAGGGCGGTCTCCGCGGTGCGCGCATCGTCACGCCCGCGGGTGACCTGATCGATCGAACGGGCGTCGTCACCCTGGGTGCCGCCGATGCGACGGTTGGTGGCATGCTCAGCCGACGCGCCGAGATGGCCGAGCTCGTTGCCGCCACCCGGGCGCTTGGTCGGCGCATCGATGGGATCGATGGTGAATGCAGCGCGTTGGCCAGCGAGGGCGAGCAAGCCCGCGCGCGTCATCGAAGCCTGGATGAGGCCTTGCAAACAGCTCGTCGGGACGCCATCGAAGCGCAGTTCGAAGTCGATCGCGTCGAGCAACTCTTGGCTCGCGTCGAGCGCGATCGCGCCCGGCTGGTCGACGAGCGGCGTGACCTTGAGTCACGACGCATCACCATCGCTGGTGAGCGACGCGAAGCGGGCGAGCGTTTGGCCGCGCTTGCTGATGATGCCACGCGCGCGCAAACCGCCGCGGTCGAGGCTGCGGCAGCGCTGCAGCAGGGCCAGACCGACGCCGACCATGCGGCGGAGTCGTTCAACGCGGCTCGCATCAGCGCCTCGCAGGCCCAGTCGGTGCTCGATGCAACGCGTCGCGAAAGCGGGATCCTGCGTCGATCGATCGATGATCTGCGCGTGCGACGCACGACGCTGGAAGACCAGCATGCGCGGCGTCATGGCCAACGCGACGAGTTTGCAGCGGCCATTCGTGCGGCCGAGGCCGACCGCGCTGCGGCGCTCGAACAAGAGTGCGCCTCGGCCACGGCGCTTGTGACGATCGCATCACGATTCACCCAAGCCACGCTGGCCAACGAGCAGGCTTCGGAAACAGTTCGCGCCGAACGAGAAGCAGGCCAAGAGACCGAGCGGCAGTGGAATGCCGCGGAACTCTCGCGCCGTGAGGCGACGATCAAGATCGAGAATCTTTCGGCGTCCACGCTCGAGGAGCTCGGTCTGGACCTCGCCCTTGGCTACGCGCTGCACCTGGCGGAACGCGAAGCTGGCACCTTCGCCGCGCCGGACCGCACGGAGGCTGGCGCCGAGGCTGATGTCCTGCGCGAGGAGATCCGCCGGCTGGGCAATGTCAACCTTGACGCGATCGACGAACTGACGCTGCTCGAAACCAGATTCAATGACTTGGGCACGCAATTGGCCGACATCGATCAAGCGAAGTCGCAGCTTGAGTTGCTCGTGGGTGAACTCGACCGCATCAGCCGCGTGCGATTCGAGGAAACCTTCAACGCGGTTCGCACGAACTTCGGCGGCACGGACGGCATGTTCCGTCGGCTCTTCGGCGGCGGCAGTGCCGACATGTTCCTGGTCCCCGACGACGACGGCAATGTGGACTGGCTCGCGAGCGGCATCGAGATCCGCGCGAAGCCCCCTGGCAAGGAGCCGCGCGTCATCAGCCAGCTTTCGGGCGGCGAGAAGAGCATGACCACGGTGGCGCTCCTCCTGGCGATCTTCCAGAGCAAGCCCGCCCCTTTCTGCATCCTCGACGAAGTGGATGCCGCGCTGGACGAATCCAACACCGAGCGATTCGCGACCAGCCTGCACGGGTTCCTTGATCGCAGCCACTTCATCGTCATCACGCACCACAAGCGGACGATGCAGCACTGCCACAAGCTCTACGGCGTCACCATGCCGCAGCGCGGTGTCAGCCGTCGTGTTGCAGTGCGCTTCGAGCAAGTCGGGCAGGATGGCCGCTTGAGCAAGGACGCTGTGCACCAGGCCGAACGCGAAGCGGAAGAAGCCGTCGGCGCGGCGTGAGCCCGAGCGACATCGGGCGGCCGAACAACATCCGCTCGCTCGCGGAACCAGCTCAGATGCACACGCTTGAACCCTCGCTCTTGTGCGTCAGGACTTGACGAATGTGCCGCGCGCGTGGTCCTTGGTCACGCCAGGGAACGCGAGCACCTGGTTCTGCATGACCACATAGACGCCGGGTGCAAGAATCTGCACGGCGAGCAGGGCCTCGGTCAGGTTCTGCTGGGCATCGGTGTCGCGGAGTTCGTAGGGCTTCATGGACCCCGTGAACACCACGGGCTTGGTCAGGGCGCCCGCGCGAGCAAGACGCTCGAACACAGCCTCACCACTCACAGCCATTCGATCGGTGCCATGCACGACCACAACCCCATCGTGATCGCGAAGCGCGTTGTGCACGGTCGCGGCGATCAATGCGTGATCCTCGGGCACCATGTCAAGGCTGTCCTTGTTCATGAGCGCCATCCGCGACACGCTCACGCCGCGCAGATCGAGTTGCGCCAGCATCACATCGAGCACGGCAACACGATTCGCGAGCACGCCGGCCAAGGCGCAGTAGGTCTTCTCGATCGTGCCGCCTGTGCTGATGATCGCGATGCGCTTCATGGGGGCGCGGAGCGTAGCCGATCCGTGACCGCTCACGCCCATTCGACGGTGCACGCCGTTTCCGTGCAGACGATGCGACGCATCGCGCGATCCGTCGTGCGGATCCGCAGTCCGTTGTCGTTCGTTCCCTCGAGCAGCCCCTTCCGCATGGCTCTCGCCAGCGCGGCCACCGCCCACGACAGGCTGACGGGATTCGTCATGATCGTGCCGGATTCGGCATGGACGGTGCGTGCGAGCGCGTCGAGCGCGTCGCGACCCTCGGCACGATCGCGCGTGGCAAGCGCCACCCGCACCTGAAGGTCGAGGATGGATGAGAGCCCGCTCGGAACCGTGCCATCATGATGCGAGCGAACGCGCACGGGCAAACCGCCGCTGCCGGAGTCGGCCCACCAACGCCCGTCGCTTGACCATGCCGCGCGTGCTGCGCGCTCGATGGTCTGTGCTCGAGTGAGCCACAGCTCGTCGCCTGTGGCGCGCCAGAGTGTTTCGAGTCCAAGGCCAAGGCACGCGACATCCGCGAGGGTCGCCGGCGGACCCATGACTGAACCACATCGCGTTCGGTGCCAGGAGCCACTCCGCTGATGCCCCTGCCAGAGCGCCTCGGCGAGTTGCGCGGCGCGGAGGACGAGCCGATCATCGCGCAGGGCCATGGCCGCGGTGGCGAGTCCCTCCACAAGCAGTCCGTTCCACTCCAAGATGATCTTGGTGTCGCGTCGCGGTGCGCGCCGCGTCTGGCGAACGGCGAGCAAGGCCTGGCAGGCGCGTTCGATGCCCGCACTCGTGCGCCACGGCCGGCGCGTGGGAACGACCGACGGTGGCGCGTCGGCGTGATGGGGATCGATGAAATTGGGGCGGTCCAGGCCCAGCGCGAGGATCGCATCGTGACGCATGTCCTCGTCGAGCGAGGACAGCGCATCGGCCGCCTCAAGGGGCGTCCACAGGTAGTTCAGCCCCTCGCGCCCATCGACTTCAGCATCGAGTGCTGCGATGCACGAACCGTCCTCCGTGGACATCTCGCGATCGATCCAGATGACCGTTCGGCGCAGGGACTCAGCCCAGCGATCATCGGGGTCGCGCGTGTGTTCGGCGGCCAACAACTCGAGCAGCTGGCCATTGTCGTAGAGCATCTTCTCGAAGTGAGGCACGGTCCACGATGCATCGACGCAGTATCGATGGAAGCCGCCCCCGACTTGATCGAACAGTCCGCCGCAGACCATCCCATTGAGCGCGCGACCAACGGTGGGCTGGAGCGTCGGCAGCGCATGGGCGGCCTCACGCATCAAGCGGAGGTAGCACGGTTGAGGGAACTTTGGTGCGCCACCGAAGCCGCCGTGAGCCGTGTCCTCGAAACGCAGCAGCGCTTGCGCGACCTGCGCTGGCAACGATGCAGGAATCCCACACGAAGGAGCGGTGCGCGTGAGCACATCCTCCACGATCGCGCCGATGCGATTGGCCTGATCGTTCACATCGGTTCGGCGGGTCGTCCACGCGGTCCTCATCGCATCGATCACGCTGCGAAACGACGGTCGACCATGCGCGAGACGGGGCGGGTAGTAGGTTCCGACATGGAAGGCGCGCATCGAGTGCGGATCGATGAATCCGTTCAGCGGCCATCCCCCGCTTGCCTTGCCATCCGTGAGTTCGGTCATCACCTGGCACGCAGTCATCAACCACTCGTCGACGCTTGGGTGTTCCTCGCGATCGACCTTGATGGCGACGAAGCCCTCACGCAGTGCTTGGCCGATCGCAGGGTCCTCGAAGGACTCCCGCTCCATGACATGGCACCAGTAGCAGGTGCTGTAGCCGATGCTCACAAACAGCGGTCGGTCCAGACGCCTGGCCAGAGCCAAGGCCTCGTCGCACCACGGCCACCAATCGACTGGGTTCGCAGCATGCTGCAGCAGGTACGGGCTCGTGCACGCGGCCAAGCGATTGGTGGTGATCGGATCCTGCGTCATCTGGTCGTGGCTACTCTATTCCCCACGCATGGACGCGGCCCCCTGTCTCCTGCTTGCTGAACTCGCTCCGCTCGACGGAGTGGGTGCGGGATGGCTTGCGCTCTTGGGCGCACTCGGTGTCGTGCTGGTCGTCCGTGGCGCGCGCATGCTCCCGTTGCTGGTGCTGGTCGCTGGCGGATTGGCCGGCTGGGCGATCGGCATTCGGATGCACCAGTCCTTTGCCTTGCGCGTTCCGGAGTGGGCCGCGGCGCTCGCTGCTGCACTCATCGTCGCGACGGTCAGCGTCGTCTTCTTGCGCGTCGGCGTCGCGTGGATGATGGCGCTTCTGTCCAGCGCACTCTGCATCCTGCTCTCGTGCGCGATGGTCGATCGCGGCATCCTGAATCCGTCGCCGGTGTCCATCGTTCGAGGGGGAGCGCCGCTGACCGACGGACGCTCGACGCCAATGCTTGGCGACGCCGCGCCGACGCCTCGTGATCTCGCGCCGACCCTGCTTGAGGCCATGTCGCGAAGTTGGGCCGATGTTCCCGCAGACGCTGGCTTCATTGCTCGAACCACGGGCGCGTGGCGTCACATGCGCGCACGAACGGATGCCTGGTGGGAACGCATGCCACCGACCACGCAAACGCTCGTGTCAGCCTTCGGCTGGGGCGGTTTCGCCGCCGGATTCGTCGCAGCATTCTTCTTCTCGCGCGCGGTGCCGGTCCTGCTGACTTCGATCGTGGGTTCCGCGTTGGCGGTCGCCACGGTGGCATGCTTCGCCCAGCGGCTCTCGGGCGGCCGCGTGGCGCTTCCACCGCAACCGTGGCCGTGGCTGAGTTTCATCGGCGCGGGCACCGTGCTCGGACTCCTGCTGCAGTCGGCACGCACGACACCCAAGCCCGAACCCGCACCAGAGCAACCCACCTCCGACCATGGATGACTTCGCGTACCGACACGGCGAACTGCACTGCGGCAGCGTCCCGGTCTCCTTGATTGCTGAACGATTCGGCACGCCCACCTACATCTACAGCGCCTCGACGCTGCTCGACCATCACCGAAAGCTGGCACGCGCCTTCGCGGCCTTGAAGCCGCTGATCTGCTACTCCGTCAAGAGTTCCGGCAACATCAATCTGTGTCGACTCCTTGCGAGCGAAGGCGCCGGCATGGATGTCGTCTCGGGTGGCGAACTCCACCGAGCGATGGCGGCCGGCTGCCCCGCCGAGCGCTGCGTCTATGCCGGCGTGGGCAAGACGGATGCTGAAATCGAGTTCGCCATCCTGCAGGGTGTGGGCGTACTCAATGTCGAGAGCGAGGCAGAGTTCGAGGTGGTCGCCGCCATTGCCGCGCGACTGCAGCGCAGATGCGTCGCGGCGCTTCGCGTGAACCCCGATGTCGACCCCAAGACGCACCGATACACGAGCACCGGTCGCAAGGAGACGAAGTTTGGCGTGGACATCGAACGCGCGAGAGCGTTCTTCGCCTTGTATGGCAACGATCCGTGGTGCCGTCTGACGGGGCTACACCTTCATATCGGAAGTCCGGTCTACACCGTGCAGCCCTATCTCGATGCGATCACGAAAACGCTCACCTTGATCGATGATCTGAAGGCGCTTGGCCACACGGTCGACACGCTCGACTTGGGCGGCGGCTTTGCTGCGGACTACGAGACCGGGCAGAGTCCTGAGGCGGCGGAGTACGCGCAGGCGATCGTGCCGCTTCTTGAGCCGCGAGTCCGCGACGGACTGCGCGTGATCTTGGAGCCGGGCCGGACGATCGTTGCCAATGCGGGGATCCTGCTGACACGCGTGCTCTACATGAAGCAGTCCGGCGACAAGATGTTTGCAATCTGCGACGCGGGCATGAACACGCTCATGCGACCATGCCACTACGACGCGTTTCATTTCATCTGGCCGACTGCGCCCGTCGCGGGATTCGTTCCTCCGCAACGGGCGCGAACGATGGAGCTCGATGGCCTCGCACTGATGGATGTCGTGGGACCGATCTGCGAGAGCGGCGACTTCCTCGCGATCGACCGCCCCCTGCCACCGTTGCGCCGCGGCGACTTGGTCGCGGTCTTCACTGCAGGCGCGTACGGCATGAGCATGGCGAGTCGGTACAACAGCGTTCCGCTCCCCGCTGAAGTGCTCGTCGAAGGCGACCAAGTCCGATCGATTCGCCGGCGCGAATCGTGGGACGACCTGATCGCCCACGAACGCTAGGCCTGACTCGCCACGCAGGTCCGGTCGACCGTGCGCCGCGTCGCGCCACTAGGTCGCGGGGGTTCCGTGGATGGCGCCGGCCACGATCGCCGCGAGCGAAAGCGCTTGCGGCGTGAAGAGCATGATCACCACGCCCGCGAGCGACCCCGCAGCAAGATCGTCCGCGACCACCCCCAGTCCGCCCTGCCATCGCTGCATCAAGCGGATCGGGCCGGGCTTCCAGATGTCGAATGCGCGAAAGAGCAGGAACGAGAGTCCGCTCAGGACCACCGCCTCGATCCAGCCTGCGCCGTGGACGAACGCCAGCGGCATGGCTGCGACAGCGCCACCAGCGACTTCGTCGATCACGATGCTCGAGGCGTCCTTCGCATTGAATCCGCGCTCGCCTTCGTCGCCCCATCGGATGCACGCCCAGGTCGAGACAAGACACATGGCGACGAGCGCGAGCGTCGTCGCAAGCGTCGGTGCGCCCAAGCCAAGCATCGCGCAGACGAGCGCCGCGGGCGGAAGGCTGCCCCAGGTGCCGGGCGCGGGTCGAAGCAGTCCGAGTCCACCAGCGGTGAGCCAGAACATGGCTGCGCGATTCAGACCCGTCGGCCGACGAGAACCAGCGCTCATCGCCACGCCTCGCGGGATCGCAGGATGTACGGCAGCGCGCTGACGATCGTGAGTGCCACCGTGAACAGGATGAACCAGTGGGTCAACGGGACGAACATCTCGTTGGAGACGCCCAGATTCGGGAAGGCGCCCGCCGCAGCGACTCCCGCGAACGGAATCGCCAGCGACTGGGCCGTCATCTTCCACTTTCCCCATCGATCGGCCGGGCACGGCATCCCACGCGCTTCCATGCTCGCTCGAAGGCTGGTCACGAAGAGCTCGCGGGAGATGATGGCGATGACCATCCACGGCGCCACGCCGGATCCAGGGCAGAGAGGATCGACCACCACCACGAGCGCACCGAGCACCAGAACCTTGTCCACGAAGGGATCCATGATGCGTCCGAAGGCGCTGACGGCGTTGAAGCGCCGAGCGAAGTAGCCATCAAGGAAGTCTGTTCCGGCAGCGACGCCGAAGACCCACCCGGCGGCGATGACGCGGCGTGCTCGCTCGGCCGGATCCATTCCGGACCAGCCGTGCACCACATCAAGCATCATCCAGAAGTACACGGTCGCCAGCACCAACCGGCTCATCGTGATCAGGTTGGGCAGTTGCCGTCGGTCCATGCCGCGCGATCGTACGGCCGAGCGTCCGCATAAGTTGCGGGGTCGGCGGGACGCGTCTATCTTTGCGCGACCCCGATGGTCCCGCGCGCGCGGGCCCGACGGTGCTTCGTCACCCAAGTTCACCAGCATGATCCCCCCACTCTTGTTCGCCGCGTCAGCGATCTGCGCCGTCGGACTCTTCCTGCTGCTCCGCCAGCCCACTGGCAAGGCTCGATTTGGCGCGACCATCCTTGGTCTTGCTGGTCTCGCCTGGCTGTTGGTGCAAGGCGTTCAGGCTTCAGGCGCCCTTGGATTCGACCCCCGCGTGGCGATCATGTCGCTGGCGGTCGCGATGGCCACGGCGGCGGCGGTCCGCGTCATCACGACGACGCGACCGGTGTTCGCAGCGCTGTATTTCGTGTTGGTCGTTGTCGCAGGCGCCGTCGCGTACCTCATCATGGGCGCTGAATTCATGGCGTTCTCGCTGATCATCGTCTACGCCGGCGCGATCCTCATCACCTACATGTTCGTGCTCATGTTGGCGCAACAGGCAGCCGACGCAGATGGGCCGAGCGTGGCGTATGACCGCGTCGCGCGCGAACCAGCGGCCGCAGTGCTGTGCGGATTCGTGCTCTTGGCTGCGTTGTCGATCGTGGTCTCTGATGCACGGACGAACCAATTGCCGACTGCCAAGCTCGAGGCCCGCGCGAATGCCGCCGCGTGGAACCGCATGCGCGGCATGCCCGAACTGGTGCAGGAACGCATCACCGCCGAACTTGCCGCAACTGGCAAGGACCCCATCGGTTGGTCCCGCGCTGGTGAACTTGTGATCGCGCAGGATGGCCGAACAGCCATGGTGCCAGTCACGCTCGCCGACGGATCGCGTCACGAGGCGGTGCTCAAGGCCGCGGACCTTCCCGTGAACAGCACATCGCTCGGTTGGGAACTCGTGACCTCGTATCCGGGCAGCCTCGAACTTGCCGGGGTCATCCTCCTGATGGCGATGCTCGGTGCGGTCGTGCTTGCGCGCCGCCAGACCGACATGGCGGAAGATGATCGTCGCGCTGCAGCGGGACTTCCGCGCACGAACATCGAAGACGCAGATCTTGCGGGAGACCGAGCATGAATCCCATCGATCCTCAGCTTCCTCCGGGCGATCCGCTCGTGATGCTTGGCTTGTTGGCGAGCGCCATTCTGTTCGCGGTGGGCATCGTCGGCTTCCTCAGCCGCCGCAACATGATCACGATGTTCCTGTGCACCGAACTCATGTTCCAAGGTGCCGGGCTCGCCATGATTTCGTACGGACGCCAGCACATGGACCTGTCGGGTCAGGTGTTCGTGATCTTCATTCTGACGGTGGCTGCTGCCGAGGCCGCCTTGGCGCTCGGCCTGGTGGTGCTGCTCTACCGACGCAAGGAAACCCTGAGCGCCGAAGCGTGGAAGGAACTCGCTGAGTCATGATCGCTGCTCCCGCGATGCTGTCGTCGGTCCTTGCGCTCGCCGAGGGCCCGCTCGATGCTCACGCCGCACCCGAACTTCGCTGGGCCGGATTGGCCCTGCTGCTGCCCCTGGCCAGCAGCGTGCTGTGCCTGCTGTGCGGTTGGTTGAAGGTGCGCTCGAAACTCCCCGCGGCGCTCACCATCGCCGCGCTCGGTGGTGCCTTCGCGACGATCCTTCGCCTGCAGGGCACGGTGGGCGAGACACCCGTCGTCGTCAACCTGTTCGATTGGATCGACTTGACTTGGGGCGACGGCAGCCGCTTCCACGGCTTCACGGCAAATGTTGATCTCTACATCGATCGACTCACCGTCTTCTGGATGCTCTTCGTCACCGGTCTTGGCACGCTCATCGCGCTGTACGCGAGCGAGTACATGGAGTCGGATGTCGGCAAGGGCTACACGCGCTTCTTCGGCGCCGTGAGCATCTTCCTCTTCGCGATGGGATGCCTGGTCATGGGCGGCAACCTCGTGATGCTCTACCTCGGTTGGGAAGGTGTGGGTCTGGCGAGCTACCTGCTCATTGGCTACTACTTCACGAAGCCCGAGGCCGTCGCTGCCGCGAAGAAGGCCTTCATCGTCAACCGCATCGGCGACCTTGGTCTGGCACTCGCGCTGTTCCTGATCTGGCAGTGCTATGGCACCGTCGAGTACGCAGCGCTCTGGAAGGCGATCGAGGCCGCCCCGGCCAGCAGTGAGTGGACCGCGCAAGCCATTCCGTGGCTGCTCATGCTTGGTGCGTTCGGCAAGAGCGCCCAATTGCCTCTGTATGTCTGGCTTCCGGATGCGATGGAAGGTCCGACTCCGGTGTCGGCGCTCATCCATGCCGCGACCATGGTCACGGCTGGCGTCTACCTGATCGCCAGGATGTTCCCGCTCTTCGTCGTCAATCCCGATGCGCTCGCCGCCGTGGCGTGGGTCGGCGGCCTGACCGCTCTGCTCGCCGCCACGATCGGCATGGCGCAGTACGACATGAAGCGGATCTGGGCGTACTCCACGATCTCCCAGCTGGGGTACATGTTCCTGGGCCTCGGCGTGGGCACGACCTTCGGCGCGTCCTACCACGTCTTCACGCACGCGTTCTTCAAGGCGCTGCTCTTCCTGACCGCCGGAGCCGTCATGCACGGCTTCGCTGGCCAGCTCGACATTCGCAAGTTGAGCGGACTCCTCAAGGTGCCCGGTTTCCGGCTCGTGAGCGTGCTCGCGGTGCTTGGGTGCTTCTGGCTCGCTGCGTTCCCGTTCACTGCGGCGTTCTTCAGCAAGGACGAAATCCTGGTTTCGGCGTTCACCGCGAAGGATGATCGTGTGCATCTGCTCGGATGGATCGGTCTGCTCGTCGCTGCGCTGACCGCGTACTACACCTTCCGCGTTTGCTTCCGGGTCTTCTTCGGACCAGTGAAGTTCGAACCCGGCCATGAACTCCATGGCCACGACGATCACGACCACGCGCACGATGCGCACGCCCATCACGGCGAGTTCCACCCGCATGGACCTCGCTGGGCGATTCGCGTTCCGCTCGTCCTCATCGCCATCGGCGCGATCCTCGCTGGCTGGCCGAGCTATCGCACGATGCTCCATCACGACGAGTCGAACTGGGTGAAGACTCAGGTCGCGCAGTCGAGTGCATTCCAAGGCGTCGCCGCCGAGTCACACGGCTCGCTCGATGGTCACGCAGCCTCCTCGCACGCTTCCGCCCACACTGAAGACGCTCATGCCGATCATGGTCACTTGGTCCTTGGCATGGATGCCCACACGGCCGTCGGGCGGCTCGGCTCGCTCGCTTGCATCGTCGGCATCCTGGTGTCGCTCTATGTGCACCTGATCAATCGCGGCACCGCCGATGCGTTGCGTCGCACGCTCATGGGCACCGTCGCCACGCGATGGATCGTGGTCGGCGCCGAGCGCAAGTGGATGGTCGATGAGTTCTACGACTGGGTGATCCGGCTCCCGCTCCGGGTGATCGCGAACATTCTCTCGGCGATCGATGAGTTGCTGCTCGACGCTGGCATCGTGAATGGCATCGGTGCGCTGCCAGCGGCGGTTGGACGGGTCTTCCGTCCCCTGTACGGCGGTGTGGTGCAGGGCTACGCGGTCACCATGGCCGGCGGCGTGGCACTGGTCGCAGCATGGGTGATCTGGATCTGGCTGCGGGGAGCGAACTGAACATGAACCTCATTTGGGCATCGATCCTGATTCCTGTTGCGACCGCTGCGGTGATCGCCGTGGCGAACGCCCGGGCTGCGCGAGGCCTGGCTGCGGTTGGCTCGCTCGCCAGCCTCGGCGCTCTCGCCGCGTTTGCGTGGCAGTTCCCGGCGTGGTCGACCGGGGGCGTCTCGCCCGAGCCCGGCGGTTGCGCGTGGATCGCGTCGATCAACGCCACGCTCGGCATTGGCTTCGATTCAGTCAGCCTTCTGCTCGCTCTGCTCGAAGCGCTGCTGATCCCGATCTGCGTGATCGGATCTTGGTCCGCCATCACCGATCGCCAGCGTGAGTACTACGGCTGGTTCATGCTGCTCCACGCGAGCATTCTGCTGGCCTTCGCGGCGCGCGATGTGCTGCTCTTCTATGTGGGCTACGAGTTCACACTCGTTCCCCTGCTCTTCATCATCGCCATCTGGGGCGGACCTGAGCGTCGTCAGGCGGCGCACAAGTTGTTCCTCTACACATTCCTTGGATCGCTCTTCTTCCTCGGTTCGATCCTGTTCGTGGGCTGGCAGCACCATGCCTCGACGGGGCTCTGGAGCTGGGACATGGGCACGCTGTCGAGCTTCGCCAGCACGCGGCTTCCGGCGAACACGCAGTACTGGCTCTTCGCAGCGCTGCTTGCCGGGTTCGCGGTCAAGGTCCCGCTGTTCCCGGTGCACACCTGGCTGCCTCTGGCCCACAACCAAGCTCCGACGGCCGGTTCGGTCATCCTCGCGGGCACGCTGCTGAAGCTGGGCACCTACGGCATCTTCCGCCTCGCGCTCCCAATGGCCCCAGAAGGCGGTGCTGCGCTGGCCGTGTTCGCGGCGGTGCTCTGCACGGTGGCGGTCATCTATGCGGCGCTCATCTGTTGGGTGCAGACCGATGCGAAGAAGTTGGTGGCGTACTCATCCGTGAGCCACCTTGGCATCTGCATGCTGGGTCTCTTCGCGCTGAACCCGATCGGTGCGCAGGGCAGCGTGCTCTACATGATCAATCACGGTCTCTCGACGGGTGCGCTCTTCCTGCTGATTGGCATGGCGTACGAGCGCTACCACGTGAAGGACATGGACCAGATCGGTGGACTGGCCAAGCGCATGCCGGTGTGGGCGTTCTTCATGGTGTTCTTCACGATGAGCTCGATCGGTCTGCCCGGGCTCAACGGTTTCGTCGGCGAGTACCTGTGTCTCTTCGGCACATACATCGCCACGGGCGATGCGTCGACCAAGTATCCCGGGCTGCTCGGTCCAGGCTTCGCACTGGTCGCGGGCACTGGGCTCATCTTGGGCGCGATGTACATGCTGCTGCTCGTCGGTCGGTATGTCTTTGGCCCGCTGCGCGAACCCAAGGCTGACTCGCACGGCAAGCACGGGCACGATGGATCCCATGGACACGACGCCCATGGCGCTGACCACGGCGATCACGATGGCCACGGCGACCTGACTGGTCGCGAGGTCGGGCTGCTGGTGCCCCTGGCACTGGTGTGCCTGTTCATCGGGATCTACCCCAAGCCCATACTGCAGGCGATCGGTCCTGTGGTGGAGCGCACGCTCGCGCCCTACCCCGCCGCCGTCGAGCGAGCGCTGATGTCCAAGCCGCAGGCGACCGAGGCCGTCCAGGCCCAGGCCAAGGAGGATGACCGTGGTTGACATGAGCCAGACGGTGGCGCTGCTCGCACCGGAGATCGTGCTGTTTGTGGCCTCGATGCTCGTGGCCGTGTTGGGGCTTTCGCGTTCGACCGGCGTGCGCTCGCTCGTGCCGTGGGTCTGCGTCGTGGCGCTGATCGGATCGATCCTTGCGCTCGATGCGGTGTGGACGCCCGAACGAATCCAGGGGGCACGCCTGCTCTTCCCGATGCTGGGCAAGTACGGCAAGACCATCGTTGCGCTCATCGGCATCGGCCTCGTGGCCGTGTCGGCTGGCTCGATCGATCGTCGGTACGAAGAGGCCGTCGCACGCGGTCGCGCGTCCTTCGATGCACTGCGCGTCGTGCGCGGTGAGTACTACGCGTTCCTCCTGCTCAGCCTGACTGGTGCGATGCTCGTCATGAGCGCGCCGGACCTCATCTGGCTCTTCCTCGGCCTTGAACTGGTCAGCCTGCCGACCTACATCATGGTGGCGGTCGCGCGCACCGGGCGTCGCAGCATGGAAGCCGCGATGAAGTACTTCTTCCTCGGCGCGCTGGCGACGGGCATCACGCTCTACGGTTTCGCGATGCTGTACGGCGCGACCGGCACCATGCAGCTCATTCCGATGCGGGATGTGCTCGTGGCACAGGCCGCCGTCGGCGGTCTGAGCACGACGGCCATCGTGGGGACGATCCTGACGGTGCTTGGACTGTGCTTCAAGCTGGCTGCAGTGCCGATGCACTTCTACGCGCCGGATGTGTACGAAGGGGCGCCACTGCCGGTCACCGCGTTTCTTTCGTTCACGCCCAAGATCGCTGGCTTCTCCGCGCTCATCACGGTGCTCGGGATCGTGGGCTGGTCGGGCCACGCGATGGTCGATCACGACGGCGTTCGCATCGCGTATGAAGGGCTGCCGCAACCGATCACGGCGGTGCTCTGGATGGTGGCTGCGCTCACGATGTTCTTGGGCAACATCGGCGGCATCCTGCAGACGAGCCTCAAGCGAACGCTTGCGTATTCGTCGATCGCCAACAGCGGCTACATGCTCGTTGGCGTGATCATCGGACCCAAGGGCGGGATCGGTGCGATGTACCTGTTCATGCTCGGCTACGGCGTCATGACCGTGGCAACCTTTGGCGTGCTCGCGGCGCTCGAACGCAAGGGCGAAGAAGTCGACAGTTTCGAGTCGCTCGCAGGACTGCGCGCGTCGCACCCCTGGCTTGCGTTCCTGCTCACGGTCAGCGCGCTGAGCTTGATCGGCGTTCCGCCGCTCTTCGGTGCGCTGGCCAAGATCGTGTTGGTCTTCGTCGCCTTCGAGGGTGGCCAAGCCACACTCGCGGGTGTGCTGCTGCTGAACACCGCCATCGGCGCGGTCTACTACCTGCGCTTTGTCGGAGCGGCGGTCGTCAACCCGATCAACGCCAAGAGCCAAGAGGTCGTCACCGTCTCGCATCGATGGCCCAAGGTTGCAGCGGTCGTGGCTGGCCTTGGCCTCATCGTCCTGCCGGCATTCCTCAGCCGACTCGTCGATGCCAGCGCGACCACGGTCAACGGTTACATCGACTACGGCGAAACTGTGGCGAGCGAATCCAAGCGCTGATGGGCCTGAGCGGCTCGACGAAGGCCGTTGGTTATGGTGGGTCTGCGTGCGCCAAGGCGACTCGCTATACTCGCCGCCCCGCTGCGACTGTAGCTCAATTGGATAGAGCATCGGTCTACGAAACCGAAGGTTGATGGTTCGAGCCCATCCAGTCGCGTTCGACGCCCCCGCCGCCGGGGGCGTTGTCGTGCAAGGAGGTCCCATGGGCAACGAGGACATCGTGCGACTGTTCGAGGAGTTCGCTGTACTGCTCGAACTCACGGGGGCAAACTCGTTCCGCGTGCTGGCCAATGCCAAGGTTGCTCGCGCTGCCGAGGCATCGACCATCGATCTCGTCCACCTCGCGCGGAGCGACCCGAAGGCGCTCTCGAACATCGATGGCATCGGTGGCGGAAGCGCCGCCAAGATCGTCGAATTCGTGACGACTGGCGCCGTCAAGGAACTCATCGAACTTCGGACGCAGGTTCCGGCGGGTCTTCCGGCGCTGCTCGGGCTGCCAGGGGTCGGTCCCAAGTCAGTCCGGCTGCTGTGGCAGGAGCGCGGGATCGTCGACCTTGCATCGCTTGAGTCGGCACTCGCCGAGGGCCGTCTGCAGGGGCTGGCCGGTTTCGGGCCCAAGAAGATCCAGAATCTTCACGATGGCATTGCCTTCTTGAAGACGGCCGTCGGCCGTGTGCGCATCGATGACGCCCTCGTGGTGGCCGAGTCCGCCATCACCCACCTCCGCGACGCTGGAGTTGTGGATCAGATCGAGTTCGCGGGCAGTCTTCGGCGTGGCAAGGAGACGATCGGCGATGTGGACCTGGTGGCCGTTGCGGCCAACGCCCCGCGAGCGATGGAGTCCTTCTGCTCGATGCCGGGCGTGGCCAAGGTGCTGGTCACTGGGCCAACCAAGTCCAGCGTTCGCATGGAGGATGGGATTCAGGTCGACCTTCGCATCGTTCCTGAACATGCCTTCGGCGCAGCACTGCTCTACTTCACGGGAAGCAAGGAGCACAATGTCCTCTTGCGTGGACGCGCGCAGCAGCGTGGGCTCAGATTGAACGAGTACGGACTCTTTGAAGACGATGGGCTCGATGCGCCCCAAGACCGCCGCGCGCCGCTTGCCTCACGGACGGAGAAGGAACTCTACGAAGCGCTCGGACTCGCCTGGGCCGAGCCCGAACTCCGCGAGGTGCGACCGCTCGACGAGGTCTGTGGCCATGCACCGCTCGTGACCGTCGCCGACATCCGCGCGGAACTGCATGCGCACACCACCGAGAGCGACGGGTCGATGCCACTGCTCGAACTCGTGCAGCGTGCGAAGGACCGTGGGTTCCACACCCTCGCCGTCACCGATCACTCGCGATCGAGCGTGCAGGCCAATGGCCTGTCCATCGATCGGCTCCTGCGGCAGATCGACGCCGTGCGCGAGGCCGAGGCTCGCGTGGGCGGCATTCGCGTTCTGGCTGGCTCCGAGGTGGACATCCTCGTCGACGGCAGCTTGGACTACCCAGACGATGTGCTTGCGCAACTCGATCTGGTCGTGGCCAGTCCGCACGCAAGTTTGAGGCAGGCACCTGATCTGGCCACGGCTCGGCTCGTGCGCGCCGCGCGCCACCCGCTTGTGCACATCCTTGGGCATCCGACCGGTCGGCTCGTCAATGGCCGCCCGGGGCTTGAGCTCGACATGCACGCCGTGATTGCGGCGGCGCGCGAGTCGGGCGTCGCCCTGGAGATCAACGCGCATCCCGCGCGCCTGGATCTTCGCGACCTGCACGCCCGCATGGCGATCGAAGCCGGAGTGCCGCTTGCGATCGATTGCGATGTGCACGCGCGTGACGGCTTCGATGTGCTTGGTTACGGCGTGCAGGTTGCCCGTCGCGCGGGTGCCGGCCCGGAACAGGTCATCAATGCCTGGGATGCAGCACGGCTCCATGCGTGGATCGCCGCCCGCCGCGGCCGTTGAGCGAACCCGGGCTACCATCAGCCGACCATGTTTGAAAGCCTCACCGATCGCCTCGGGTCAGCTCTGCGCAATCTCTCGGGCCGTGGCCGCATCAGCGAGTCCAATGTGCGCGAGGTCATGGGCGAGGTTCGCACGGCGTTGCTCGAGGCCGATGTGCAACAGAACCTCGTCGATGAGTTTTGTGCGGCGGTCGTGCAGGATGCGCTCGGCGCCGAGGTCACCAAGAGCCTGCAACCCGCGCAGCAGATGGTGGGCATCGTGCACAAGCGCCTGGTCTCGCTCATGGGGCCCGGCGAGTCCGGCATCCCGCTCGTCGAGCCTGGTCCGACCGTCATCCTGATGTGCGGGCTGCAGGGCTCTGGCAAGACGACCACCTGCGGCAAGCTTGCCGCATGGCTGAAGCGTCGAGGCAAGAATGTCATGCTCGCCGCGTGCGATCTGCAGCGCCCAGCGGCCGTCGAGCAGCTCCGGGTGGTGGCCGAGGGTGTGCAAGCGGCTTCGGGTGGCGCTCGCTGCGCCTACTACGGCGAGCCTGAGCGTTGCGCGGAGTATGGCAAGGCTCTTGGGGTCGCGGTTCAGGTCGCGCAGCGCGCGCTCAAGGCCGCGCGCGACGGTGGATACGACGTCCTGATCGTCGACACCGCTGGCCGGCTCCATGTGAACGATGAGCTCATGCGCGAGCTGGAGTCGGTCGATCGCGCCGTCTGCGCCCACGAGAAGTTGCTCGTCATCGATGCGATGACCGGGCAGGACGCGCTCGCGAGTGCGAAGGCGTTCCACGCCCGACTCGCGGTTGATGGCCTCATCCTGACGAAGTTCGACTCCGACACGCGCGGCGGCGCCGCGTTGACGGCGCGCAAAGTCACGGGTGCACCGATCAAGTTCATCGGGACTGGCGAGAAGCTCGATGCGCTTGATGAGTTCGATCCCGAGCGCATCGCAGGCCGCATTCTGGGCATGGGCGACGTCGTCTCGCTCGTCGAAAAGGCCCAGCAGGAAGTCAGCGAGGAGGAAGCGCAGCGGCTGAGCGATCGCATGGCCAAGGGCGAGTTCTCGCTCGATGACTTCCTCTCGCAGCTCAAGACGATTCGCCGCATGGGGCCCTTGAAGCAGATCCTCGGACTGCTGCCTGGCGTGGGCAGCGCGCTCAAGGGGATCGACATCGATGACACGCAGCTCAACCGACTCGAGGGCATGGTCAACAGCATGACCCGCCGCGAGCGGAACGATCTCGCGGTCCTCAATCCGAGCCGAACCCGTCGCATCGCCAAGGGAAGCGGATCGAAGCCCGAAGATGTGTCGCGACTTGCCAAGCAATTCGAAGGCATGCAGAAGATGATGAAGCAGATGGCCGGCATGGGCGCTCTGGGGCGGATGCAGGCGATGAAGCAGATGGGTTCGATGCAGCCCGGCATGGGCGGCATGCCCGGGTTCAATCCCCTTGCGCGTGGCTCAACGAAGACGGCGAGCCCGAAGGATCGATTCCGCAAGGCGAAGAAACGCTGACCGCACGCGGGGGCGTCGCCCGTCAACGATCATCGAGTGGCAGTGGATCTTTCACGGTGCCGGCGGCCCACGCCCTGATGCGCGGCAGGGCCACCTCCTTGAGCAGGATCTTCGCGCATGCAGCGATCGGAATCGCCAGCAGCATGCCGTACACCCCCGCCACGCTTCCGCCCGCCAGGATCGCCACGAATACCGTCACAGGGTCGAGGTTCGTGGCCCGACCCGCGATGATGGGCGTGAGCACATTGCCCTCGAGCGCCTGCACGGCAGAGAAGACGATCGCCGGGCCGAGCACGACCCAGAGCATGCTCATGCGTTCGGCTTCGGGCAACTGAAGCTGCGTCACCGCCAACATCGGCACTGCAAGCAGCAAGACGACGCCGCTGAGGTACGGCACGACCGCGAGCACGCCAGCCGCGACACCAAGGGTCAGGGCGTAGGGCACGCCGCAGATGGCCCATCCGACGGTGAACAGCACCGCCATGATCGCGGCGATCACGATGCGTCCGCGCACGAACCCAGCGACTGCAGCATCCATTTGGGCCGTCAGACGATGCACATCGGTCTTCGCGTCGTCTGGAATCATCGAGTCAAGGAACCCGACGATATCCGGGAAATGCACGCTGAAAAAGTAGAAGTAAAACGGAACGAGTGCAGCGGCAAAGAGCAGGCTCAGCACACTCAAGATGAATCCTGCGATGTCGCCGCTCCGCGCACCAAGGAACGCCAAACCGACATCCCAGATCGAACGCGACGCGGCGTGAGGGGCGGCATCAACTGGCGTTGCATCACTCGGTCCTGCGGCGGGATCAGTCAACGGCAGCTTGCCAGCGAGGCGATCGCCATTCAGGTCGACATCGGTCTTGGACTCCAACCACAAGAGCCACTCCGCGACATCCTTCCGAAACGCCTCGGGGAGCTGCGCCTGAAACTCGCCGATCGAATTCTTGAGCGCACCTGACTGCACCTTGTTGACGATCGCCTCGCTCTGGCGAATGACGGAGGGAATCAGCACGAAGGTGCCGCCCGCCGCACCAAGCACGATCGCGCCGGTCACGCCACCGACGACCGCGACGCGCGTCACTCGAAACCGTGTGCTGATCCAGCGCACGAGCGGTTCGACCAAGTACGCGAGCCCGAGCGCAACGATGAGCGGGATCGTGATGTACCGAAGCGCATAGCCCGCCCACACGACAGCGACGACGATGCCCACCAGCAAGAGATCGCGGACCGGCTGGATGTGCCAGAGGTGGCGGCGTGTCCAGTCAACTTCACTCGGCAGTGGTTCGTCCGGCATTGAGCGTCATCCTCTGTGCGACATGCGCATGGTGGAAGGTCTCGTCGAAGTCGTACACCGAGCGGAAGTCGTCGATCGAATCCTGCGGTGTCTTGCTCATCAATCCGCATTCGATCAGGCCGAAGACGATCTTGCCGAAGTCGTCGGTCCGGTGAATGTTCCAGTGCTCGAGGACCGATTGCGCCATCAACCCGTACTGGTGGATCGCCAGTTCGGCGAGGCCAAGGCACAGTTGCTGCCCCGTCACATGCCCCCCCACAGAGCCCCCGACTTGGGCGGCGTGGACCTGCGCAGAGGTGTTCGAAAGCCCAAGTTGCACGAAATCGAAGGCCTCCCGGGGGTACGCTCCCGCGGCGGCCTGGAGTTGCTTCAGGTCAACTTCAACGGGCTTGGGCGGGGGCATGTCCGGAAAGTAGCAAAAACCTTCGGATTACGGCCCACTTCACCGCACCCATGGTTATATTGCCTCGAATAACTCGGGCAGGACGCCCGAGGGGAGATATGTCCATGAACGCACTGGCAGCGCATCGCATCGTATTCGGCGGAAGCTTGGTCACCTTGGCCCTCGGCTTCGCCGGATGTGTCCCGCAAGAGAAGTATGACGCCGCGGTCACCGCAGCGCGAAGCTACGAGCAACAGCTCGGATCGGCGCGCGACGACTTGAGCACGTCGCGCGCGAACGAAGATCGCTTGCGTTCGCAGATCTCGCAAGCCCGCGCCGACCTTGAGTCGCTTCAGGGTCTGACGGATGGCAGCAAGGTCGACCTCGAGAAGCTTCGTGACGCGTACGACGCGCTCAGCAAGCAGGTCGCGGGCATGGATGCTGGTGGTCCGCTTCCGGCGAACATCAACATTCTCCTCGCGTCGCTCGCCGAGCAGTATCCAGACATGCTCCAGTTCGATGCGAAGACGGGCATGCTCCGCTTCCTGTCGGACGTGACCTTCGACAGCGGCTCGGCCCGCGTCAAGGACTCGGCGCGTGAAGTGCTGAGTCGGTTCGCTGCGATTCTCAACAACCCTGAGCTTGCTGCTTTCGAGACCGTCGTCACCGGTCACACCGACAATGTTCGCATCGGCAAGCCCGAGACGCTGAAGAACCACCCGACCAACACGCACCTCTCAGCGCACCGCGCGATCTCGGTCCGCGATCTGCTCGTGGGCGACGGCGTTGCCGCCAACCGCGTTGAGGTGGCTGGTTGGGGCGAGTACCGTCCGATCGTCGAGAACGGTCCGCGCGGCGCCGCGCAGAACCGTCGCGTCGAGGTGTTCATCCGCCCGATGACCTACGACACCACGACCGGTTCGTGGGGCGGTTCGACTGGTGAGACTCGCCCGACCGTGACGCCGAGTTCCACGCCGGAGAAGGACGCGACGGTTCCCGCCGCGGCCCCGACCATCACCCGTCCGGCCCCTGAGAAGGATCCGAACTGACCAACGCCTGGCGAACTCGCTGGCGCCCAAACTGATTCCCAGACTGATTCCCAGACTGATCTCCAGTCTGGGCGCCCGACCAGCGACAACCAAGTCCGATCGTGCGGCCCCCACCCGGGGGCCGCTTGTCGTTTTTGGCGGCCGCTTGGCGTTTCCAGGGCCGCTTGTCGGTCCCGCGGACGCCTGTGGGGAGTCCATTTTTTGGCGTCTGAATCAAGCGAAACTCGCGCCGCCGGCGTGATTCCGAACATCGCGATTTTGCTCCGCTGCCCAGTTGGGCTAGTGTTGGGTTCCAAGAGGAGCCACTGCATTATGAACCACCGAGCCACCGTTGCCACGCTAGCCCTGTTCCTTGCGCCAACTGCCCTTGCGCAGAGTGTCGCGTTCAGCGAAATCCGCGTCGATGAACCGGGCTTCGACCTGAGCGAGTATGTCGAGTTGACTGGCGCCGCCGGCACGACGCTGGACGGGCTGTCCGTCGTCGTGGTGGGCGACGGTGATGCTGGTTCGCCCAACGGCGTCGTCGAGTCGGTGATCGCGCTGAGCGGAACGATCGGCTCGTCCGGCCGCTTCCTCGTTGCCGAAGCAACCTTCTCGCTCACAGCAACTCCAGATCTCTACGCTGACTTTGAGTTCGAGTCGAGTGACAACACGACCTTCTTCCTGGTGAGCGGTTTCACCGGCGGTCTCGGCACGGATCTCGACACGAACGACGACGGCACGCTCGACTCCACGCCGTGGACGGGGCTCCTGTCGAGCGTCGCGTTTGTGCGCAATGCGTTGCCGGATGGCGTGACGAATGAGTTCTACTACTCAAACACGACCGTCGGGCCCGTCGATGGCGACTCTCCCGCGCACGCCTATCTGTGCTCTGACTCGTCGGCGTGGAAGGCGGGCGCGCTGGATACCGCGGCGGGCTACGACACCCCCGGCACCGCAAACCCTGCGTGCGGCAGCACCATCGCCCTGGCCTTCAGCGAGGTCCGTACAAAGCAGTACGGTGCCGATGTCGACGAGTATGTCGAGTTCATCGGTACACCCGGTGCTTCGCTTGCTGGCCTGGTGTATGTCGTGCTCGGTGACCGCGCCGCGTCTGGCACGACCCCGGCCGACTATGTTGGCCATGTCGAGATGGCGCTCCCGCTCGACGGAGCAGTCGTCCCGGTCGATGGCCGGCTCGTGATCGCCGAGCCGACCGTGACCTTCCCACTGAATGTGGACTGGGTCACTCCGGCGGACGGGCTGAATTTCGAAGACAACAGCACCTCACGCACCCACTTGGTCGTCAGCGGCTGGATCGGTCAAGTCAACACCGATCTCGACACCAACAACGACGGCACCCTCGACACCACGCCTTGGTCCGGCGTGGTCGCCAGTCTTGCCTTCCGCGGCCCCTACACGACCGACCATGTGTACTCCTCCAATGTCGTCCCGGTCGACACGACCTCCACGGGCTCATACACCGCCGCACACGGCTACGCCTGCTCGCCGCAGGGCGACTGGCAGGTCGGCGCGTTCATGTACTACCTCAGCGGTGGTGACACCCCGGGTACGGCGAACCGCGACTGCGCGGCTGGTCCGGTGCTCGAGTGCGGCGAGTCGATCGCCGGCGCGTGCAACGAGGCGCATGCGAACCCATTCTGCAGCGATGTGAACTGCTGCTATGCGGTGTGCACGCTCGATCCGTCCTGCTGCAACGAGGCATGGGATGCAGCGTGCGTCACCCAGGCCGCGACGAGCTGCGCCGTGGCCACCGCAAGCTGCGAGTTCATCGATGTCCGGATCAACGAGATCCGCATCGACATGACCGGCACAGACACGCTCGAGTTCGTCGAGCTGGCTGGTACCCCGGGTGCGTCACTGGGTGACCTGACGCTGATCGTCATCGGGGACGCGCCGTCAGGCACGAGCGTCAGCGGCTTCATCGAACGCGTCCGCCCGCTTGTCGGCGTGATGATGCCGGTCGATGGCACCCTGCTGATTGGCAACCCCCTCACCAACCCCGACGTCGGCAACGGTGCCGGCACCGGTGGAGCCAACCTGGCGGACAACTGGCTCGAGAACAGCGACAACCTCACCTTCTTCCTGGTCCGTGGATTCACCGGTGCGATCAACACTGACCTCGATACCAACGACGACGGCACCTTCGACTCGACACCGTGGGTCGAGGTGATCGACAGCATCGCCCTGATCGAGAGTCCCACGACTCCCCCGATCGGGACCGAGTTCGCCTACGGCCCCAACCGCATCGGGCCGGACGGCGTGTTCGTGCCCGGCCATGTGTGGCGCTGCCAGGACACCGGCTGCTGGAACATCGGGCTCTTTGACATCGCGTCCAACCAGACCGCTGGCAACGAGACCCCCGGCCTCTCCAATGTCGTGTGCGATGCGTCGGACTGCCTCGGCGACTTCAACGACGACGGTGTGCGCGACGGTGCCGACCTGGGCAGCATCCTCGCGGCCTGGGGCACCTCGAGCGGAGACGTGAACGGCGACGGCGTGACCGACGGGGCCGACCTCGGAGCGTTCCTTGCCGTGTTCGGGATCCCCTGCGAGTGACGCTCGGTTGAGTCCTGCCTGCCTTCGCGGGCGCCCGGTTTCGCCGGGCGCCCGCTTCCATTGGCAAGCATTCAATCCGCCGCGAAACCAATCAACCCAGCGCGACGACCGGCCCCGCTGGAGTACCCTCCTGCCATGGCCGTCGGGCACGCAGTCTCCAAGGTCGGTGCGGCCACCTATGACGCCGTTTCAGGCTTTGGCGAGTTCATGCTGTTCTTCATGGCCGCGGTGCAGCGACTGATCGCCCACCCGGCGCGCTGCCTTCGACCGAGCCTCATCTTCCCGCAGCTCTATTCGGTCGGCGTCCTGTCGATCCCGGTGGTCGGGATCACTGGCGCCTTCATCGGCATGATCCTGGTGCTCGAGGGCTTCGACCAGTTTCAGGCCATCGGGCAGGAAGACCGCATCGGCGGGGTGATCGTGGTGAGCGTCTGCAAGCAGATCGGGCCGGTGCTCAGCGCGGTCATGGTCGCCGGGCGTGTGGGCGGCGCGCTCAGTGCGGAACTCGGCACCATGCGCATCACCGAGCAGCTCGATGCCATGCGTGCGATGGATGCAGACCCGATCCGGATCCTGGTGGTTCCACGCATCGTGGCGTGCGTCATCATGACCCCGATCCTGACCATCTTCAGCGATGCGCTGGGAACCGCGGGCGCCTGGCTGGTGTCGGTGCGCATCTTCGGCGTGGCCGACGCGGAATTCTGGCATTACGTCCAGCAAATCGTCTACCTGCTCGATCCGATCAACGGGCTGGTCAAGGCCACCGTCTTCGGGCTCTGCATCGGTGCGATCGCCTGCTTCCGAGGCTTCACCTGCCAGCCCGGTGCGGCGGGCGTCGGTCAGGCCGCCACCAGCTCGTTCGTCACGAGCTTCATCGCGATCATCGCCGCAAACCTGGTGCTGGCCGAGTTCCTCAACACCGTGTTCATCATCCTGGTGCCTGATGCGCCGAGCGTCTTCGGTTGAAGCCATGGACCGTTCGGTGCGCGAGTCCAAGCAGGCGCTCGGGATCGATCGGCGCGGCTTCCTCGGCACGGCTCTCGTGGCGAGCCTGCCGTGGCCCGCACGGCTCCAGTCGCCGCCGCCCGCGCCGGGCGTCAGCGATCTTGCCGGCCGACCCCCTGCTCCGCCGGCTTGGCGCGTCGATCCGTGGCTCTACGACATGACCTTCCGTGTGCAGGTGCTCGGCATCCCGGCCTTCCAGGAGGGCGGGGTCGCAAGCAACACCGAGACGATGCGCTTGACGACCAATCGCCTGGCGCTCTCGATGTCCACCCTGGACACCTGGTCGCGCGTGGATCTGTCGAGCCTCCGTGCGACCACCACGCTCACCGGTGGGCCGCGCCGATCGATCCAGGTCTCGATGGCCGATTCGCAGGGCGGCACGCGCCTGGTCACGCTCGACACCGGCGCCGTGAGTTGCCAGTCGATTCAGTGGGAGTTGCAGTGGCGCGTGCAGGTCTGGTCGAGTCTCGTGGACGAGGATCAGGCGCAGCGCGTGACCTGGCCCAGATCATGGCCCGCCGAGGTCGAGCCTTGGCTCAAGCCGTCGGTGGCGATCGAGAGCGATGACCCGCGCTTTGCGCAGCATGTGCAGTCGGTCTCCGGTGGGAAGCTCAAGGATGTCCCGATCTGGCTCGCGACCAAGGACCTCGTGCGGCACACGGTGCTCTGGTTCCGGGGCGTCGACAGCTTCGGCAACATCACCGACACCACGGCCACCCGTGGCTTCCAGCTGCAGGGTGCTGCAGCCGTGATGGAGTCGCGCAAGGGGTCGGTCTACGACCTGTGCGCGGCCTGTGTGGCCACGCTGCGCGCGGCGGGGATTCCTGCGCGACCGGTGCTCGGCATGATCGAGGCCCCGCAAGGGACCATCACCGGCGGCATGCCGCAGTTCAGGCTCGGGTGCTGGGCCGAGGCGTACCTACCCGGAACAGGATGGATGCCGTTCGATCCCGACCGGATCTTCGTCAACGGTGCAAAGTCGCTGGATGTGCTCCAGCCGTGGGAGTGCTTCGGCAGCTGGCCGTACCTCAACTACCGAGCACCCATCTCGCATGACTTCCTGCCCTCGATGCAGCCGAAGCCACCGGTGCAGTACCCGGGCATGTGGGGCTGGATCCGCGCTGGTGGCATCGATCCGAACTGCCAGCTCATGGACTACCTCACCTGCGTGATGATCGACCGGGGTGCCGGCCAGTGGGATCCAGGCCCGGCACCGGAGATCCCACCCGCGTACCTCCTGCGCGGTCCCAAGCCGCGCCACTGAGGACCATGACCCGGTGAAGCCCGCTGGCGCTCCACGCATCGCACAGGGGGCGCGCGTCAGGATTCCCGCCTGGGCCTTCGCTCAACGGAAGTCGCGTGAGTGCATCGTGACCGGTCCGTGCTCGGCGCGTGCGTCATCGATCCCCTGCACGCTGCGTGCGAGCAGGTGCGAGACGCCATCACGGCGCTCGATGCGACCCTGCACGATGAGGGCCGAACTTGCCCGGATCGCGCGACGGAAGCGCTCGTGGACCTTGGGCCGCACAATCACGTTGGCCGATCCCGATTCATCCTCGATCGTCAGGAACATCGTGCCCTTGGCGGTCGATGGCCGCTGGCGCACCAGGACGAGCCCTGCCATGGCTGCACGACTGCGCGTGGGCAGCGCCTGGTCACAGCGCACGAGCGCGCATGGCACGCACCCCTGCCGCGCGAGCCAGCCGCGAAGGAACGAGATCGGATGGGCCTTGAGGCTCAAGCCGATCGAGCCGTAATCGGCCAGCACTGTGGCCGGTGCCGCGACCGGTGGGAGTTCGGCCGGCTCTTCGAGCGTGTCCCAGAGCGTGGCGCTGCGCTTGGACGAGGCGACCCACTGCTCGTGCAGCGGACCATCGCGCTCCTTGAGGGCGCGCACCTGCCAGAGCGCCTGCTGCCGATCGAGGCCCATGCCCCGGAAGGCATCGGCACGGGCAAGCGCCCGCAGCGAGGCCAGGCTTGCACGGCTGGTGCGCCAGAGTGACATCATGCCCTGCCGCGGTCCATGCTCGCGCACCGACTGGTGGATCGCCAGCGCATCGCGCTCGGACAGCCCGCGCACCATGCGCATGCCGAGCCGTAGGGCCCAGCCTTGCTGCGGCGGATCGCCATGATGCCGGCCACGCGATGCTGCCTGCCATCGAGCGTCGGGCCCTGCCGGCGCGTGCGTTGCCCTGTGCCGTTCGAGCGTGCAGTCCCAATCGCTGTGCACGGCATCGACCTGTCGGATCTGCACGCCATGCTCCTGGGCATCGCGCACGAGCTGCGCGGGCGCATAGAACCCCATGGGTTGGCTGTTGAGGAGCGCCGCCGTGAAGGCGGCCGGATGGTGGCACTTGAGCCAGGCGCTCACATAGACCAGATGTGCGAAGCTCGCCGCGTGGCTTTCGGGGAAGCCGTACCCAGAGAACCCCTTGATCTGCGTGAAGACCTGCTCGGCGAAGGCCTGCCCGTAGCCACGGCCGACCATGCCTTCGATGAGCCGGCGTTCGAAGCGCGCGATCTCGTCGCCGCGCCGCTTCCATGCGGCGATCGCACGGCGCAGGGCATCGGCCTCGCCGGGAGTGAACCCGGCGGCGACCACGGCAAGCGCCATGGCCTGTTCCTGGAAGAGCGGCACACCGAGCGTGCGCTCGAGCACGCGCCGCACTCCGTCATCGGGAAACTCGATTGGTTCCTGGCCGCTGCGGCGGCGCAGGTACGGATGCACCATCTTGCCGTGGATCGGACCCGGCCGGACGATGGCCACCTGCACCACGAGGTCGTACCACCGGCGCGGCTTCAGGCGCGGCAGCATGCTCATTTGCGCACGGCTCTCGACTTGGAACACCCCCACGCTGTCGGCGCGGCAGAGCATGTCGTAGGTCACCGCATCCTCGGCCGGCACCTGGTGCATGGCCATCGGGGTGCCGCATCGTGCGACCATGTCGAGTGCCTTGCGGATGCAGGTGAGCATGCCCAGGGCCAGCACATCGACCTTCAGGATCCCCATGGCCTCGATGTCGTCCTTGTCCCATTCGATGATGCTGCGGCCGGGCATGGCGGCATCGCGCACGGGCACGAGGGTGCAGAGTGGTTCATCACTGAGCACGAAGCCGCCCACATGCTGCGACAGATGCCGCGGGAATCCGATGAGCGTGGCGGCAATCGAGGCCAGCTGCGTGATGCCCCGATCACTCGGCCTGAACCCAGCTTCCTCGAGCGCGGCCAGGATCGATGCCTGATCGTCGCGATCGCCGCCATGGCCCATCCAGCGATCGATGCCGCGCGCCATGCGATCGACCGCATCGGCCGGGAATCCCATGGCCTTGGCGACCTCGCGCACGGCCATGCGGCCACGCATGCAGACGGCCTCGGCGCAGAGTGCTGCACGCTCGCGGCCGAAGCGGCCATAGATGTACTGGATCACCTCCTCGCGGCGCTCGTGCTCGAAGTCGACATCGATGTCGGGGGGCTCGTTGCGCTCACGGCTCACGAAGCGCTCGAACAGCATGTCGACGCGCGCAGGATCCACCGCGGTGATCCCCAGGCACCAGCAGACAGCGCTGTTGGCGGCGGCACCACGCCCTTGGCAGAGGATCCCGCGTGAACGGGCGAAACGCACGATGTCGTCGACGGTCAGGAAGAACGGCGCGTAGTCGAGGTCCTCGATCAGCGTGAATTCATGCTCGATGAGCGTACGCACGCGCTCGGGAACGCCATCGGGATGCCGCTCGGCGGCGCCCTGCCAGGTCCGCACACGCAGCCAGGACATGGGCGTGTGGCCGTGGGGCACGAGTTCACGCGGCGAACGGTGCCTGACCTGGCCAAGGTCGAAACTCGCACAGGCCGTGGCGATGGCCTGTGCCCGATCCAGCGCGTGCGGTACGCCGGCATGGATGGCCTGCAGTTCGTGCGGTGAGCGCAGGAATCGCTCGGCATTGGGGGCGAGCAACGCACCTGCGCGCTCAAGGGTGGTGCCGTGGCGGATGCAGCACAGGACATCGTGGGCCATCTGGCGCTCGGGCACATGCATGTGCGCGGGATGCGTTGCAACCACAGGTATGCCGAGATGCTCGGCAAGCATGCAGGATTGCCACCATCGGTGATCGTCATCGCCCTCGGCGGTGTTCGAGAGTGCCAGCGACACCCTGCCCGGGGCACGCCGCGCCAGATCGGCCACGGCCTGCTGGAAGGTTGACGTGGCCAGCTGCAGGCCACGCCGCGGAACCACGATCGCATGCAGGCCGTCGAGCCGGCCATCGAGATCGTGCCAAACAAGGCGTTTCGTACCCGCATGCCTGAGCGTGATGAGCTGGCAGAGCCTGCTGTACCCACCGTGATCCATGCACAGCAGGATCAGGTCGATGGGCTCGGCAATGTTCGGGGCAGGATTCGCATCATCGGTCGTGGCAGGATTCACGGCATGGCCATCGGTCGCCATGGTGGCCGCAGGCTCGATCCCGACCTCAACCGCCACCCTTGCCGCGACGATCGTGCGGATTCCCGCATCGCGTGCAGCCACATGGGTACGCACGGCACCAGCCAGCGTGTGCCGATCGGCGATGGCGATCGTCTGCACGCCGAGCGCGGCTGCCCGGCGTACCAGTTCCTCGGGCTGGCTTGCCCCTTCGAGGAAGCTGAACGAACTGATGACATCCACGGCGACCGATGCCCCGGGATGGAGCGATGCGCTCATGTCCATGCCCCGTGTACCCACCACGAGCCATCATCGTGCCTGACCAGGGCAAGCCATGCATGGTCACCCGATGGATCCACTGTCGATGGTGCAGCATGGACACGCCAGTGATCCCGCGTGCCTGGATCCTGCGCGTGCCACCATGCACCAGCCAGGCGCTGTGGCCCCTGGCAGCCGAGGATGTGCCACGCCGTGCCACGCCAGAGGAAATGGGCGGGCGGGGTGGGCCATGGGGCATCGGGGCCATGGCGTGTCACGGTGATGCGCTCAGGCCGTGGCCACGGGCAAGATGGCTCGCTGGCGAGTGCGTGCATGGAAGCACGGGTTGGATCCACGCCATGCATGCCGTGGGCATCATCGATCCTGTTGACGCCGTCGACGCCATCACGGTCGCCTTCGGTGAAGGCATCGATCGCCACGGTGCCTTCGTGCCATGCGTGGCGGCGCACGGCACGCACCCGGGGTACACACACCGCATCCGCCCCGAATCGTTCGCGCAGGCTGTCGATCCAGAGTGCGCCGTGCTCACCCGCGGTACGCGTGCCCTGCAGGCCAACCTGCACCGGTGCCACGCGCCGCAGGCTTCGTGCGATCACCTGGACCCCCTCCACGCCATGCCCAAGCGGCAGATCCTGCAGGGAAGGCAAGACGAGCGGTCGCACGGCGTCCCACGAACGGATCGGCTGCGTGCAGCGGATGGTCCATGCATGCTGCGGAAGGTCGCTGCACTGCACGCGCACCGTGAAGGTGCGTGCGCCGCGGCCACGGTCCTGCAACTGCGTGCAGATCTGCTCGAAGCAGGACTGCATGGCCCGGCAGAGCGCCTCCACCTGCGGGCATGGACCGTCGAAGATGACCTCGCCTTGGATGTCGGGCACGCAGCGGATTGCCCGGAACGGTTCGAGCACCAATCCTTGGATGGCATCGAGCCGATCGAGCAAGCGCTGGCCGAAGCGCGGCGCGACCTGCGCGCGCTGCACCTGACGAAGGTCATCGAGCGTGCGCACATTGACTTCATGCAGCATGGCCACGAGCTCAGGATCGATTCGAAGGGCGCTGACCGGGCAGGCGCGGGTGCGCCAGCGCTCCTCGCCGTGCTTGATGATGCCGTCGTGGCCGCTTGGTGCAGCCCAGCCCGCAGCGCTGGCGGCCGCCTGCGTGGATGCCGTCCACAGGGTGCACTCGACCCTGAAGCGGTCCATGTGCGAGCGCAGCCGGACCAGCAGGCGATCCTCGCCACGATGCACGCGCTCGAGGCCAGTCAGGTCGATGACGAGTGCAGCCGGATCATCATCGTGCACGAGCTGGACCAAGGGCGAGATCCGATGGCACCAGCGTGCCAAGGTGTGCAATGCGCGATGATCGGCAGCGGGATCGTGTTCCAGCTCATGGGGTTCGCACTGCAGCAGCGCCTTGGCCTGGGCCAGTGGCATGCCCCGCTCCACGCCATCGGCACGCGCCTGCCTGCTCGCGGCATGCACCATGAGCGCACCCTTGCGGCGGACCACGACCACGACGGGCGCTTGCACCAGGCGTGCGCGTGCCGTGACCGACCAGTGCGGCAGCGTGATCACGAGGAAGCGTTGCATGGTGCATGCCCATCAGGAGGCGATCGACCACGGCATGGAGGATGCATTGCTGCCAGGTTCGCGCAGGCTGCTGCATGCGGCGGCGTGATCACGGATGCCGCGGCGATCCCGAACCGACTGGATGGACCAGGCAGGACGAGCATGGGCCGTGGCTGGATCGTGCATCGGCTGCACCAGCCAGCGCGTGGTGCAGGCACTGCGTACCGAAGCCTCGTGCTGCGGACGCCATGCCAAGGCAAGGACCGGCGTGCGGTCGGGTCGCCACGAACTGGCGAGTTGGGCCCGACGCACCATCGCGGCCTGCCATCCGCCGGCATCGACGACGATGGCAATGCAACGACCCGATCGAGCGGCTTCCTCGAACGCCCAGAGCCGTTCAGCGGGTGTGCGTGCCCCGGGAACCTGCACATGATGTCGCAGGTCCATGCCCCGTCGATGCATGGTCACCGCCGATGGCATGACCGCCCGGCCGATCCACGCCACGCACGATGCTGAGCCGTCATCATGTGCAGCGGGCTGGTCATGCGCGGCAGCACCGCACTGGTGACCGAACGCCGCAGCCACCATGTCGAGGAAGGCATGCATGGGCGGTTGGTCGATGGGCCCGTGCAGCACCCACTCATGGACGCCATGCAGGGGCAGCTGCCACGGCGGCGCCAGCACGGGGGCGTGGTGCTGCCAGGGATCCTGCATGAGGGCGAGGCGTTCGAGGAGTTCGGGGGCGAGCATGGCGGGCCTCGGTGTTGAGTGCTTGGGTTGCGCTGATGTTCGGTCTTTGTTAGGGTATCGTCCCGAACGGACAGCATCAGTCACCGTGACGCCGATCTGCATGGATCGCTTCAGGGCTCCAGCGTGGGCGTGAAGAACATCACATGCTGCTGGGGCAGTGCCGCGCTCGTCCCGGCCCACCAGAATCCGGCTGCCTCGAGCTCCTTGCGCGCCTGCACCTCACTCATCTTGTGGTGCGGCTTGATGAAGACCATCGGGTCTTCCTCGCGGTACTCCACCAGCACGAGCATGCCGCCCGGGCGCAGCGCCCTGCGGATCGACTGAAGCATGGCCCATGGCTCGCTGAACTCGTGGTACGCGTCGACCATCAGCACCACATCCACGCTGGACTCCTCGAGCGTGCAGTCATCGATGCGGCCCAGCACGGGCTTGATGGAGTCGAAGCCCTCCTCCCGTGCGGTCTGCATGAGGATCTCGAGCATCTCCGGCTCGATGTCCACGCCAAGCACCGTCGCACCCGGTGAACGCTCGGCGATGCGCCTGCAGAAGTAGCCACTGCCGCAGCCGATGTCGGCGACCGTCGAATCGTCCTTCACGCCCAGGAGCTGCACCAGCACATCGGTGCGCTCCTCCCGTTCACGCGTCGGTCGCTCCAGCCAGCCAGCTCCCTGGTGACCCATCACCTGCGCGATCTCGCGGTCCATGAAGGTCCTGCCGATGCCGTCATCGCTTGGCTCGCAATCGCCGTAGAGCGGCGTGGGCGGCTCGGGGGCGCGCTGCTTGACGGCCTGCGCAGGCAGCGCCGGCGGCACAGGGCGATCAGCCGGCGTGGGGTCACTGCACGCGGCGGGAAGAAGGCAGATCAGCGCAAGGAACCGCATGCCTGCACAGTAGACGCAGGAGAGCAGGGCCGGCCATCGGTGCAGGAAAACGGCCCGACGCTGAGGCCGGGCCGTTGATGCCGGTGACAGGAATCGAACCTGCACTCCTTTAAGGGGAAACGGATTTTGAATCCGTCGCGTCTGCCAGTTCCGCCACACCGGCGCTTGGCGGCACGAAGGCCACCCGCTTGATCGTACCCGCTCAGTTGCCGTCGAAGGTGCCACGGGAATAGTTGGGGGCCTCCCGAGTGATCTGGATGCTGTGCGGATGGTTCTCCACGACCGTTGCAGCGGAGATGCGCACGAAGCGTGTATCGCGACGGAACTCCTCGAGGTTCGCGCAGCCGCAGTAGCCCATTGCCGAGCGCAGGCCGCCGACCATCTGGAAGACGAACTCGGAGAGCGGCCCACGGTACGGCACCATGCCTTCAACGCCCTCGGGCACGAACTTCGTGCTGCCGCCCTGGGCGTAGCGATCCGCGCTTCCTGCCGCCATGGCACCCTCGCTGCCCATGCCTCGGTAGGTCTTGAAGCGGCGGCCCCGGTGCAGCACCTGCTCACCCGGGCTCTCATCAAGTCCCGCGAAGAGCCCGCCGAGCATGACGCATTGCGCTCCGGCGGCGAGCGCCTTCGCGATGTCACCGGACTGGCGGATCCCGCCGTCAGCGATGACCGGGATGCCTGCCTTGGAAGCAGCGGACGCTGCATTCATGACCGCAGTGATCTGCGGCATGCCCACTCCGGTCACCACACGCGTGGTGCAGATCGAACCGGGCCCGATGCCGACCTTCACGGCATCGGCACCGGCATCGATGAGCGCCTTGGTGGCCTCGGCGGTTCCGACATTTCCCGCCACGACAGGGATGTCGAAGCGCTTCTTGACCTGGCGCACCGTCTCGATGACGTTGGCGCTGTGGCCATGCGCCGTGTCGATGCCGATCACATCCACGCCGGCTGCCATCAGAGCCTCGACCCGGTCGAGCTGGTTCACGCCGACTGCGGCGCCCACGCGCAGGCGGCCGCGCTCGTCACGGCAGGCATGTGGATACCGGCGCGTGTTGTCGATGTCGCGCATCGTCACGAGCCCGGCGAGTCGACCGTCCGCATGCAGCAGCAGCAACTTCTCGACACGCGCCTTCGTCATGAGCCGACCGGCTTCCTCGAGGTCCACGTCATGGCGCGCCGTCACGAGCGCCGAACTCATGATTTCGCTGACCTTGGCGATGCCGGGTGCGCCGGCGATGAACTTCATGTCACGGCGCGTGACGATGCCTACAGGCTTGCCGGTGCCATCGACCACGGGGAACCCGCTGACGCCCTGCTCCTTCATGAGTGCCATGGCTCGTTCGACGGTGTCCCCGGCTCTGAGCGTCACCGGGTCGGTGATCACGCCGTTCTCGCTGCGCTTGACCTTGGCGACTTCACGAGCCTGCGCCGCGATGGCCATGTTCTTGTGGATGAAGCCGATGCCACCCTCCTGCGCCAAGGCACGCGCCATCGCCCCCTCCGTCACCGTGTCCATGGGCGCCGACACCAAGGGAATGTTGAGGCGGATCGAGCGCGTGAGCAGGGTGGATGTGTCGGCGCGGTCAGGGGTGACGGAACTCGCGCGGGGGATCAGGAGGACATCGTCGAAGGTGATGCCGTCCTGGATGATCTTGCCTTCCATGCCGGAATATCGCCACCGTGGGCGGACCTGTCAAACGGGGCCCCTCTCGCCAAGCGCGCAAATCCGGCGGGGCGTCGTGCGAATCCTGTGTTACCCTCTGCGACCCGCCTTCAGGCGGCCCACGACCCCCGGAGCGATCCCGTGTCCATTTCGCGCAACGAACTCCTCGTCCCCATCATCACCAAGCAGCGCGGCACCACGCAGGGCGAAGGCAAGAAGGCCTGGCACAGTTGGCTGGCCGCCACCGTCCAGCTCGAAGGCAGTGACTTGATCGTCAAGTCCGGCCTGCCGCCGCGCATCCGCCACCGTGGCGCACTGAGGGATCTGGCGACACCGCCCTGCACCATGGACCTGATGTTCCAGGTCGCGAGGGACATCCTCGACCCGAACCAGCTCGAGCACTTCGAGCGCATGGGTTCAATTGACTTCGCGTACGACTTCGAGAGGGGCCGAAGGTTTCGCGTCAACATGTTCATGGCCCGCGGCAAGCCTGCGTTGGCCGCACGCCTCATCACGAGCAACATCAAGAAGTTCGAGGAGCTCTTCCTTCCGGCCACGCTCGGCGATATCTCCATGTCCGCGCAGGGCCTGATCCTCTTCAGCGGGGTGACTGGCTCGGGCAAGAGCACGAGCATCGCCAGCATGCTCGACTACGTGAACGAGCGCAAGAAGGTGCACATCGTCACGATCGAGGACCCGATCGAGTACATCTTCGAGGACAAGAAGGCCACGATCAACCAGCGCGAGATCGGCATCGACTGCACCAATTTCAACGATGCGCTCCGTGCCCTGGTCCGCGAGAACCCGGATGTCGTGCTCGTCGGCGAAATGCGCGACTACGAGACCTTCGAAGCGGCCATCCGCGCGGCCGAGACCGGGCACCTGGTCTTCGGGACCATCCATGCCTCCAGCGCCTGGCAGACCTTCGGCCGCATCTACGACTTGTTCCCGGAGCAGGAACGCGACCAGATCCGCAAGTTGATGGCCTACAACCTGCGGGCCATCATCTACCAGAAGCTCCTGCCCACGCTGCACGCCAACATCGGCCGCATCCCGGCGATCGAGATCCTGATCAACACCCCCGGCGTGCAGAAGTACATCCTGGAGGGCCGCGAGGGCGAGCTGCTCGAGATCATCAAGAACAGCCACCACGAAGGCATGCTGGACTTCACGAGCAGCCTGGTCGACTTGGTCGAGCGTGAGTATGTCCACCAGAATGTCGCGCTGCAAGCGACGCCCAAGCCCGAGGAACTCAAGATGCGTCTGAAGGGCATCCGTTGAGCCACCGCGTGGTCGCACGATGAGCCACACCAGATGAGCCTGACCACCATGACCACTGCCCTCCTGGCCGTCGGTGACGCGGCGATCCTGCTGAACCCCGTCACGCCGGTGCTGACGCTGGCTGTCTATGCGCCGTATGCGTGGGTGATCTCGTCCAAGATCGAGAAGGATGCCACCGCCTACAACCTCACCAGGGGCGGCTACGGTTGGATCAACCCCGGACTCCTGACTGGTGGCATCGTTGCTGTCGCCGTGGGATTGCTGGTCCCCTTCGCTGGCTGGCTGGTCACCCTCCTGATCGAGGCGGGGATCCTGGTCGGCTACTGGAAGTGGCGCGACAAGCAGGTCCCACCGGGCAAGCAGTTCCAGCTCTCCATGCTCTCGACGCTCAGGGACAAGGCAGAGGAGCGCAAGGCGCAGAAGAACGCCGCGGCAGCCAACATTGTCTTCCTCGTCGGTCGCAGCGAGAAGGCCACGGTCCCCGGCAAGGATGACCCGATGCTCGAGGTGCACCAAGCCGCCGAGCGCGTCATTGGCGAAGCGATCGCCGCCCGTGCCAGCCGCACGGAGATCCGATCACGCGACGGCAGCGTCATCGTGGCGGATGTGATCGATGCCATCCCCACCAAGCGCGATGCACTGACCGCCGAGCTTGGCGGCAAGATGATGGACTACATCAAGAATCACGCGGGGCTGGATGTCAACGAGCGCCGTCGGCGCCAGGTGGGCAAGGTCACCGTGCAGACGAGCCTTGGATCCAAGGAACTCACGGTCACCACCACGGGATCGACCGCAGGCCAGTCGATGCGCATCGACTTCAACCGTGATGAGCAACTCAAGCGCGACTTCGCTGACCTTGGCTTCACCAAGCAGCATCTGGCATTGCTCGAGCCCACGCGGGACCTTCCTGGTCGCGAGGGCATCATCCTGCTCTGCGCCCCGTCAGGGTTCGGCCTGACGACGATGGCCTATGCCATGCTGTCACGGCACGATGCCTTCACCAGCAGCGTGAAGACACTCGAGCGCAGCCTCGATCTCCGGCTCGACGGCGTGGACCAGCTCCAGTTCGACCCCACGACGCAATCTGATTTCGCGACCACCCTCAGGTCGATCATCCGCCGCGGTCCCGATGTCGTCTACACCTCGGATGTTGCCGATTCAGGCACTGCCAAGGTCATCAGCGATGCGTCGGGCAATCAGGTGCTCACCTATGTCGGCATCCCCGTCGACGGGGTACAACTGGCCTTGGCGCAGTGGATCAAGTCAGTGGGCAGCGCCGGCGACGCAGCTCGCGGCGTCAAGGCGGTGGTGGCCCAGCGATTGCTGCGTGTTCCGTGCCCCGCGTGCAAGATCATGGGGCCTTGCTCGGCTGAGCAGGCCAAGCGCCTAGGCCTACCGGCCGGCAAGACCATCCAACTGGCGCGTGCCAGCGGCAAGGTCATCGCCAAGAATGGACGCGAGGAAGCCTGCGAGGTCTGCGGTGGTTCAGGCTACTTCGGCCTGATCGGCGTCCATGAAGTGATGCCGTTCGACGATGAAGCGCGCAAGATCCTTTCGCGGGGTGACATCGCCGGGGCCTATCAGCACGCACGCCGCAACCTGCGCATGATGCTGATGCAGGAATCGGCGCTCCTGGCGGTGCGCGACGGTCGCACCACGATCGAGGATGTGGCGCGTGCGTTTGCGTCGACCAGACCAGCAGCCCCGGCGGCTGGAGGAGCCACATCGGCTGCCCCTGCACCAGTCAAACCCGCCCCAAAGCCCTGAGGAGCGACCATGGATCCCTTCTCGATCATTCTCTGGGTCCTCATCGCGCTGATCGCCTATTGGTGGTCCTCGCAAGGCTTCTTCAGCAGCGTCCAGTTCTGCCTCTGCAGCCTGTGCGCAGGTGCCTTGGCGATTGCGCTCTGGGAACCCGTTGCCCACCTCATGCTCCGTGGCGGACTCATCGACAACTACGCATGGGGGCTCTCGCTTGGGGGGCAGTTCATCGTCTACCTGCTGCTTGCCCGCGTGATCACGGAGCGCTTCGTGCCCGCCAACATGCGATTCCACCCGCTGCTCGACAGGCTCGGCGGTGCCATCTTCGGACTCTGCTCGGGCATCCTGTGCATCGGTCTGGCCGGCATCGCCTGCGGCTTCGTCCAGGGCACGAACGAGGTCTTGGGTTTCCGTGGGTTCGTTCGTGACCAAGCCAGCAGTGCGCAGCCAAGCCGCATGAACACGATGGCTCCATTTCCCAATCCGATGCAGGTCACGGAAGCGGTCTACAACACCCTCGGCGGTCGCGGAGGCATGGGGGCGTTCCGGAACTTCAGTGCGCTCGGCTTGGCCAAGCTGCAGCCCAATGTGAGCGATGTCGCGTTCGGCCTCCACCGCGACACTTGGAGCGGTGGCGTCGGCCGGACCGCCGTGGCACCGTCCGGGGTCACGCTCGATGGGTTCTGGTACGACGAGCGGTACAACGCTGCGGATGGCCAGCCTGGCGCCTATGCAGTCGGGGTCACCTTCGATTCCACCACCTACGATGGCGGAGAGCAGTTCATCATGACTGGTGCTCAGGCGCGATTGCTCTCCACCAAGAACCGCACCGTCGCCTTTCCGCTCCAATGGACGCAGGACGGTGAGAAGGCGGGTCGCGAACTCTTCCCGTTCGACGACACGGCGAACTTTGTCACGAGTGCGCCCGGCACGCAGACCGCCAAGATCGTGCTGGTGTTCCCCGCAGGGATCTTCGCTGGACAGGTTCCGGACTATGTTTTCCTCAAGGGCTTGCGCATCCGCCTGCCGGAGCCACAAGGCAAGCCCATGACCTCCGTGCTCGGGATCGAGGGCGGATCGGCCGCATCCTCGGCGCTGATCGACTTCTCGAGCGCACGCAGCATCCCCGAAGGTCAGGATGGCATCGACAATGTCAACTCGGTCTCTCCACTGCAACTCAACCTGAACAACATCGGGACGTTCGTCGCCTTCGAGGGCAAGAAGGCGAACTACCTCAAGCAGGGCGACTATGAGTTCCCGAAGGGCGGATTCTCCACCGCCATGAAGGCCGGTGCCGTCAAGGGGTTCTATGCGCCGGAGGGCACGGCGATCATCCGCTTGAATGTCACGCGCGGCCAGTCGGCAGTCGACCTTCACGAACTCAAGCGCCAGTTCAAGGAGAAGCCGCTTCTGCTCGTCGATGCCAATGGCCGAACATTTCAGCCGATCGGCTTCTTCTGGCAACAGAAGGACAAGGTGCGCGTACGGATCGACGCGACCAAGCCCATCACCAAGCTCGAGGATCTGCCGAATGTGAGTTCATCCGGTGATCAGTCGCTGCACCTGATCTTCGCCCCGACGCTCAATGTGGTCATCAAGGGCGTCAGCGTGGGCGATTCGCCCGTCGGTTCGTGCAACTACACGGTCGTCGAGGGATATAGCTACTGATGTGGGACCGGCCGCGGTCGGTCAGCGGCAGCTCGCCACGGCAGCCTTGATCGCGTCGAAGTCGACCTGCACACCCGGGTCGTCGCTCACCCATCGGTAGGCGATCGAGCCGTCCTTGCGCACGACGAATGCAGCGCGCTTGGCCACGCCCTTGAGACCCTTGAGGTCCTCGTGGTAGGCACCGTAGGCCTGACAGGTCTCCTTGTTGAAGTCCGACAGCACGGGAAACGGCATGCGCTCAAGCTCGCGCCACTTGGACACCGCGAATGGGCTGTCGATCGAGATCCCCAGGACTCGGGCCCCCAGGCCCTGCCACTCGGACCACTGGTCCCGCACGGCACCACAGGCAGCGGTACATACCCCGCTGAAGGCGAGGGGAAAGAACAGGATGACCGTGGGGCCCGGTTGGACGGTAAAGTCGCTCGAAATGGCCTTCCCAGGTGCTTCAGGGAGGTTGAATTCAGGAGCCTTTGAAAGCATGGGGTGTTCCTTGGATTTGGTTCAGGGGGACGAGAGGCTAGCCGATCCACCGTGAACCATGTCGACCGAAAAATCTCGACGCCCAATTGCGGTTCACATTTGGATCATGCGAGTTTGGAGTTATTGTGAACCGTCCGGTCCAAACTCAGGTGGCGGTTCCGTGCGTGTTGTGCGGGGTCGATGTGGTGTGTGCCTGATTCGGTCGGTTCTCGATTTCGTTTCAACCTGAACAGTACACGAGGAGATCAGAACGATGAAGCGCTTCCACCTTGGCATGCTCGCCTCTGCCGCGATGCTGCTTGTTTCAACGAGCACCGCGATGGCCCAATGTGGCTCAGGTGGTGACTGTTGCGTTGCTGGCACCGGCCCCGGCTGCCTGAATGTCGAGTGCTGCACCCAGATCTGCGCGGCAGATGCGTTCTGCTGCGAGACACAGTGGGACGAGATCTGCGCGAATGCAGCTGTCGCCTCCTGCTCAGTTTGCGGCGGCGGCGGCGGCGGCGGCGGTCCTTGCGGTTCAGGTGGTGACTGTTGCGTTGCTGGAACCGGCCCCGGCTGCGCCGATGTCGAGTGCTGCACCCAGATCTGCGCGGCAGATGCGTTCTGCTGCGAGACACAGTGGGACCAGATCTGCGCGGATGCA
>Ga0194120_10000476_pt1 | contig 76084 bp, 73 predicted proteins | sample TA2MahCa65mmetaG_FD_148642 | JGI IMG/M metagenome (GOLD analysis project Ga0194120, IMG submission 148642) | Freshwater microbial communities from Lake Tanganyika, Tanzania - TA2015019 Mahale Deep Cast 65m | ecosystem: Environmental > Aquatic > Freshwater > Lake | place: Tanzania: Lake...
GCCTGACGATTAATGGGCGCGATAGTCGCGTGTTGTGCTCCTTCATAGGTGTCCACCTCGTTATAAGTGGACACTATTTTCGCTCCTCTCGATTGGCTGAGATAGACGCTGTCTATAGATCGCTTACTTTTCTTTTTGTAATTGCTGACGCAAACTGCGCTCAATCAGTTCGTGCCAGGCAGCGGTGTATTCCAGATTGATCACGGGTTTACTCACTGCACGTTGATAAGTGGTGCTACCGACCGACCACAGTCGGCCCACCGAAGTAGCCAGATTGTCTTGGCTAAGACTGGTGTCGTTCTGATTCACCGTCAGCAAAGCCCGTGCATCAAGCTGTTTTAACAAGGGTTGATTACGGTAGCGATACCAGAGGATTTCACCGGCTTTCAAAATAATCAAACTCCAGGTTAATACGGAACAGCAGGCCAGAGCGCATAAAGTACCGTCTACGATCGCGGTTTCTGAAAAATTCAAAGTAATCTCCTTAAATACAGGGTGGTGGTTATGATTGATCGGGAATAAGCCGTGGCTGTGTTAAGTCCTTGTTACCCCGGTTCATCCTGATCCGGGGGCTGAACATCCTTGTCAGACGGGTTAAGGTAGGAGCCAAAACCAGTTAACGGTGCAAGCGTTAATTCAGTTCAAACTGAATGGGTACGGTTGCCCAGCTGGCTTCGGCCACATCGCCGCGTTTGGCCGGGACAAACTTCCATTTTCGAACCGCTTCCAGTGCGGATTCGTCTAAAACTTCATGGCCACTGGAGCGTTGCAGATTGACCTGCAAGGCTTGACCATCGGCGCCAACATAGACGCGTAACAACACCAGTCCTTGCCATTGCCGCTGGCGAGCGGTCATTGGGTATACCGGTTTGGGGTTGTTCAGATAAGCCAGATTGCTGTCAGCCGGGATGTAAGTGTCATTCCTTGGTGCAGCTAAGGCGTTATGGTTCAGTGCCTGTGGCGCGGCAGCGGCCGGCGCTGCCGGTGGTGGCTGTTCCGGTTCGGCAGTCTTGCGTTCTTCAACCTGTTTCACCAGACGCTCAGAAACTTTGGCTTTAGGCTTGGGTTTCAGCTTGGGTTTGTCCGGTTTGGGCGGCACGATAGGCTTAGGCGGTTCGGTGGGTGCTATCGGCTGCTTAGTCAGCGGGGACGGCGGGGCTGACAGTTCCATCGCAATCATCGGCAACGGTGCCGCTGCTGAAAACGCGAGAGGCGCGGCCTGGGTGGTGAACCAAAGCCATACCAATCCATGCAGTAGCGCTGCGCACACCATCGAAGCACTCACAGAAACCGGGCGACGATAGGGCGCCTGGATTTTCAATACCGCACGGCTTAATAATCGGTCCAGTCGGTCCAGTCGGTGCAGTAGTGGTGTTAAAGGAACAAGCAAGCGATTAAACATGACAGTCTGCACCAGACTTACAGGGTTCTGGATGAATTGGATAATCCTGTCTCATTTTCTTTGAGCGCTGCATGGGAAACAGTAAAACTGTCAAAGGTCGCTCGACGTTGAGTCGGTCCAGAAGTATTCGGATTGGCTAGGCGTTTTTCCAGTTGGTTGACTTGTTTGTTTAAGGTGTCAATTTTGACAATCGCCTGGTTCAATAGCTCATGCAGATAGTCAAAATGCACCTGAAAATAACGGGCCTGCGGAAACAGATCGTTCACGGCCCTGCTGTGAATGTCCAAAGCAGATTTTGATTGGGTTTTCTTGCGCGTGGTGCGAACTTGCATGCGATGGTTTCCTTTTTATTGTTATGTTCGGGTGTTGATCAGTCGTGATTTTTTCTGGCTGAATCCGTCCAGTTGCGTATGTTGGTGGCGAGGCATGAACCCCAACACGACAACCGATGAGCCGCCAACCAGCCATGAAAGCAAGACATCACGGCCAACAAACAACCCATGATGGGCAAAGGCCAAACCGGTCAAGATGTTGGGGTTCGTTGCCTCACCCCAACCTACGGCCCTACTAAGCCTGCCCAACTTAGCGAGTTAAAAAATCCGCCACCAGGAGGAAGATGGTTTATTCGATTTGAATCCAATAAATAAACGACAGACCGGATATAGCACGATTAAACCCAACAGCCAGATCAAGTAAACCTGTTCGAGGGCAATGCCCTGCGGAAATGCCAAACCGATTAGCAAATACAAACCAGTATGAGCAAAGTAGAAAAATAGTGCGGTACGGCCGAATACCAATAATGGATTGGCTTGGGACAGCCAAGTTTGAAAACGTTGTAGCAGCTTGAGCAATATCAGGTTTACCCCAACGCTCATTGAGACAAAAGCCAGGCTGGGCGGGTATTTGGTCACCCGCAGAAAATCGATCCAGTCGGTAAAAGCCGTTGGATGTATATCGCCAATCCCGTTTAGCCTTAGCAACAGGAAGAAACTGGTCAATCCGCCGCCTATCCAAGCTAACCAGGAGTACGCCTGTACCGGCTTTGCCGAAAGCAAGCGCCCGCAGAGAATGCCGATCCCGCAAATGCCGATCCACGGCAAGGGCGGATAGCCACAAGCAACGATACCGAAGTGACCGCTGACAAACAGCAACAGCCAGACCGAACTCAGTGTCGGATTGGGTGGCAGTATTTCGGTCAATCCATAGGATAGGCCAATAACGGTCAGGCTTATGCCAAACACCCAGCCAGACGTCAACCGCAGTAATGCCGCCCAGAATAAGCACGAAAAACCCAGCTCTAATAACACACCAAAGCCCAACCAAGCTTCACTGCCCATACCCATGTTTGTTGATACCGGGCGATAATGTTGAATCGGCGTTTGTGCCAGCGTTTCAGCGAGAAACCAAGCCGGATTGTCCAGTAATTGTTCTAGCAGGATTAGTGCTACTCCTCTGATCGCCAAGCGCCGGGCAATCAGTTCTTGGCTCCAGCCCTGCTCTGACCTGTTCACATGAAACAGTGTCATTCCCATGCCCAACAGCAACGAAAATCCCGGAGCGCAAAGATGAGTCACATAGCGAGTCAAAAATGCCAACGCACCTGGATAATCCGGTAATGGCAGCACCCAAGTTTCGTTCGGATGAATTTTGGCGACGAAAAAGGCGGTGTGATCCAGGGCCATCAATATCATCAATAGTCCGCGCAAGGCATCGGCTGCCAGTAAACGATGGTCACTGTAGAAACTTGCTTTCATCCGATCTTTCTGACGTTTTTAACCCGTGCCGCCCGCCTTTTTTGCTGCCAGCGGATGTAACCGGTTACGAATAACAACAGCCAAACAACGCCGGACAAGCACACCGACAAACGCCCGAGCATTCCGTAAAATTGCCCAGAATGTAACGGCCACATCCATTGCATGAACACGCTGCCCGCCTTGCCGTGTAAGGAATCATAGCGATGTAAAACAGCGCCATAGCGATCGACAATAATCTTACGGCGACCATGAAATCCCGCGCCCAACGGCCCGTGCTGAGTAAACACGAATACCCCGGTCTCGGTTACCGGAACCGAAAACCAATATAAATAGCCTTCGGTGTAAACATTTTGGGCTACCGACCAAGCTTCATCGACACTGACCGGACGTTTCCGCTGGTCAACCTGGGTTGTCAGTTGTCGGGTCTGTTCGACCGTGGAGAATCGCTCGACCAGCCAGACGAATTGTTCCGGTAAATTCATCGATATACCGGACAGCAATACGGCCAGCAACACCAAGCTGATATAAAAACCACCGGTTTTATGAATTTCGTAGTTAAACCTTTCACTAGTCGACCGCCACTTGAAAGTCAGGGCCTGCCGCCAGCGTCCGGTCAATGGCCACCATAAAATCAAGCCGCTGAGCACGGAAACCACCGCACACACACCCAGCAAACCGATAATGGCCGAACCGGTCGCACCGGACAGTAATGCATAATGCAGTTTAAATACAAATCCCATCAAACAATGGTCTAGAGGGCTGTCGGCGGAATAATAGGTGCGAGTCCCCAGAATCTCCGCCGTGTAGGGATTGACGAATACATTGAGCGTGTGGTGTTGCCCAGGTTGTTGCGCCGGGACATCGAAGAAAAAAAATACGCCATTTCGGGAAAGTGCGGCGGATAAACATAGGAAAACACCGCATTGGCCGGCATTGCCGCAGTGGCTGCCGCGACGATGTCCTGCATGGGTTTAAGTCCGAAGCTAATGTCCGATTTTGCGACCAGCGTTAAAGCTGGATTGAGCCAGCGGTCAATCTCCAGCCAAAATACCAGTAGGCTGCCGGTCAAGCCGACCAGCAGCAACACCGCGCCGACACTAAGCCCCAGGTACAAATGTACCGTCAGCCAAATTTTGCGGCGGCGTTTGAGTCTTTCCAAACGCCGCCCCGCCGCCGGAAACCGCATTAAAACTCCAGACGCACCGAGCCGACAAAATTGAGCGGAACAGCCGGCGTGACGCTACGCGCATTGCGTGCGGCAACAAAATACTCCTCGTCAGTCAGATTCTGGGCGTTGAATTGCACGGACAATTTGGTGTCGGCTATTTTACGGCTATAGCGTAGCATGGAGTCGAGCCGGGCATAACCGGGTAACTGAAAGCTATTGGTCCGGTTGCCCTCGCGTTCGCCAGCGTAATATACGCCGATACCACCGCTCAAACCGCGCCAGCCTAGCTCGTTAAAATCGTGTTGCACCCAAAAGCTACCCGAATATTCGGGAACGTTAGGCAGTCGATTACCTTGATTTCCACTGGTCAAGGTGGCACCCGAATAACCTTGATCACGGGTTATTCGGGCGTCGGTAAAGGCATAACTGGCGATCACACGCCAGTCTTCACTTAATTGACCGCTAAGATCGAACTCCGCGCCTCGACTTCGCGCCGCGCCTAGTTGCTCAACATAGCCCTGCAAAGCCAATAGGGGATTTTGATCGGGAACCGTGACGTTTTCCTTGGTCAGATCGTAAAAGGTCACGGTTGAGGTCAATTTGCCGTCCCACCATTCGCCTTTCAATCCGGCTTCGAACTGGTGTGATTTTTCCGGGAGCAAGTTGGTTGTCGAATTGCTGCGTCCAATGTTGGAGTGATGATAGCCCTCGACATAACTACCGTAGACACTCAACCAATCAAGCGGATGGTAGAGCAAGCCGAAACGCGGGCTGAATTCGCCGTCGCTGTCTTTTAAATAATCCGAACGATTGGCTACGAATGATTGGCTGGATTCAGCATCGTCATGGCGAAAGCCAAGCAATAGATGCCAGTCTTTGGCAAATTTAATTTGATCCTGCAAATAAAATCCATACCAACCGTCTTCTATCTGATAAGAAGAATTGATGGCTCTTCCGGCGGCATTTTGTACGCCTTGGCCATAAATGGGGTCATAGATATTGATCGCTGCAATCCCATTAGCGCCACTAAGCGATACGCCGTCTTCGTTGAACCCTGAGTCGAAATAATCCCAGCCCAATAACAGTGTGTGATCCAATCCACTGGTGGCGAATTTGCCGGTGAGGTTAGCCATGCCGAATATCGAATCGAACTTGTGTACTTCGTCGTAAAAGCTTCTGGCCATCAATCCTGTTGCGGCATTGAGCGCACCGGGCGAATGATCCGGGCCGCCGTAAGTTTCTGAGTACTTGAAAAATTTGCCCTGGAACTGCCAAGCATCGTTGAAACTGTGGTTCAAGGTCAGACCGCCGCCGTCGAAACGATTGAAGTAATTGTTGCCGGGTTCCTGAAAGCTGCGGCCGATCGGTACCGGTGCCACCCGCTTGCCCAGTACCGGCAAGCCCCAGTCGGTAAAAGCATCCTGATCGAAATGCACGTAGTCAAGATCTATCCGGGTTTTATCGCCGATTTGCCAGGACAATTTGGGCGATAAAAAGGTTTGCTGGTTAAAGGCAAAATCCCGAAAGGAGTCCTTATCCAGATATTCGAAATCAACCCGGTAAGTTAGATTTCCGTCGCTGCTCAACGCACCGGTGGCGCTGGTTGTAGTGCGGTAGGTGTCAAAGGAGCCGAATTGCTGTTCGATAGAATAAGCCGCTTGTTTTTGTGGACGCTTGGTGGTGACGTTGATCAAACCGCCCGGTTGCAAACGTCCGTACAACATCGCCGCCGGGCCTTTCAGCACCTCGACGCTTTCTACATCGGCCAGCGAAAATAGCCCCTCAACGACTAAAGCGCCGTCCCGATAAACTTCGGTCAGACTCCAGGAGTTGGTCGAGTTTTCAAAACCGCGAATGATGAAGGTATCTTCCAGTGCACCGAAACCGTATCCGGTGACTACACCGGACACATTCTTCAACGCATCCTCCATGCGGATGGCTTGCTGATCTTTCAACACCTGTTGAGGGACAACCTGTACTGACATTGGCGTTTCCATCAACGGCGTATCGGTTTTTGTCGCCAGAGCGGTTTTGGTGCGGTTGTAATCCGAACTTCTATCATCGTATACCGCTTTTCCTGTTACTGTAACCGCCGGCATAGTCGCCCCATCGCTTCCAGACTCCGCCACTTTAAGCGCCACCGAGTTGTCAGCCGAAATTCTATACGTCAAACCGCTGCCAGCAAGGAGTTTTCTAAAGCCTTCTTCAACACTGTATTCGCCATCCAGTCCCTTGCTGGTTTTGCCGTCTGTCAACGTGGATTCACCCGTAAACAGGATACCGGCATCACGCGCAAACTGGCTAAGTGCTTGTCCTAAGGAGCCGCCGCTAATGTGGTAGCTTTTCCTGTTGGTTGTTTCTTCTCCATGGGCTGCAACTGAAGCGGTCAGCGCTGAAGCCAATAAAACTCCCTGTATAGCTTGGCTCAATCGGGATGGGTGAGAACCCGGGTTGCTGCGGCGGTGTGTAGTTGACATCGGTTTTTCCTCCATTTGTGGTGTCTTCATTAGCTAATACAAACGAACTAGGAAAAACCGGAACTGCAAATTGAAGAAAATTTAATAAATTTTTTACCTGCTTGTTTTAAATGACAAATAGTCCGGTTTTTTTAAGTAACAATGCCCTTGGCGACTCGGTGTCGAGCACTGCCTACAATTTTTCCATCCGCTTGACCGGCGATGCCGAGATGCTTTCGAGCTTTTGTGATACATTAATTACACGTATTCAATAGTTGACGTAAAGGGGATTAAATATGGCTACCTCAATAAGACTTTCTCCGGAAATTGAACAACGGCTTGATTATTTGGCAGGCCAAACCGGGCGTACGAAGGCATTTTATTTACGAGAAATCATCGAAAAAGGCTTGAATGATATGGAAGATTATTACTTGGCCGCCGGTGTGTTGGAACGGGTTCGTAAAGGTGAAGAACGCGTTTATTCATTAGATGAGGTGGAGAACGCGCTTGGCGTGGCGGATTGAACTGTCAGAGACGGCGAATAAGCAACTGGCGAAACTCGATAAGACGGAAGCGAGGCGTATCACGAAATTTCTGCGAGAGCGTTTGGCTGTTACCGACAATCCACGCACTGTGGGCAAGGCTTTATCCGGTCCGCTTGGCGGTTTGTGGCGTTATCGAGTGGGCGACTATCGATTGATTTGTGAAATTCAGGACGGCGTGCTGTGCGTTTTGGTATTGAAGATTGGTAATCGTCGAGACGTTTACCAGTGAGATCGGCAGCAAGTGGAATGACTATATTGGTCGCATTTAAGCTGTGAGTGGTCAAGCAGTGACGTGCGGAAAAATCTCGCGTTCTATGGTTTCCTGGGTGTTTTGTTGAGCCAAGCGCAAATCGTATGCTGTCTGCAAGTTCAACCAAGATTGCGCATCGCCGCCGAAATATCGGGCCAAACGTAATGCGGTATCGGGACTAATCGCGCGGCGTTCCTTAACAATTTCATGCAAGCGTGTTGAAGGTACACGCAGGGCATTGGCAAGTGCATTGACGCTCAAACCCAGTGGTATTAAATAATCTTCGCGCAGAATTTCGCCAGGGTGGATAGGACGCATTTGGTTTTCTATCATGTGAAGTTCTCCTTAATGGTAATCAACAATTTCAACGTCTGAGACATCGCCATCCAGCCAGCGAAAACAAACGCGCCATTGATCGTTGATGCGAATGCTGTACTGACCTGCTCTGTCACCCGTCAAGGTTTCAAGCCGATTTCCGAGCGGACTGCGCAAAAACGCCAATGTAGACGCGGCATGTAATTGCACTAATTTACGCTCGGCAACAGATTGAAACGCACGAAAACGGTTGGGCGAGTGTCCCTCGAACAAGGCTTGAGTGTCTTTACAGCGAAATGATTTAATCATGCTGAAAATAGTATTACTCGTCACGTAATACGTCAATCGAATAATTGACTTATTGATGTTGCCTTTGAGTGGTAACTGCCGCAATAGCCTATGCGCTGATAGCAGGCGTGGTTAGCGCGGCAGGACTTGAACCCAGAAAGGTAGCGGGTGTGTGAGTTTGACTGGCAGGTTAGCCTCAAGAAAAGCCAGAATTTTGTCGGTATCTTTCAGCGGGTAGGAGCCGATGATCCGTAAATCGGCAATCTTAGGATCGCAGGTGATATAGCCTGATCGGTAACGGCTTAGTTGCAGCAAAAACTCGCTGAGCGGCAAATCGTCGGCGACGATAAAGCCTAGTGTCCAGGCCGGTTTTTCCTGGCTGTGTCTGTGGATAGGCTCAATGTGATTTGATGCAAATTGGACTTGTTGGCCGGCGCGTAGGGTTTGTTTGGCGGAATTTGTGTCAGTGGGTTGGATTTCTACGGCATCTTGAAACACGGCAACCTGTGTCCGGTTTTCGTGTTGGCTAACGCTGAAGCGTGTACCGAGTGCCTGAACCCTGCCTTGCAAGGTATCGACGACAAATGGCCGTTTCCAGCCGACGGTATCCGGTGCGGTTTCGATGTAAATTTCCCCGTTAACCAGTTGCAGTCTGCGTAAATTAACCGAGAAATCCACATTAATTGCAGTGCCGCTGTCCAGAACCACAGTGGAGCCGTCGGCCAGGGTGATGGTTTTACTTTCTCCAAGCGCTGTATGTTGATCGGCCGACCATTCCTGCCAGTAGCGGCCGCGAGCAATCTGCCAGCCCGACAATCCGCCAACTCCCAATACAGCCATGCTCAACAGCATGCGTCTTCGAGTCAGATCAGGTGCATTTAACGCTTCGTTAGCGGCGAAAGTAGCTTGCGGCGGCAATGCTTTAAATTTGTCGGTGTAAAATTCTACCCTGGACCAAGCTAGTTGATGGTCTGGATGCGAGGATAACCAGGCTTGCCACTGTGCGGTTTCATCAGGGTGAACGTTGCCGGAGCTTAGAACCATAAACCATTCAGCGGCCTCCGCTACGACGCGAGGATGAATTTTTTGCCGATCTCCGGAAAACATTGACTGTTAAAACTCCACACTCAGACATCGTGTCATGGCTTGTACCATGTACTTTCTGACCATACGATCACTGACCCCGAGTTTTTCGGCGATTTCAATATAGGTAAGTCCATCAATCTGGGACATAAAAAATGCCTTACGTGCCTTTTCCGGTAAACGATTAAGCAATTCATCAATTTCCTGTAGGGTTTCCAGAATAATGGCATTTTCTTCCATTGACAAGGAAGTAGCTTCAGGAAGTTCCGAAAGGCGTTCAAGATAAACTTGTTCTATCGTTGCATGGCGCCAGTGATTGATTAGTAGATTTTTTGCAATGGTGGCCAGATAGGGACGGGGTTCGTTTAAATCAGGTGTGTGGCCCGATGCCATCACCCGCACAAAAGTGTCTTGAGCATGATCTTCAGCCTGCAAGCGACATTGGACACGTTTGTTTAACCAACCAAGCAGCCAGGAATGGTGCTCACGATAAAGCTGAGATAATGCTTCATTGGTCAGCAATTCTGTCGCCATTAATGACCTCTTTCATTATTAATAAATAAAGTTTCAATCCAACATACATACTTGTGACAAGGATTACCGACTTGCTTTAGATCATCCGCAAATTAGCAATAAACGGGCCATCAATCTGCTGCAAGCTTTCTCATTTGCACCTGAGAAAAAATAAGGCTATGAATTACAAGACATTGCACATTTTTAGTAATTTGAAATTTCGCCTAAAGAGCAATAATAAACAAAATCGAGAAAGGTCAGCAGCCAACAAAAACAAGTCATTTCACCTGTTTATTTAAAAAACAAGAGTAATGCCACATTACGAAAATCTCAAAAACTTAGGTCACAGTTTGTTGTTTAATCCAATCAATCGAAATTGATAGCTATATAAATAAGTAGCCTTGATGATTAACGCACCCATGTCTTCAAACTGTCACAAAAAAAGCATTGAAGCTTGCTGACAGTATCTTTATAGTGCCGGACCATTGTTAAAAGGCACTTTCAGGAGAAATACCCATGCTTAAATTGTTGCTGCGCATACTGCTGACACTGCTTTATCGTGTCGAGGTGCGAGGGCTGGACAATTACCGGGCAGCGGGTAATCGCGTCTTAATCATTGCTAATCACAACTCCTTTTTGGATCCCTTGTTGTTAGGTGTGTTTCTGCCTGATGATATAACCTTTGCCATAGACACGCAGATTTCCCAACGTTGGTGGCTAAAGCCTTTTTTAGGTCTGTCCAAGGTTTTTCCTATGGACCCGACTCATCCCATCTCTTTAAAAGCGCTAATCCAACACCTGCAAAACGACACCAAGACGGTGATATTCCCCGAAGGGCGAATCAGCGTAACCGGTTCTTTAATGAAAATTTATGACGGTACCGGTATGGTCGCCGACAAATCAGGGGCTACCCTACTGCCGGTTCGACTCGAGGGTACGGAGTATTCACCATTTTCAAAACTCAAACATCAGGTCAGACAACGCTGGTTTCCCAAAATCCGTATCCACATCCAGCCCCCTACCCTGATCGCCACCCACGGTGATGTCACTGGCAAGGCCAGACGCAAACACAGCGGACATATTTTGCAAGACATCATGAACGAACTGATGTTTGCCACTAGCCCTTATCAGCAAGATATTTTTTCGGCTTTACTGGAAGCTCGGCAGATTCATGGTGGTCAGCATATCGTCGCTGAGGATATGGAACGTCAACCCTTGAGTTACGACCGCCTGATTACCGCCAGTATCGTGTTGGGCAAGCGATTAAAAGCCATCAGCCATCCAAATGAAAACCTGGGTGTGATGTTGCCAAATTCCTGTAAAACTTTGATGGTGGTATTAGCCTTACTACTGCATAAGCGGGTACCTGCCATGCTCAATTTCTCGACCGGCGCCGCAGGGATGTTAGCGGCCTGCCGCCTGGCAGAAGTTAAAACGGTACTGACATCCAGACGTTTCATTGAACTGGCAGGACTGGAACAAGAAGCTCAGAGTTTATCGACACAAATCAATTTACTGTATCTGGAAGACCTCGCTGCTGGTATCAGCCTGCTGACAAAGTTAAGTGCAGCTCTGCAGGCAAAAACAGCCAGACTTTGGTATCGCTGTGATCACAATAACGGCGATGAGGCAGCTGTCGTTTTGTTTACTTCCGGCTCAGAAGGCACACCCAAAGGCGTGGTGTTATCGCATGCCAATGTTCTGGCTAATCATCAGCAAATCAAAGCGCGGATTGCCTTTACTCCGCAAGACGTGGTCATGAACTTTTTACCGATGTTCCATTCTTTTGGCTTTACTGTCGCAACCATGTTGCCGGTGATGCACGGTATGAAAACCTTTTTCTATCCGTCCCCTTTGCATTACGCGATTATTCCGGAAATTGCTTACCAAGTCGGTGCCACGATTATGTTCGGCACCAACACTTTTTTGTCCGCTTATGCCCGTAAAGCAAACGCCTACGATTTTTATAAATTGCGCTATGTGGTAGCCGGCGCCGAAAAGCTGCAGGAAAACACCCGTCAAACCTGGTTAGACAAGTTTGGGATACGGATACTGGAAGGTTACGGTGCGACCGAAACCGGTCCGGTTGCTTCAGTAAATACCCCGATTGATTACAAAGCCGGAAGCGTAGGGCGTTTATTACCGCATATGCTTTATCATCTTGAGCCTGTCCCTGGTATTGCACAAGGCGGCAAACTGCATCTGGCTGGCCCCAACATCATGAAAGGCTATTACTTGGCGGATAAGCCCGGACAGTTAGTCCCTCCTTGTTCGGAACGCTACGGTGAAGGCTGGTACGACACCGGCGATATTGTCGATGTCGATGCAGATGGCTTTTTACATATCAAAGGCCGCAGTAAACGCTTCGCCAAGATTAGCGGCGAAATGGTCTCTTTAACTGCTGTCGAGCAATTAGCTATCCAGACCTGGCCGGATGCACAGCATGTCGCCGTGAGTTTGCCCGATCCTAAAAAAGGCGAACAAGTCATACTCCTGACCACGCAAGAGCAGGCATTACCCAAACAACTGGCCGATGCCCATCCTGGAGTCGCCGCGATTTTGTTACCTCGTAAGGTTCTGGTGATTGAAAAGCCACCTTTATTAGCCAGTGGCAAAACTGACTACAGCGGTGCTACTGAATTGGCTGCGCAAATTCTGGCAGAAGTGCAGAACGCTGATGAGTAAAGGCTTAGTCCCCTTATTAATTGCCCAGTTTCTGTCAGCTTTTGCTGATAACGCTATCCTGTTCACTGTGATAGCCATGGTCATGCAATCCACGCAACTGCCCAGTTGGTATGTTCCGGGATTGCAGAGTGTATTTCTGATTTCTTTTGTTATTTTGGGCCCTTGGGTAGGTGGCATTGCCGACCGCTTTGTTAAATCCAGATTACTTTTAGTGGCTAACCTGATTAAGGCCTGCGGGGCTGGCTTGTTGTTTTTCCATGTTGAACCTTTGCTGACCTATTGCATTGTCGGACTGGGTGCAGCTTTGTACAGCCCTGCCAAATACGGTGTACTGCCAGAATTAACTGCGGAAAATCAGTTAATCAAAGCCAATAGCTGGATTGAAGGCTCCACCATACTCGCCATTTTGACCGGTATGGTCGTGGGCGCGCGAGTGGCCGATTATTCGGTCAGTCTGGCGCTGCTGGGTGTCTTGTTTTTATTTATCAGCTCTGCATTCTTAACGCTACTGATTCCGACAAAACCAGGTCGTCCTAGTCCTAACGGATCACGTTTGTTAATCTTTATCAAAGAGACGCGTTATTTTATGAGACACCCACGTTCGCGCTTTGCTTTATTGAGTGCTTCAATGTTTTGGGGGGCCGCTGCTAGCGTTCGCGTTATTTTAGTAGCCTGGGCACCTTTAGTGCTGATGCTGCATAGCGCCAGTGAAATCGCCAGCCTCACTTTGTTTTTGGCGATAGGCATTATCATCGGCTCAGCTCTAACACCTTGGCTGATTCCCATGCATCATTTACGTAAAACGCGCTTTGCCGCTTATGCGATGGGCGCACTGATTTTTAGCTTAGCCTTCAGCCAGCAAATCTTATTAAGCCAGGGCTTATTATTGCTAATGGGGTGTGCGGGCGGATTGTTTATTGTCCCTATCAACGCCACTTTGCAAAGCCTGGGACAACATAGCATTGGCAGTGGTAACGCAGTAGCCATGCAAAACTTTTTTCAGAATCTGGCCATGTTAATCGGGGTAGGACTTTATACTTTGGCCGCTTCAATGACGATCAGCCCTATTACCGCTTTAATGGTTCTCGGTGGCTTTTTGGTCATGGCCACCGGCATTCTTTCTTTAAACTTGCCAGCCGCGGATGAAATGAGTCACCACTAAGCTTAAAGCCTGTTGAGCATCTTGAGTAGCAGCGCGCCCCAAACTACCACCCAGATAATAAACACTAATGCCATGAATGGCTCCCCATAAACCTCTGGCAGCTAATTCCAGTTCAGCAGATGAGGCTTGAGGACGGAGCTGAGACAACAAGCTGATCAAAGGCTGAAGTAGTTGATCGATTTTTTGTCGATAACTCAGCGGTAATTCAGACGGGGGCTGCGAGATTTCAAACAAGAACTGCCAGCGATTAAAATTTTGTTCGGCAAAATTGTAATATTGCTCAGCAATGGTTTGTATTTGCTGATCAGGGGCATCGGAGCTCGGTGTTTGTAATTGTTGAGCAAGTTGTTCTAGGGTTCTGAGCTTAATATGCGTGATCAAATCTTGCATATTAGCGAACACCATATAAATACTGCCCACCGTATAACCAATATCCATGGCGATTTTGCGGACGGTGAGTTCTTGTAAACCGTGTTTGACTACGATTGCTTCGGCAGCGCCTAGAACCATTTCCTTGATTTGTTCCTGACTATGTTCGCTTCTTCTGGCCATAATCCCTCTAGCTATTAAGCAAAAACCTTACTCTATGTTATTTAAACATTGTAATCGAATACTATGCAACAAGAATACCTCGATGTAGTAGACATCTTTGACCACGTTATTGACAAGCGTCCAAGGCCGGAAATACATGCCAATGGCTTAAGACATCGTGCAGTGCATATTCTTGTCTTCAATGATCAAAACCAGGTTTTCCTGCAAAAACGTTCGATGAAAAAAGATTTGAATCGGGGTCTCTGGGATACATCGGCTGCCGGTCATGTGGATAGCGGTGAAAACTATGCCAGTTGCGCGCCTAGAGAGTTAATGGAAGAACTCGGGGTTTCAGCTGCTTTAGAAAGCTTATTCAAGCTGGATGCCCGCCCGGAACTTGGCATGGAATTTATTCAGGTATTTCGCTGTCGTCATAATGGCCCTTTTGAACTAGCCATTGATGAAATTGATGAAGGTGCGTGGCTTAGTTTAGAAGCATTGGATCAACGGATTGCTGAAAATGATGCCAGCCTGACAGAAACTTTTAAAATAATATGGCGCGGCTACCGTGCCTTATGAATTGGCGGAGCGGACGGGGCTCGAACCCGCGACCCCCGGCGTGACAGGCCGGTATTCTGACCAACTGAACTACCGCTCCGCAGAATGAGCGGCGCATTCTACAGCAAATCGAGCCAGCGTCAAGGCGCTACCCAGAACAGGTCTTTTATTTAGCATCAGGAAGATTGTGCAAAACTGCCCATTATGCTTTTCAAAACATAGAGTTGATTATCATCAAGATAAGCAGAGATCGTATTTGCAATGTCAAGATTGTCAGTTGGTTTTTGTACCGGCAGTAGAGCATCTCAATCTGTCAGCAGAAAAAGCCATTTATGATTTACACCAGAATGATCTACTAGATAAGGGATACTACACATTCCTATCCCGACTGAGCACACCGCTACTTGCCTACCTTAAACCTCATAGTATCGGCCTAGATTATGGTTGCGGTCCCGCGCCATTATTGGCCAAACTTTTAGAAGAATCTGGCCATCGGATGGCGGTTTATGATCCCTTTTACGCCCCGGACGTCTCTGTACTCGAACAAAGATATGACTTTATAAGCTGTACCGAAGTAGCAGAACATTTTCGTGAGCCTCATCAGGAATTTCAGCGCTTATTTGGATTACTGAATCCAGGTGGGATTTTGGCCATCATGACAAAACGCGTTTTAGACCCTACAGCCTTTAGTAGTTGGCATTACAAAAATGACCTGACTCATATCTGTTTTTTCTCTGAAGCCACTTTTCATTGGCTGGCCCATCAGTATGGAGCTACAGTGAATTTTCCCAGTGAGGATGTAGCAATTTTCAAAACATAATCTAAGCTGTTGGTGGTCAGCCCAATTGACTGGTCACATGATGCCTTATTTATTGATTGTTAATTACCTTGGCTTTAGCTTGCTGGAATTATTAGTCAGCCTTAGTCTGATTGCCATCCTGAGTTCTTGGGTCATACCTGGCTACAACAGTTTGGTGTATCAAGCCAGACGCAGTGATGCAACCAGTAGCCTACTGGCTCTGCAACTGGCAGTAGAACGCTATCGACTCAGTTGTTCGCAATACCCGACCCGCCTGGATAATCAAACAACTTGTGATTCCGCAACCAGTGCTCAGGCCGATGGTTTGCATAGTCTCAAAGCCAGCGATAAATCCATAAAAGCTTACTACCAACTGCAACTGCAAGTGAATAACGCTTCGATAACGAATGCTTATCGCTTGGTGGCAAGCAGTACCGGGGTACAAACAGCCGACGAGCGGTGTGCTCACTTTTTTTTGGATCAGAGTGGCCAAAAAACTGCGACAGACAGCCAAGGGCAAAGCCATGACGACTGTTGGTAATCAACGAGCCTTCAGCTTGCTTGAGTTACTGATCAGTATGGTGCTGATGGCTGTACTAGTTAATATAGCCATACCCAGTTTTCAAAGAATACTGGAACGCCAAAGACTCACTGCCGCAGCGGAAAGCCTGTACGCCCAATTACAGCTGGCTAAAGTACTAGCCTTACAACACAAACAAACTATTCGGCTTAGCTTTAATCTGCTTGATGCGGATCAATGGTGTTACGGACTCAGTACTTCTGTCTGTAATTGCTGGCAAAGCAATAGCTGCCAACTTAATGGTGTAGAACATCGCACTCAATACTCTGAATTTCCGGGAATCAGCATTGCCGGATCCACTGTGCCTTGGGGTAATGGCGCAGTATTCGAACCGCGCCAGGGCAATGTCACTGCAGGAGGCGCGACATTGGCATCCAAAAACTTTCAGATTCGCATCAAAACCTCAGGTCAGGGACGGATCAGAATTTGCAATGACCACAGTCTGCAAACTAAAACCGATTTAGATTTTTATCCAGTATGCAATTAAGTTGGCAAGCAGGTTTTACTTTAGTCGAGTTACTCATCAGCCTGAGTATAGGTTTTCTGCTAACCGCTGCCGCCAGTCAGTCTTTGATTGCCATCAATACTAGCCATCTCAGCCAACTCGCCTACCAGCATCTTAGTTTAGAACTTGAAAGCTTGATGAATCAAATGGTTCGCGATATTCGTCGCAGCGCCTATATTGCGAATAGCGGCCAGATCAGCTTGATCGCGGGTAATCGTAATCCTTTGTTATACGACACAAGTAGTCAAATACCCTTATTCAGTTTCTCAACTGTTGAAAGCCAGAATCTAAGCAGCGGCAGCTACGATTGTATTTTGTTTGCCTATGATGCCAATAACGATGGACAAAACTCAGGAAATTCGGAGCGATTGGGATATCGATTCAGTGAAAATGCCGTCAAAGTGCGAAACGCGGGTGGCAGTTGCCAGCAATCCGGCTGGGTCAAAATTAGCGACGATCAGAATCTGGTCATCAGCAAACTCAGTTTTACTCCTGTTCGACAATCGATAGCCTTCAGCAGTGAACTGTTGCAATGCAGTCTGATCATTCGACTTGAAGCCTATAGCCTTAAACACCCAGAAATAAGTCTGAGCCTGACCCAGCTGCTGAGTTTGGGCAATAGCTTGCGCGAATCAAACTCAGCAGCTGCGCTATGTGTTTAATACTATACAGGCGCAATTGTTCGCCCAAGGGCGCCATGACACTCAGTTTAGTCATGCTATTGTTTCTGGTCAGTGGCGGCATCTTGCTGAATAGTGCCAGACAACAATTAATCGATTTATGGACAGCACGCTATCAAAGCGGCTCGATACAAACTCGCATACTGGCCGAGTCCGCCAATCTGGAAACTCTGGGCGGGCTTCGCAAACCCTTCACGACAATAGCAGATAAAAGTTGTCAGACCATTAATCAGAGTAGTCAAGTTTGTACCAGCCTGTCCCGATTCAGTAACAGCCAGGCTAACGGCATCAAAATCAGCAGTGAAGCAAATGAGGCAACGGCCAGCAAAGCAATGGTTTCTCGAAGCATCATTTATGGCAACTGGCTTGCGGCACCGCAAATTCCTGCCCCACTAATTTTTCCAGGGAGCTTGTCGGCTGATAGCGAATTACATATCAGCCCGAATCCGCATGGTGGCGGCCAAAACGTTCCGGTAGCGATTTGGTCAACGGGAACCATTCAACCGGCTATTCAATCGAGTCTGATCAGTCTGAGTCAAAACCAGGTATTAAGCTTATCCTTAGGCTTAGACAATGGCATAGCTCAACTGGCTGGTTTGCAATCTCAAGGCGGGGAGTTTCCGGATGATGTCTTTAGCTATTTGTTTGGCATAAACACTAACCAGTACCCCGTTATCCAAGAAAGCGCCAATCTAATTAGCCCAGATCAGTGCCGGACACTTAACGAAAACAGCAGTGGTTTATATTGGATAGAAGGTGATGGCGTTTGTGAATTAAACAATCTGGGACAGGCTTCTGCACATGATCCCAAAGCAGTGATACTGGTTTTACACGCCGTACCTTTGCGGGTTAATGCCTATGCCAAAATTTACGGGCTGATTGTAGATTTTCAGGCCGACGCATCGGAAGATCACCTGCAATCACTCTACTTTGAAAGCAACAGTTTGGTCTATGGCAGTTTAATCAGTAATCGCGATCTTAATCACAGACTACAAGGAGTTATCAGTCTGATCTGGCAGGATTATGCCGACTATTTCAGCAAACCGACTGCAAGTGATCGGGGGGCCATGTTGCTGATGAGTGATAGTTGGAATGATAGTCTATGAATAAACTAAGTGGCATAGGCTTAATCGAAATTCTTATCGCGTTAACCGTCATGAGCCTAGGTATTGCGACACACAGCGCGCTGTTCACTCAGTTTCAGTTGCATCACGCCAGCACCCGTAATCAACGTCTCGCTTGGCGCTTAGCTGAACAAAAATTTGATGATCTGAAAGACTTTAGACAATTGCAAAGTTTTGCTGATTTTGATTTTAACGATATTCAAAACAACAGCGGCGGCAAGCAAATCAATAATTCCCTCCTGCTACCCGCCGGGCCTGTCGATCAACGCTGGTTGGGTGCCCAGACGCCCCAATTCAATCTGTCCTGGCAAGTCGAAAATGCTTATTGGCAAAACAGTCAGTTAATTTATCATGATCAAACCACGCAACAGCCTTATCCAGATCAGAAACGTATCTCGATTCAAGTCAGCTGGTTTGAAGCTGATGAGATGAAACAAATCAATGTTCAAGGCCTAGTAGCCGCCCTGTCGCCACTCAGTGAAATTTTATTGTATCGTCCTCAAGCGACTGGGATTACCCATCAGCCCATACTTCAACAGCAGACCTTTAAGGAAGCTTCTAACATCTCGATTAAACTTGATGATTTGTCGAGTTCTGTGAGCGAAGTTAAACCACTGGATCAGGAAAAGGCGACACAAATCCGTACTGAAACTCTCGACAATCATGGCCATGTTTTAAAGCAGAGCGTGTTTTTGACTGTTAATTGCCAGTGTCAGTTTACGGCTGACGGCTACCAGAAAACCAGCGCTCATGGACGCTGGGATAGCGTGACGCAAAGCTTGCTTCCTCAATCAGGTGACACCGTGTTAAAGGCACAAGCTTGTGCTTTAAATGAAATAAGCGGTCAATGCAGTGATCAAACCAACACCTTATGTGAACGTTGCTGTCGCGATCATCACGACCCTAAACTGAATGTCGTCGACAATACTGGCCAGGCCTATTGCGACCCTGCACACGGCATTCGGGACCGTTGCTATGATCCGTTTCGTAACCAAGAGGACTATACAAATGGCCAACATCGTCATTACAACAGCCAAGGCCAAATAGTCACCAGCGGCAACTATAACGAAAGTTGTCGTTTTCGAAATATTAATGGCAACCTTGAGGTTTACCAGGATTGGTATCGACTGGACCTCATCTTAGTGCCTTGGCAATGGTTACAGAACAATCTCCCCCCCTATCAGTCTTGGTTAAAAGCCAGCCTGACCACGGTCATCAATAACTGTGAACGTTTCTGGGGACAAATTCGTCCGGATGCTCCGGATTCGAACATCCAATGGCCGAACAAACAACAATTGCTGAGCACTCTGATTCAACCATGGTCACTTAAGCCCGGTGAATCCCTGTTGCTGAACGCCAGAGGCATATATTTAGATTATATGGATAGCGAGACTATCAGCGCACTCAGGCAGATGCTGACAAAAAACAAAAATGCGCTTAGTCAAATCCCTTTTTATGAACTGAGTCTTAATACACTAGCGCCCTATTGTTTGCTTAATCAGTCTGGCTGGTGTTCCAGCGCCAGCAACATAATCGAAGTCGGTTCCGGCCTTCAAGACACTCCTAATGGATTAAGTCCTGGACTGGTGTTAGCCAAATACTACAGTGACCAGCCAGAAACTATCAGCTTCAGTCTGAAAAGACGTAATTCAGGCTTGATTCCATTTGTAGCCTCCAGCAACTTTTCAGGCCTGGACAATGACGACCAGGTCATCGATAAGGCTGAATTCAGCGTACAAATCCAGCAACCTTAAGTGACGGATCCATTGCCGATAAAAGTCAATTAAGCTAGACGGTTTCAGGAAACGACGCCATCGTGTAACATGTTCAGTTAACAGCATTTCCTGATGCTTAATCTGCAAGCGTAACCACAGGAATATCACGGACATCAATAGCGTATGCGAATCCTGAATCTTTCATTTCAAAACATCAATTCCCTTGCCGGTGAAGGCCGTATAGACTTCGATCAGGGACCGATTGCTGAAAGCGGTGTGTTTGCAATTACTGGCCCTAATGGCTCAGGAAAAACCAGTATTCTGGACGTTATTACCTTAGCCTTATATGGCGAGACCTTTCGTTTTAGCAAACCGGCTGAACACGTGATTACTAAACATACTGATGCAGGTTATGCTCAGGTTGAATTCAGTATCGCCGGGGAAAAATATCGTGCTTTGTGGCGAGCCAATCGCAACTCTAATGCTCTGCCCGATATGAGCTTAAGCCATTTACAAGATCAACAATGGCAGTTAATTGCTGAAAACCCCAATACAGTCCGACAAAAACTGGCTGACATCAGTGGCATGGACTTTCATCGTTTCAGCAAATCTATGGTCTTACCCCAAGGGGATTTTGCCGCCTTCCTGAATGCGCTCGACAGTGAACGCATGGATATCCTAGAGAAAATCAGTGGCGCTGATCTCTACGAAAACTATCGTCAGCAATTTGAAGGGCAATTACCCGCCATTCAAAATAAGGTGGGGCAACTTGAACAAGCGATGGCTTTAATTCCGGTTCTGCCTCGGATTGAAATTGAGTCGGCAGAGGCCGATTTACAAGATTTTACAGAACAAACTGAATTGCTTAAGCAAGAACTGGAAATCTTACAAAACCAGCAATTACAGTTTGCCAATCTGCAAGCTTTGCAACAGCAGCGTCAAGAACTGAGTCAGCAACAACAAGCTATCTACACTGAGATCGCAAGCCTGGAGGCCCAACGGCAACGGCTGGAGCAGGCCCCCCCTACAGATCAGTTGCAATCAGAATTACAGATTCTGGAGCAAAAACAGTTGGAGCTTGAACAACAGCAACGCCAGTTGAATCAGTTGCAGGCTGAATTAGCCCAGCTTCAGCAACAATTGCCTAACTCTCAGCCATTACCTCAAACTGATTTTAATCAGCCTGACCTGCTGCAACAAAAACAGACCATAGAATCGCTGAGACAACAAGTTTCAGAACTCAAATTGCAGTTACCTCAGCAGACTGAGCTACAAACATCTGTTCAACAGCAACTTGCCGACAAACAATATAGCCTTCAACAGTTGGGCGCTCTGGAAACTTCTGCCGCTGATCGTTTATTGATTGAAGAATTTCCGGATGTGGTGCAGTTACGTAACTATCGTCAACAGATTGCCGAAATCCAAACTGAGTTAAAAGCCCAGCAAAAACAAAATAAAACCACCGACCAAGCCAGCAAAAAAAATCAGACCGCCATACACACAACTCAAAGCCGAATCAGCGCGCTTGAGCTTCAGATTGAGCAACAGCAGCAACAATTGACTGAACTGACACCTGGTAAATCCGTAGACGATTTGCAACAACTTCAGTCAGAACAGCGTGAGCGAGTCAAAGATATACAAGAATTGCTCAGTATCGCTGAGCTCAATCAACGTTTGAGCAAAAAAGCTTGGTATGACTTTTTTACCCCAGCACCCAAGCTTATTAGCCATGATGAAGTGGAATTACAGCAAAAAATCTCGTACTTAGATGAAGAAATTGGCCGTGAAGAGAATATTGCTAAAGTCCTGGAACGTGCGATGGCCAATGATAATTTGCTGCGTAAAATGGCCAAGGAACGCAGCAAGCTGGTAGACGGACAGCCCTGCCATTTATGCGGTTCTACCGAACATCCTTACGCACATAAGTTACCTAGTTTTAATGATGCAAAACTGGCATTAGTGGATCAGCGTAGTAAGGTTTCTGATCTTAAAAGCAATCGCCAAAACCTGAACAGCCAGTTAAAAACCCTGCAAAGAGAAAACACTCAGAGTGAAGCTAAGCAGCGCTTTCTTGAACAAAAACGCTCAGACTGGAACATTCTGGCCAATCGTCTCAATATTTTAGGTGACCGCCTGGATATCAATCATGTGGGGCAGCTTAAAAAACGTCTGCAGGAAGAGGAAGACGATTTAAGTCGAATCAACAACTTAATTCGTGACGTCATCGATATTCAACGCAATATCAATAAGGCTCAAACTGAAATAAGCGCTAAACAACAATTATTGATTGCACTCCAACAGGAAAGCCGACAGTTTGTTTCGATTGAAGACGAACAACCACAACCAGCGTCCAACTTAGAGCAACAATTAACCCAGCTCGAAACCGAGCTCAAAACTCTGACCGCGCAACTGGAAAAACAATTACTGGCATTGGGTGAAAAACTGCCGGCTAAGGGCAAGGAAAACGCCTTATTTGATCGATTAAACACTCGCCGTCAGGATTTGCAGATCAACGCCTTACGTCAACAGGGTTTAACGGACGAAATTGAGCAATTGCGCCAACAATTACAAAACACCCAGCAAACAATTATAGCCTTACACCAGCAGCTGTCCTTGGCCCAAGAGGCATTGCAACAGGAAGAATCACTGGGACTGCATCTAGCTATTCTGGAAAAGCAACAATTGATTCGCCAGCAACAACAGCAAGTCGATTTACAGCGCTTGGAATTTGAGGCAATGCAATCCTTGGTACACAGCCATATTACTGCCGAAGGATTTGGCAGTCTGGAAGACTTACAAGCATTTTTGGCTCTTAAAGCCCAGCAAACTGAAGTTGTGCATCAGCATCAGGCTCTCCAACAGCAACTCCAGCTATTAGAACAACAATTAGCCAGTCTAGATACTCAGATCCAGCAAAATGCGGCGGGACTTGAACAGTCTATCCAGGAAGAGGAGTTGCAACATCAAATTCACCAACTGACTCAGCAACTGGATATTGCTCAGCAAGAAGTCGACACACTCAGCCACAAACTGGATAAACAGCAACAGTATCGGCTCAAATATCAGACTCTGGAAGATGAATTGTTACAGTACTACCGTCAATTAGCGCAAGTACAGGGCGAACTGGAACAATTGAACAACACCCCAGGGGGCCTGCGTGCCTATGTTAAACAGTTACTGGTCGAAAAGTTATTATCTGAAGCGAACAGAATCCTGGAAAAAATTAATGGTCGCTATTACCTTCGCGCTGGCGCCAGTGACCATGGCCTGGCACTGGAAATCGAAGATAGCCGCCAAAACAATATCAGACGACAACCCAAAACCTTATCAGGCGGTGAAAGCTTTGTCGTCAGCTTGTCGCTGGCATTAGCATTAGCAGAAATTGCCAATAACGGTCAGTCTGTGGAGTCTTTGTTCTTGGATGAGGGCTTCGGTAATCTTGACGCAGAATCACTGTATTTGGCCATGGGAGCTCTGGAAGGCCTGAGCATACAAGGCAAAACAGTAGGCGTTATTTCTCACGTGGACGGGGTTAAGAAACGCATAAAAACCCAGATTGAGTTAGTTAAAAAGCCTGACGGTCTAAGCGAATTGAAATGGGTAGCCTAAAGCCCTAACTCACTCAGACTGGGATGATCATCCGGCCGGCGACCTAACTCCCAGAAGAATTTACGCTCAGATTCTTTAATGGCCAAATCATTGATACTGGCAAATCGGCGTTGCATAAAACCTTGCGGATTGAACTCCCAGTTTTCATTGCCATAACTTCTAAACCACTGCCCTGAGTCATCATGCCATTCGTAGGCAAAACGCACAGCAATACGATTTTCAGTAAAAGCCCAAAGCTCTTTAATCAGGCGGTAATCCAATTCCTTAACCCATTTGCGCTGCAAAAAGGCATGGACCTGTTCACGGCCAACTGGAAACTCCGCCCGATTTCGCCAGAGCGTATTATCGGTATACACCAGAACCACCCGATCAGGATCGCGTGAATTCCAGGCATCTTCTGCCATTCTGACTTTCTGAACCGCTGATTCGTAGGTAAATGGTGGTAAGGGTGCTTTGGTTTCCATGAATTTCTCCTATTCAATGTTGGAGCTGCTTTTTGAGTAGCGTGCCAGACACTAACAAAAAAGTAGCTATGTGTAGACCTCGGGGTCCAAGGCAACGCGCTTTTACCATCTCTGTGGTAAATACTGCGTGAAATACAAAGGAATCACGATATTGGTTTGTTCTAACGCTGATGAGCCTTGTGTGCCCGTTAGCTTAAAGGTTTTACTTGGTGCACATTTTTCAACGTAGGATGCCAAGGATTTTGCTCTTGTACGTTTGCCACTTTTGACTTCAACAGGGATGATATCGCCTTCATCGGTTGCCAAAATAAATTCGATTTCGGCGCGGGCGTCATTCCATGAATAGCTTGGATCAACGCCAATAGCAGTGAGCTCTTGTTGCACGAAGTTTTCAGCTACATAGCCTTTGTATTCATAGTTTTGTTGCTTAAGCTCTTTATAACTACTGCCTAGCATATGATTGAGCAGGCCCACATCAAACAGAAACAGTTTAACCATATTTTCTTTTTTATAGGCCGCCAGCGGAGATTTTGGCAAGCCTTCAATAGGGTAGTTTGGCAAGGCTAAGCGGCAGCAGTTGAGCCAATGGATCGCGGTTTCAAAATCGCTATAACGAGATTTACGCTCATGCACATATTTAAACTTAAAGCGTTTAACGGACTCATCGCTCACAAGAGATAGCTGCGCTGGAATGCTATTAAATACAGATTCGATCAGTGTAGCATCAACCTTGCCCGAGTACTTACCAAAATCGCGGCGATAACCTTCAACTAAATCGGCATGAATTTTTGTGACTTTTTCAACCCGATCTAAAATGCTTGAATCTTTGAACTGATACCAAGCAGAAACGGCTTCCGGCATACCACCGGTAAAAAAGTAGTCTGTTAGTTTATCCATCAATTTAGTGTGCACTGGCGGTGTGCTTGCTTGGGCTTCAAACGCTTTGATCAGCGCTTGCTCGTTTGATGCATAAATAAATTCTTGGAAGGTCAGTGGTCGTAAATTGTATTGTTCTACCTTGCCCACAGGAAAGGTATTGAGCAAACCAATGTTCGAACCGCTAGCCGCGACAAAATAGGAAGGTGCTTTTTCAGCAAAATACTTAAGTGAGGTAACGGCACGTTCACATTCGCCAATTTCATCTAATATCAGCAGATCGGTTTCTGGGTTGAACGCTTGATTGGTCAAAAGCTCAATGTTCATTAATAGCTCATCAGGTGATAGTGAGCCATCGAACGCTTCTTTGTAGGCGGGATTTTCAAGAAAGTCGATACGAAGAATATTGGCAAAGGTTTTACCAAACAACTCTTGCAGCAGATAGGTTTTACCTGTTTGTCTTGCGCCATCGATCAATAATGGCTTGCGCACAGCTTGGTTTTTCCATGCAATTAAGGCGTTGAGTAAGTCGCGCTGCATTGTTATTTCCCGCCAATTAAGATTGCTAACGGCCGACACTATAACTTAACTTACACATTTATGCGCATAAAAGCGCGTAACTCTACATTTTTACGCGCATAAAAATGTAAATCGGTTCTGATTGAGTATTAAACAGCCGATCAATAGCTCTCTTTCTTCTTTACCGTTACTTGCTTGTTGGCTAGGATTTGCTAATTTGATATGGGCTACTGCTATACGAATGTGACCCATTTATTTTATATTTAGCAAATGGATGTCTTGCAGCTTTCTTCCCAACTTGTCATCACGGACTTTTCGCTTATTGAGTCAAAAAACAGGCCTGCCCACCACTTAAAGAGCAACTGGTAACGGACATCTGCAAACTGATTTGGATGGAGAAAATAAAAAAGCCCTGTATTTACAAGCAAATAACAGGGCCTTTAAGACATTCTTGGACTGGCAAAAAAACTATTCGATGTTTTGGATCTGTTCACGCATCTGTTCAATTAATACTTTTAAATCAATCGATATCTGCGTCATTTCCCGATCGGCTGATTTAGAACCCAGAGTATTAGCTTCGCGATTCATTTCCTGCATCAGAAAATCCAGACGACGGCCGATGGGTTCTTGTTGTTTTAATGCGCGTTGTACTTCTGTGACGTGGGTCTGCAGTCGATCTAATTCTTCATCGACATCAAGCTTTTGCGCCAACAAGACCAATTCCTGTTCCAGTCTGTCATGATCCGGCTGAGCCACTACTTCCTCAATTCGCGCCAATAATTTGCTTCGAACAATATTCAACACCACCGGCAAACGCTCGCGGGCACTGATCACTAATTGCAGAATTTTTTCACAGCGCTCATTAATCAAAATGGCTAATTGCGCCCCCTCTCGAGCCCGGGTTTCCAGCATCTTGGTGATACTAGACTCCAGCAGATTGATAATATGCTCACGCAATACCTCGCGATCGGTTTCAGTATCTTGTTGCACACCAGGAAAAGCCAGAACATCCAGGGCTGAAAATCCCAGAGGTGCTTGCATCAACGCTTCAATTCGTTGAGTTGCGTCGAGTAGTTTTCCCACCATTTCTTCGTTGACTGCAAAGCTCTGCGCACCGCTTTGACGTTTATAACTCAGGCTACATTCAATTTTGCCGCGTTTAAGCTTTTCGCCAATTAGACGTCGCACATCTGATTCGACAAAACGTAAGCGATCCGGAAGTTTTACGCTTAAATCGCTGTAACGGTGATTTACTGATCGTAATTCACACAAAATGCTCAGATTATCTACCACGATTTCGCCATCAGCGAAGGCGGTCATACTTTTTATCATAAAGATCCTATGGATTATTCGCGAACGGGTCGTTTTTCCAGCTTACGTTGCAAGGTACGGCGGTGCATATTCAGTGCCCGGGCAGCGGCAGAAATATTGCCATCATGTTGCATTAACACTTTTTGCAAATGCTCCCACTCCAGTCTTTTAACTGACAAGGGACTATCACTGATGACAACCGAGGTATCGCCTTCGTTTTTGTGGAGGGCATTGACGATTTCATCGGCATTGGCGGGCTTGGTCAGATAATGAATTGCGCCCAGTTTAATGGCTTCCACCGCAGTAGCGATACTGGCAAAACCAGTCAACATCACAATCTGAGTATTAGAATCCAGTTCTATCAGTTTTTTAACCATCTCCAGACCGGATTCCAGTCCAATGCGCAAATCAATCACCGCATATTCTGGATCCGTTTCTTCGGCCAGACGAATGCCGGTGGCAATATCATTGGCAACTGAAACCAAAAAATTGCGCTTTTCTAGAGCCGTTTTTAATACCGAACAAAAAGTGACGTCATCGTCGACTAAAAGTAAATTGGGTTTATCCGTTAATGTCGTCATCTTCCAGTGTCTCCGAATCGATTAACAGCGGCAAACTGATTTCCACGCATGCACCGCCTTCTGACAAATTGTTAAATTCTATCTTGCCGCCTAAGCGCTTAATAGTGGTATAGGTTAAAAACAAGCCTACGCCCATCCCTTTACTGCTTTTAACTGGCTGATGTCCAGCAAAATCAATGAATTCCGCAGGCAAACCGGGACCGTAATCACGTACTTTAATCAACAACATGCTACTGTTCCAGTTTGCATGAAACTCAATACCTTGTTCAATCTGGGTAGCTTCGGCAGCATTGTTCAAAATATTGATGATGGCATGGGTAACGGTGCGTTCGGCAATGATTTGTGCCTGCATATTCACTTCGGGGGTAATGAATAATTTCAGTTTGGTTGAGGCTTTATGAGTTCGCCACTGATTCAACACTTCATCGATATATTCACTGACTAGCATTACCTTACCCGATTCAGCTCGCATTTCCCCAGCAGATGCGGACATCACTGACAATGCTTGTTTACAGCGATCAATTTGTTGCTGAAGAATTGCCAGTTTCTGCCGTACTTCTGGAAACTCCTCAGCCGGGACCTCATCGGTCATTTCATGCACCAAAATAGCAATCGTACCTAATGGCGTACCCATATCATGGGCAGCACTGGCGGCCAGGGTTCCGAGTGAAACCACTCTGTCATCCCGTAAAGCACTTTCACGAGCATCGGCCAGATTACGTTCACGTTCTTTTAAAGTCTTAGCTAAGGCAACCACGAAAAATGCCACTAGACCAGCACTGAATACAAAACCAAACCACATCCCAAACACGTGTAAATTGAAATAGCGGCGATCGGCAATTAAATGCATCTGTTCCATCATCTCTTCTGACATACCCATCATGTCGGAATGCGACATATGAGGTTCAATCGCGGGCAATGGCACATTAAAGGTGATTAACATGGTGTAAATACTGGAGGTGATAATCACCATGTTCCAGGCATAAGCCTGAGGCAGCATGATGGCCGTCACAATCAGTGGCAATAAGAACACCCAGATAATCGGATTAGAGGCGCCACCGGTCAGATACAACATATAAGCCAAAACCAGTACATCCATACAAATCTGAGAAAAAATCTCATGTTCGGTGACTTCTTCTTTGGTTCTCAGCCTAAGCCAGGTGTACAAATTAAGAATGGAAATCGCAAAAATACCTAGCCAGATTTGGTTTTCTGGTAAAGAAACCCCCATCATATTGACCACCATAAACACCGTTACCATTACGGTAAACAGCATGAGGTTGCGGAGGATGTAAAGCCATTTCAGGTTTTCCCGAATCGAGATCTCAGCTTTGGGTAATATATGGGATAACATCATTGATCGTCATCTTGAGCAAATAATCAAGCGCTATAGTAAACCGAGATAAGCCCTCTGTCTGCTGATTATCATGATTCACGCTTATAATAAGATCTGGTTTTTACATTACTTGCACTATGTCCTCTGTTTTTTTACCTGCATCAGCTTTACCTCAACCGCAATCGACTGAAATTATCTGGGGTGGTCTTAACGGATGCGCTGATTCGCTGGCACTCGCGGAATTAATTCGTCATCGCCAAGGCTTGGTGGTCATAGTCACGCTGGATACCCATACGGCCCTGCGCCTTGAACACGAACTACGCTTTTTTCTCAATCAGGATGCCAACGTATTGCATTTTCCTGACTGGGAAACCCTGCCGTATGATGTATTTTCGCCGTTACCTGAAATCGTTTCCGAACGCTTACGCACTCTGGTACTACTGCCCGAAATTCGCTCCGGTGCATTAATCGTTTCAGTTGCCAGTCTGATGCATAGACTGGCTCCCCGCGCCCACTGTTTAGCCCACAGTTTTGCTGTGGAAGTCGGCAGTCAGTTCAGTCTGGACCTGAATCGCATTAAATTAGAAGCGGTGGGTTATCAATGTGTCTCTCAGGTTTACCAGCACGGTGAATTTGCCGTACGCGGCTCTATCATCGACGTCTTCCCAATGGGTAGCAAGCAACCCTATCGCATTGAGTTATTCGATGACGAAGTGGAGTCTATCCGCAGCTTTGATCCCGAAAACCAGATGTCACTGGAAAAACTGAACCAGATAGCCTTGTATCCAGCACGTGAATTTCCATTCACCGATGAAGCTATCAAACGTTTCCGACAAAATTTCCGTGAACATTTTCCCAATGCTTCGCCTAAAAATCCTTTGTATCTGGATGTTTCTAAACAAATAGCACCCGCCGGTATTGAATACTACATGCCGCTATTTGTAGAACAGACCGAGGCCTTGTTTGATTATTTGCCCAAAGATGCCTTATTAGTACTCCCTGCTGATTATGAAAAGCAGGCTCAGGCCTTTAGTGATGACACTGAGCAACGTTATCAAATGCGCAAATACTCGGCTGACCGGCCTTTATTAGCGCCCACCGAGTTATTCTTATCCAGCGATGAATTACTCAAGCATACGCAAAACTATAGCCGGGTGATTTTGGATGAAAAACATCCTCAGGCCATTGCCGTTCTGAACACTTCAGCTTTAGCCACTGTGGCTATCGACAATCGTCTGAAAGAACCCACTCAAGCTTTACGCCAGTTCATGGATAGCTTTAGGGGGAAAGTGCTATTCGTGACTGAAACCGCCGGCCATAGGGAAGGTTTACTGGATAGGCTTAAACCGGCCAAAATCCGGCCAGCACTGATGAATAGCTGGCAGGAGTTCTTGGACAGCAGCCAGCCAGTCTCCATCGTTGTCGCCCCCATGGATCACGGTTTATTACTCAAAGATCCTGCCCTGGCCGTCATCACCGAAAGCCAGCTGAACGGTGAAAAGATTCAACAGCGCCGACGCCGACGTCAGTCTAGCAGTCGTGACCTGGAAAACATTTTTAATAATCTGAATGAGCTGACAATAGGCTCCCCTGTCGTTCATCAGGAACATGGGGTCGGACGCTACTGTGGTTTACAAACCCTCAGTGTAGGGGGAATCGAAGCTGAATTTTTAATGCTGGAATACGCCAATCAGGACAAACTGTATGTACCGGTTTCATCCCTGCATCTGATCGGCCGATACAGTGGCATGAGCGCCGAAAACTCCCCTTTGCATAAACTGGGCGGCGAACAATGGAGCAAGGCCAAGAAAAAAGCCATGGAACGGGCTCGCGACGTCGCGGCGGAATTACTGGACATTCATGCCCGCCGTGCTGCGCATCAGGGTTACGCTTTCGGTTTGGCCGACGCCGATTACCAGGCCTTCGCTGGCGCATTCCCTTTTGAAGAAACCCCAGACCAGCTTAGCGCCATTGAAGCCATTATCACCGACATGACCCAAACTCAACCGATGGATCGTGTGGTGTGTGGCGACGTAGGCTTTGGAAAAACCGAAGTCGCGATGCGGGCGGCTTTTATAGCTGTACAAAGTGGCAAACAAGTCGCTGTTTTGGTTCCAACGACCTTACTGGCTCAACAGCATTATCAAAATTTCCGTGACCGTTTTGCCGACTGGCCGGTTCGGATTGAAGTCTTATCACGATTTGTAAGCCCTAAACAGCAAAAAACCATTACCGATGATCTGGCTGAGGCTAAAGTCGATATTATCATCGGCACCCACAAGCTACTGTCCAAAGAAATGCACTACAAAGCACTGGGCTTGGTAATTATTGATGAAGAACATCGGTTTGGCGTTAACCAAAAAGAACACTTCAAAAAATTACGCCATGAACTGGACTTACTGACCCTGACCGCCACTCCTATTCCCAGGACCTTAAACATGGCAATGGCCGGTCTGCGTGATATTTCAATCATTGCTACACCACCTAGCAATCGTCACGCGATTAAAACCTTTGTCAGCGAGTGGATAGATTCACAAATTCAGGAAGCCTGCCAGCGGGAAATCAAGCGCGGTGGCCAGGTGTTTTTCCTGCACAATGATGTCAAAACCATGGAAAAAATGGCCCTCGAACTGGAAAAACTGGTGCCTGAAGCCAGAATTCAGATCGCCCATGGTCAGATGGCAGAACGGCAACTTGAACAAATCATGCTGGACTTTTACCACCAGCGTTTCAACGTCTTGATCAGCACGACCATTATTGAAAGCGGTATCGATATTCCGACAGCGAATACCATCATTATTAACCGCGCCGATAAACTAGGGTTGGCGCAGTTACATCAGCTGCGTGGCCGGGTAGGTCGTTCTCACCACCGAGCCTATGCCTATTGCATTGTTCCCCCCAAAGCACTGATGTCGTCTGACGCCATCAAACGTCTGGATGCCTTTGAGAGTTCAGGTGAACTCGGCGCCGGCTTTATGCTGTCATCACACGATATGGAAATCCGCGGCGCTGGGGAGTTACTCGGCGATGAGCAAAGCGGACAAATTCAGGAAATCGGCTTCACTTTGTATAGCGAACTTCTCGAACGGGCGATTAAAGCTTTGCAATCCGGCAAGCAACCTGAACTGGATACGCCTTTTGATTCTGGACCGGAAGTCGATTTACAAACCGCCGCCTTAATTCCGGAAGATTATTTACCCGATATCCATGCCCGACTGGTGCTTTACAAACGCATCGCCAATGCCGAAAACCACGAAGATTTACGGGCACTAAAAGTCGAAATGATTGATCGTTTCGGCTTATTGCCTGATCAGGTCAAAGCCTTGTTCACGGTCACTGAACTGAAACAACAAGCCGCTCATCTGGGTATTAAAAAGATTGAAGCACATGCCGCTGGCGGGCGTCTGGTCTTTGGTCAACATCCCAATATCGACACCGCGGAATTAATTAAACTGATACAGACTCAGGCCAGTGTCTATAAGTTTGATGGCTCGGAGAAATTACGCTTTGTGAAGAACTTGGCGGATTTAGAGGCTAAGACTGAGTTTTTGCAGGGCTTATTAAAGCAACTCAGTCTTCAATCTTGATGGCATTCACCCCGGCCCCAAAGCCGGGGTGGTATTTCCTTATCGACCTAATACTTCATCACGAACACTTTCAACCAGACCAGCCGCTTCGGCAATTAATTCCGCCGGCACGTTCAGTTCGGTCAAAGTAGCGCCCAGATGCTCAACCACTGCATCAAAATGCGAATCATTCAGGCCTTTTTTAACCAGTTTCGCATGTCCATCACGCAAAGAACGGCCAGTGTATTGATTAGGGCCACCAAAGGCTACCGCCATAAAGGCTTTTAAATGGGCGGCCTGTTTACTCATATCCAGCCCATCAAAAAAACGGTTAATACGATAGTCGTCCAGCACTTTGCCGTAAAACAGATCAACAGCTGCATTCACAGCGGCTTCACCACCTAGACGATCATATAAAGATAATTCTTCGCTCATAGTTCCCCCTTTTAGTTGTTATTGTGTGGTTTAGAACCCAGGTTACTGTCTCCGCAGCGGATACTTTCACTTGGCTCCGTGCTGATCATAGCTGAAGATAATGTTGCTTCAAAACTATTTTTTAGCTGATGACTCTCGGGGCATCAACACAGGGCTGATCGATTAATTAGCTGTAAAACTCATAATTCAGCTCAATTGCTCATAAAAAAGCCTCGTTAACGAGGCTTTTAAACTGAGTGAGTGTTGCGATAATCAGCCAATTAAGCGCTAATTTTTTCGAGCCCACCCATATACTTTCTGAGGGCTTCTGGAACAGTAATTGAACCGTCCTGATTTTGGTAGTTTTCCAGAATAGCAATCAGGGTTCTGCCAGCCGCCAAACCTGAACCATTCAGCGTATGCACGAGTTCTGGCTTTCCGGTTTCAGGATTGCGCCAGCGGGCTTGTAAGCGTCTGGCCTGGAAATCTTTAAAATTACTGCAGGATGAAATCTCGCGGTATTTTTGTTGTCCGGGCAACCAAACTTCAAGATCATAGGTTTTTGACGATGAGAAACCGGTATCGCCGGCACAAAGCAAAACTTTGCGATATGGCAGATTTAGCAATTGCAATATTTTTTCTGCGTGGGCCGTCAGTTCTTCATGCGCCTGGGCCGATTGTTCGGGACTAACGATTTGCACCAATTCCACTTTTTCAAACTGATGTTGACGAATCATACCGCGCACATCGCTACCATAGGCACCGGCTTCACTGCGAAAACACGGCGAATGACAGACATATTTCAACGGTATTTGCTTGGCGTCGACAATCACATCCCGGACAATATTGGTCACAGGAACTTCAGCGGTCGGAATTAAATAGAAAGTCGGATCATTTTGAACGGTGAACAAATCCGCTTCAAATTTTGGTAATTGTCCGGTACCGCGCAGGCTATCGGCATTGGCCAGAAACGGCACATAGGTTTCCTGATAACCGTGCTCATGAATATGGGTATCCAACATAAACTGAATGATGGCCCGTTGCAAAGTCGCCAAAGGTCCTGCCAAAACTACAAATCGGGCACTGGCAATTTTTGCACCTAATTCAAAATTCATTCCTAGCGGTTCACCCAGATCAACATGATCTTTAGGGGTAAAATCAAATTCTGGCAATATTCCCCAACGACTGATTTCAACATTATCTTCGTCGCTTTTTCCGGCCGGCACGGCTTCATCCAGAATATTCGGAATACCTTCCAGCATGCTGTTCAGACTATCTTGTAATTCATTCAATTCAGTCTCAGCAGCTTTTAACTGATCACCCAGATTGGCAACCTGATCCAGCAAAGGTTGAATATCTTCTCCTTTGGCTTTGGCCTGACCAATCGCTTTAGAACGGGTATTACGCTCGTTCTGTAAATCTTGAGTCTTCACCTGGATATCTTTACGGCGATTTTCCAGCGACTGATAGGTCTCGGTATCAATCACAAGGCCACGTCTGGCCAATTGTTGTTGTACCCACTCAAGTTCGCTTCTAAATAAACGGGGATCTAGCATGACAATGTGCGTCCTGAAATAAAAACAAAAAAACTAAAACTGTCTGGCCAGCCAAGCGCCCAACCAGAGATTAAATCCACAAAAAATCACATTACTGCTCAACACGGTCAGTAATGCCGGCCAGTGATCACTGAATTCATATTCGCTTTCTAATAAAGCCATGGCCAGATAAAGCCCGGAGAGTGTCAAAAAAGCACCAATCATCAGAACCGAGACAATCACGCTGTCTTCCATGGCTAATTGCAATTTTTGACTGAGCAAGGAGAGCAGCAAACCGATCAGCAAGGCTCCGATACCATTGATAATGGTCAATGCATAAGGAAACGGCCAATCGAATCCCGGTAAATTGCCTTGACCGATAACAAACAAACCCCGACCTGCCAGCATTCCCATCCACACCGCCATTAAACAACCGAGGACATTTGTGGCGATATTAAGACCTGCTTTGCTAAATTGTCCCTGTTCCAGTAGATAAAAAGTCTCTAATGAAAAACTGGAAAACGTTGTAAAACCGCCAAAGACACCGACTAAGATCGCGGCTCGGTATTCCAGACTTAAAGCAACTCGTTGCAGAACCAAAGCCTCTGCCATTAAGCCCATCAGAAAACAACCCAGCAAGTTAACACTGAGGGTCCCGAATGGAAAACTTCGACCCAGCCAAACACCTAAACCGTTGGAGAGCATAAAACGCAATACTGAACCGACCGCACCACCAATAGCGATCACTATTAATTGCATCATTGCGGAAGTTTAAAGAAATGCTGACGGTAATGACGCAATTCTTCTATGGATTCCAAAATATCATCCAAAGCCTGATGCGATGCCTGTTTTACGAAGCCATCCAAAATATGAGGCGCCCAACGTACAGCCAATTCCTTGACGGACGAAACATCCAAATTACGGTAATGAAAATAAGCTTCCAGTTTGGGCATATAACGATACAAGAAGCGACGATCCTGACAAATGCTGTTACCGCAGATAGGTGAGCTCTTGGCGGGTACCCATTGCTGAAGAAAGGCAATAGTCTGCGCCTCTGCATCCGCCTCAGAAATCGTTGAAGCGCTTACCCGGTCAATCAGACCCGACTGGCCATGATGCTTTTGATTCCAGTCATCCATGGCCGCTAATACAGCATCAGATTGATGAATGGCAAAAACCGGTCCCTGCGCTAGAATGTTCAGGTTTTTATCCGTGACTATGGTGGCAATCTCAATAATCAGATCACTATCCGGATTCAGACCGGTCATTTCCAGATCGATCCAGATGAGGTTGCTCGCGTCCTGTGCCATATTTTCTGCTGCTTGATTTAATAATGAGTTGCGGCAAATTGTAGCATTAGCTAACCTGTACTGCACCTTGTTAACCCTTAACACATTGGTATTAATGAACACCTTTACTTATATATTCATCGCCGCACTGATTGCCTCTTATGGTTTGCAATTCTGGTTATCCGCCCGCCAAAAGCGGCATGTAGCCGAACATCGTAACCAAGTGCCCCCCGCTTTTAGCAGTCGCGTGTCCTTGGCTGCCCACCAAAAGGCTGCGGACTACACGATTACTAAGAGCCAATTGCATGATGTTGACAGCGTAGTGGGAATGATTTTCCTGCTGGCTTTAACACTCGGGGGTGGAATTAGTCTGATATTTGATTTTTGGGGCACTTTTGCTTGGTCAGATCTAGTCACCAGTCTCAGTGCAATCGCAAGCATTGTAGTGTTGATGTCACTGGTCGAACTGCCTTTCAGTCTTTATCAAACCTTTGTCATAGAAGAACGTTTTGGTTTTAATAAAAATACCTTGCCGCAATTTTTTAAAGATCAAGCCATTTCCATGACCTTGAGCATTGCCATCGGCATGCCGATTCTGGCCTTATTACTCTGGATCATGGATAGCATTGGCGAATTGTGGTGGTTGTATGCCTGGGCCGTGATCATAAGCTTCTCTTTGTTAATGAGCTGGTTGTTTCCGACAGTCATTGCCCCGCTTTTCAATAAATTCACACCGATGGAAGAAGGTGCTTTAAAACAACGTATTCAAGGCTTGTTGCAACGTTGCGGCTTTAACAGCCAAGGCATTTTCATCATGGACGGCTCGCGCCGTTCCGGTCACGGCAATGCGTATTTCACCGGCTTGGGTAACAATAAACGCATTGTGTTCTTTGATACCTTGGTTAATTCTCTGGAAGAAGAAGAGTTGGAAGCGGTATTAGCCCATGAACTCGGCCATTTTAAATGCAAGCATGTGATTAAAATGCTAGTGACATCTTCCATTATGACCTTGGTCGGTTTTGCTGTATTGGGTTGGCTAATTCATGAAGACTGGTTTTTTCTGGGTTTGGGTGTAGAAACGCCTTCTAATGCGATTGCATTACTCTTGTTTGTGCTGGTTTCACCGGTTTTCACCAGTTTTATGCAACCAGTCAGTGCTTATTTTCAACGCAAATTTGAATTTGAAGCGGATGATTTTGCTACCCAACATGCGCAAGGCACTAAGATGATTAGCGGTCTAGTCAAGCTTTACGAGGAAAATGCCAGCACTCTGACGCCTGATCCTTTGTATTCAGCCTTTCACTATAGTCATCCACCCGCAGCAATTCGGATCGCCCATATAGAAGAAACCATGCAAAGTCTGGCATGACGGTTTTAACCGAGGGCCTGGTCGTTTCCCATCTCGGCAAAGGCATTGCGGTCGAGACGGGAGATCAGGTCATTTTGTGTCAGACGCTGCGTAAACTGGATACCGTGGTTGTCGGTGATCGCGTACTTCTGAGCCTTATCAACGCTGAACAAGGCAGGATTGAACAAATCCTGCCCAGACACTCGGTTTTGCAACGCCCAAGCCGAGGTGAACAAATACGCCCGGTTGCAGCCAATATTCACACCATTTTCGTGGTGTTCGCTACCGAACCAAGCTGTGATTTTTTGTTGATTGATCAATATCTGGCGATTACAGAAAACTGTAATATTCAGGCGGCTTTGGTTTTCAATAAAATTGATTTACCCATACCCGAAGCTGTTGAGCAGGAATTGGTGCATTATCAATCACTCAACTATCCCTTATACCGGGTTAGTGTTAGAGCCCAACAAGGCATGACTGAATTACAACAGGTTTTAACCAACCAGACCAGCCTGTTTGCCGGTCAATCCGGAGTCGGTAAGTCTTCTCTCACCAATGCAATATTACCGGATAAAAGTTTACGGATTAACAGTGTGTCTGCCACTACGCGTCATGGTCGACACACCACCACGGCCGCAACTTTGTATCATCTGCCGGAGGGTGGCGATTTGATTGACAGTCCCGGCGTGGCTATTTTTGGTTTAGCAGGACTGACTGAAGCGCAATTAGCCTGGGGCTTTCGTGAGTTTCAGCCGTTTATAGGCCAATGTCGTTTTAATGACTGCCGCCATGTGAACGACAAGGATTGCGCTATACGTCATGCGGTTGAAAACGGTCAGATTACGCCACAACGTTATCAGCGCTTTTTGAAATTACGCGAAAAAATGCCGGTCAGTCACTATTAAATGGCTCAAATCGCATTCAGCAGCGCTAATTCTGCCGGATGCGGACGCATATAATGAGAAGCCTCAATAAAGGGGTCAGGCTCACGTCGGAAATGATGACGTAATAAAGTCAGGGGCACAATCAAGGGGATATTACCAATCCGATAGCTTTCTATGGTCTCGACCAGTTCTTGCTTGTCGTCGGCTTCAAGCTTGGTTTTTAAATAGCCTTGAATATGTTGCAAGACATTGACGTGATTACCACGCGTAGCAACAATTTTTAAACACATCATCAAATCCAGTAAATACCGCTGAGCAACTTGCTCAAGATTGTCAGGACGAGCATCAGCGACTAAGCGTCCCAGATCACGGGCCAGATTCTGGTTATGACTCATGGCAATTAATTTATGCTGACTATGAAACACCATTAATTGGTGGGTGGTTAAACCGGATGCGCATAAGTCTCGCCAGCGGCGCATCACAAAAACCCGTTGGATAAAGTTTTCCCGTACGGCGGCATCCCCCAAGCGACCTTCTTCTTCCAGTGGTAAAGCGGGGAAATGATCTTGTAGATAGGCCGCGAATATTCCACGCCCTTCTTTAGCCGGAACCTCATGCTTATACACTTTGACTCTTTCCATGCCACAACTGGGTGAATCCTTCTTTAAAATGTATCCACACAAAGAGCCTAACCAATCGGCTTGTAAAGGCCCCACAGCCTGCAATTGTTCAGTCACATCCAGCGCATGATCTTTAACGCCAACAACCCGAATATGATCGCTAATCTGCCGTAATTGCACGGCGGGTCTGGGAATGCCCATCCCACTGGCGACTTCCGGACAAAAGGATCTGAACTCAAAAAACTGGCCTAAGGTTTTCTGAATATAACTGTGATATTTATGCGCACCGTCATAGCGCACCTGTTCGCCCAGCAAACAACCGCTGATACCTACCGAGATTTTTTCCATTATGTCCTTTTGACTATAAAGCTAACAATCACCCCATTGGGTAATCATTTGTTGGCAATTAAAAAAGATTTGCGGATATTGATCGAGAATCACCCAGCGCAACCAGAATTCTGCCCAAGCAAGCAAGGTGATTAATCGCGCCAGACTGGACCATAGTTTACGCGTGGTTTGATCAGAACAACGCCACACTGCCCCTGTCCAGTACACTAAAGGCATAGCCAGAATGATATGCACAGTGACCCAACTGGCTACGGTAAAACTACCTTCTTCAATTCGATAATCGATATAAACCAGAGCGGCATTGAATACGACAAAAAAAGGCCAGAAAGCATCTTTGAGGGCTAATTGACCTAACCAACTGGCATGCAAGTAATAATAAAGGCTTGCCGATTGTCTAAGCTCCCAGTATTCAGCCGGACGCGGGGTAAACCAGTCTACGATTAAACCAACCGCAACAACGATACCCAAGGCCTGTAACTCGGTTAAATAATCGGTAAATGCAAAAAGCAAAGATAGTGTATTAATTAGCATATCAACCTCATTTCCCTGAGCTTACCGTAAATTGACTGTTTGACCAGACTAAGTACCCGTTTGCACTGGCGCTGATTCAGGACTGTCTTCAACCGGGCCAGGCAATTGTTTACCCGCCATCAATTCATCGATCTGGAATTTGTCTATGGTTTCCCAGTCCAGCAAGGCATGCGCCATGTTATGCAGGACCTCCATGTTTTCCAGCAAAATATCTTTAGCGCGTTGGTAGTTGCTATCCACCATTTGACGGATTTCTTCGTCAATCACCTGCGCCATTTGTTCCGACATCGGTTTGGTTTGCGGGCCAAAGTAACCGCCTTCACTATCACCGTAATCCATAGGTCCCAGACGTTCTGACAAGCCCCATTTAGTCACCATATTGCGGGCTAACTGAGTGGCGCGTTGAATGTCATTGGAAGCACCGGTAGTCACTTTGTTTTTACCGTAGATAATCTCTTCCGCGACCCGACCACCAAACAGACTGGAAATTTGGCTCTCCAGTTTGTCTTTGCTGGCGCTGTACTGATCACGTTCCGGCAAGAACATGGTGATGCCTAAGGCACCGCCGCGCGGCATGATGCTCACTTTGTAGACCGGATCATGCTCAGGTACGATACGCCCCACAATCGCATGTCCAGCTTCGTGGTAAGCAGTCATCAGCAATTCTTCACGACTCATCACCATGGTGCGTTTCTCAGCACCCATAATCATTTTGTCGCGGGCTTTGTCGAGGTTTTGCATGGTCACCAGTCGCTGATTATTCCGCGCCGCAAACAAAGCACCTTCGTTAATCAGATTGGCCAGTTCAGCACCGGAGAAACCAGGAGTACCACGCGCCAGATCGTTCAGGTTGACGTCTTCCGCCAATGGCACTTTGTCAGCATGCACTTTCAGAATTTGCTCACGACCTTTAATGTCGGGCAGACCTACCTGAACCTGACGGTCAAAACGACCCGGTCTTAACAAGGCTTTATCCAGCACATCGACCCGGTTGGTGGCAGCGATGACGATAATGCCTTCATTACCACTGAAGCCATCCATTTCCACCAGCAATTGGTTCAGGGTTTGCTCACGTTCATCATTACCACCGCCCATGCCACCTTGGCCGCGCTGACGACCGACGGCGTCAATCTCATCAATAAAGATGATGCAAGGGGCGCGTTTTTTGGCTTGTTCAAACATGTCACGGACCCGTGAAGCGCCGACACCGACAAACATTTCCACGAAATCAGAGCCTGAGATCGAGAAGAAGGGGACACCGGCTTCACCGGCAATCGCCCGAGCTAACAAGGTTTTGCCAGTACCTGGAGGTCCCACCATCAACACGCCACGGGGGATCTTGCCGCCGAGGATTTCATATTTGCTGGGATCACGCAGGAAATCCACCATTTCTTCGACATCTTGCTTGGCCTCTTCGACACCGGCGACATCTTTGAAGCGCACTTTGACCTGATCTTCGGTCATCAGCTTGGCGCGGCTTTTACCAAAACTCATTTGGCCGTTGCTGCCTGTTTGCTGACGGCGCATAAAGAAAACAATGACACCAATCAATAAAACCATGGGTAACCAGGAAATTAAAATCTGCATCCACAGCGGTTGCATTTGAGGGCGTTCTACCCGGATTTTGACGCCATACTCCAGCAATTCGTCGATTAAACGCGCATCATTGGGATTATAGGTTCTGAAGCGAGTACCATTCTGACGCTTGCCAAACACTTCGTTGCCATCAATGATGACTTCGCTAACAGCGCGACTACGAATATCCTGAATGAAATCAGTATAGAAGACATCTTGATGCGGATCGTAAGTCGGTAAGGCTGGCGAAAAAAAACTATAGGCCAGATAAGCACTCAGCACAAACAATAGGATAGGCAAAATATATTTCTTCATGTCTGTTATCCAAAGACCGATTCAAGCAGAGTAATCATGATGACTGGCATTATAGACAGATCAAGTAAGCGGGTGAATTTCTATCATGAAACTAACTATATTTTTGTTTCAGCCACACACGATTACAGCTGATTCTGCTACTATTTGTTAACTAATTGCGTGCAGTCATCAGGAGGACGACACCATGAAAAATCGTCGCAATTTAAAGGCACTCATAGTCGCCTTAACAACATTTTCTCCGTTTGCAACTGCTGACGGCCACCACGGTGGTCACCACGGTAGCGGACATTATGGTGGTCATCACAGAAATGGCTTCAGTATAGGATTTTACGCAAGTAATCCTTACTATGGTTATCCCTACTACTACAATCCTTACACATACGGCCAGTCATACTATTACAATCCACCGGTAATTGTGACACCGCCTCCGGCACCGCCCGTTTATATCGAACAGTCAGCGCCGGTGCAACAGCCGCCAGACAATTACTGGTACTACTGTAGCGATCCGCAAGGTTATTATCCGTATGTCAGGGAATGTAAGACACAATGGCAAACCGTCGCACCGGTTCCACCCAATAAATAATGGTTAAGGACAACAATCATGCGTCTACATAAATTAACGATTGCTGCTTTGCCGATAATGCTCAGCGCATGCGCCATTTTGCCAGATGGTCCAACGGTTGTAGCTTTACCAGGAACAGGCTTATCCCTGGAAAGTTTTCAAAGCGATGACATAAGTTGTCAGGCTTTTGCTCTGGCCCAGATTAGTAACAAGTCTAATCAAGCGTCAGGAAGCGGTCCTAGTCGTAGTTGGTATACCCAACAACAACGCTACGATATTAACTACGTGCAATGCATGTATGCTAAAGGGCATCGGGTACCGGTGAACGGACAATTTTCACCCAATACTCAGCCACCATCGGTCCCGCCATCCAATCCAGCTGGAACGGGTATTGCTATTCCGCCTCCTCCGGCGGGTACACCTCCCCCACCGCCTCCGAAATAGCGTTTATTTCACAGTGGTCTGCTTGGGCAATTTAGAGATTTTTTGCACCACCAGACAACTGACAATATCACCCTCAACATTCAGAGCCGTTCTGAAAGTATCCAGTATTCTGTCAACCGGCAATAGAATTGCGATAGCCTCCACAGGCAGACCGACAGACTGCAAAACCATAATCATGGTGACCATACCAGCACTGGGCAGCCCTGGAGCACCGATAGCTGCCACCATCGCCGTTAAACAGACAGTCAATTGTTGCAAAATGCTCAGCTCGATTCCGGTCAGATTGGCAACAAATAAAGCCGCAGCGGCTTCATAAAGTGCAGTGCCATCCATATTTAAGTGCGAACCTAGCGGTATCACAAAGCCGGTCACACTGGGTGAAACCTTAAGATTTTGTTCAGTACAGCGCATCGTCACTGGCATCGTCGCGGCACTGGAACTGGTTGCCAGCGCAGTAATCAGCGCTTCTTTAGCCCCCCTGAACAGGGTCCATGGCGTCATCTGAGTGACTAGATAAAGAACAAGCGGCAAAACAATTAATCCATGAAAAACCAAAGTTCCCATGATAATGCTGACAAAACCAATCAGACTGATCAGAACATCAATATTCTGAGTCGCGATGAGTTTGGTCAGTAAAGCGGCAATGCCGAACGGCGCCAATCGCATGATCCAGTCTAAGATTAATAAGGACAGATCAAAAAACTCCTGAAATAAACTTAGGGTCGCCCGATAGCGTTGCCCACCTACTACTAGCGCGACACCGACTAAAATGGCAAACATAATAATACCCATTACATGCCCCTGACTCATGGCAGCAATGGGATTCATAAATAAACTGCTAACGAATTTAGCAACAAATTCAGCAAAATTAACATTGGGATTTTGCACATTACCCAAGGCATCATGAAACATCTTGATATCAATGCCTTTACCCGGTTCGAACAGATTAGAGGCGGTAATACCGACCAATACGGACAACGACATGGTCGACAAGGAGTACAGCAAAGTACTCATCCAGACCTTATGAATTTGATTACCTACGCTCAGATTAGCAATACCCACAGTGATTGAAGTAAACACCAAAGGCATCATGACCATTTTGAGCATACTGATAAATACATTACCCAATAAATCAGCCAGATAAATGACTGTACTGGAAACCCCGGACAATAGATCAATGCCTAACACAATTCCGAGCACTACGCCGCTCACTGCTCCGATTAAAATTTGGCTATTTAATGACATCCAATGCTTCCTTATAAGTAGTCTATGGTTGGTGGCTTGCTAGTGGCTCAGGTAAAATAAAATAATGACAAATAATTCCTTATCCCCTCAAGCCTGTGTCTGCGGCAGCGGACTTGACTATAACAATTGCTGCGGCCCTTTTCACGCGAATACTGCTTCAGCACCAACCGCCGAAGCCTTGATGCGTTCACGTTACAGTGCCTATGTGCTTCGCAATAGTGCGTATCTGGAACAAACCTGGGATGCAGCTAAACGTCCGGCAAAAATTGATTTCTCCAAAGAAACCGCGATTTGGCAAGGACTTAGTGTACTGAGCAGCAAAAAAGGCGGGAGTGGCGACAGCAAAGGTATCGTTGAATTCAAAGCCTTTTATCAGCAAGATGGCGAAGAGTGTTTTTTACATGAAATCAGCCGTTTCATCAAAAACGGATCGCAATGGTTGTATCTCGATGGTGTGATTAAAGCCGCCGGAAAAATTGCCGCCACTCAAAATAGTGGTAAGAATGCCCCTTGCAGTTGCGGAAGCGGTAAAAAATTTAAACGTTGCTGCGGAAAATAATATGACTATTCTGCACAGCTCATCCCCCAAAATCATGGGCATATTGAACCTGACTCCCGACAGCTTTTCCGATGGCGGACGTTACCATCAACTGGATCAGGCACTCGCCCAAGCCGAACGCATGCTGTCGGAGGGAGCAGATATTCTGGATATTGGCGGTGAATCTACCCGACCAGGCTCAGAACCGGTTTCGGCTCAACAACAGATTGAGCGTGTATGCCCGGTGATTGCCCTTTTACGCGCAATGCACCCTGAAATAACGATCAGTATAGACACGATGTCGAGTGTAGTCGCAGAGGCGGCCATACAAGCCGGGGCCAATATCATCAACGATGTTTCAGGAGGCGATTGTGATCCACGGATACTGACAGTCGCCGCACAACAGGATGTGGCGATTATTTTGATGCATATGCAAGGCACGCCCAAAACTATGCAAGACAACCCCTATTACGAGGCTGTAGTCGAGGAAGTTAAAACCTCATTATTGCAAAAGGTCGAAACTGCATTAGCCGCAGGTATCAAAGCTGAAAAAATCGCTATCGACCCTGGCATCGGTTTTGGCAAACGCCGTCAGGATAATCTGGATTTATTGGCGCATTTAAGCGACTTCGTGAGCAGCGGCTACCCCGTTCTACTGGGCACCAGTCGTAAGCGTTTTATGGGCAGTATTTGTCATGTAACAGAACCTGAGGCCTTAGTCACCGCCACGGCTGTTACCACAGCCTTAGGGGTAATGGCAGGCGTAACATTATTTCGCGTCCATGACGTTCGAGAAAACCGTCAGGCAGCTGATATCGCATGGGCAATCAAACAGTCCCAGACTTAGGTTTGCATCCTAAACTGGAGGTTCTGCGACTCAGTCTAAAGGCTTCACCGCTAACGTCTATCAAGGATCACAACCTAGAGAACCATGGCATTCGTCTCAGTATTAAACAAGATGAACACATTCATCCCGTACTGTCTGGAAACAAATGGCGTAAGCTTAAATATGTACTGAATCACGTATTGGAATCTGGCTATCCTGGCATTATCAGTATGGGTGGGGTCTATTCCAATCATTTACATGCGTTGGCTTATGCCTGTCATCAACTCGATTTACCCGTTGTCGGCCTTGTAAGGGGAGAACCCAGTTCCTCACTCACCCCAACTTTGAACGATGTCCAAAACTGGGGCATGCAAGTACATTTCGTGAGTCGCTCGGAATACCGACAATTACGTCAAGCCGAATTAGTCGCCCAGTGGCGCAAAGCTTATCCTGACTACTATTGGTTACCCGAAGGCGGGGCGGTTACCCTGGCCCTGCAAGGCGTAGCAGAAATCCTCGACGAATTGCCTGACAATTATGACTGGCTTGCTTTGGCTTGTGGGACCGGCACTACACTGGCTGGACTGGCCAGCCAATTAGCACCCCCTAGGCAGCTACTGGGCATCGCTGCGGTGAAACACGCAAATTTTTTATACCGAGATATTGCTGAATTACTGGGTGATGCCCAGTCAGACAACTGGCAGTTAGGACTGGATTATCATCAGGGTGGATTTGGCCGTGTTAATCCAATTTTACTGGAGAGAATTAGCCGCTTTGAACAGCAACAAGGAATCCGTTTAGAACCGATTTATACCGGTAAACTTCTGATGGCAGTAGAAGATTTAATCAACAAAGGCTTTTTTCAGGCCGGCCAGCACATTGTTTTATTACACAGTGGTGGTCTTCAGGGCTGGCGATCAGAGGGATCCAGCCAGGCAATAATATAATCCTCCAGATCATCGACTTCTGCTTCTTTGATTGCGTAGCCAGTAATTTTCATTCCCGCCAGGACCACAGATTCGGGATTGCCGGTGATTAAGGGATGCCATTCCGGCAAGGGCTGACCATCCACCAACAGGCGATAAGCACAGGTGTCGGGAAGCCAGTTATATTCGGCAAACTGATGCTGTTTTAAATCCAGGCAATCTGGAACTAAAACAGTCCGCTCCTGATAACGGGTACATTGACAAGTCTTGAGATCAATTAAATCACAACACACCCGGGTAAACGCGATTTCACCGGTGTCTTCGTCTTCCAGTTTATGTAAACAGCATTTACCGCAATGATCGCACAAAGATTCCCATTCTTCCGGGCTCATCTGCTCTAAGGTTTTTTCTTCCCAAAAGGCCATGTTATTGTGGTTTAAGATGACGTAATTGATAATGCAATACGCCTAATGAACCTATTACGGCCAACCCGGACGTCGACAGCATCAAGATTAAAAATTCAAAAAAGCCTAGATAACGTAATTGAAAAGAACCGTTGTATAAAATTGATAATTCTTCAACAGGTGATTCAATTAGTAAAAACATGCCGCTAATAATGAGCCAGGCCAAGAAACCTGAAATAAAGCCCAACCAAAAACCACTATACAGGAAAGGCCTTTGGATAAAACCATTCGTCGCCCCGACCAGTTTGGAAATATAAACTTCATGACGGCGATCGTACAATTCTAAGCGTATGGTATTGCCGGTAATAAATGTCACAGCTAAACCAAGCAATATACTGACCAAAAATACTGCACGTTTGGCAATCGACATAATGGTTTGCATACGCTCCACCCATTTCATATCGACTTGCACAAAGTCAACTTGTGGCAATTGCTTGAATTCACGCATTAACCTTTGCATATCTTCATCGGTTTCCAAGGCGTTCTTGGGTTGAACCAGAATCACACTAGGCAAGGGATTAGTTTCTAAAGCTGACAAGGCGTCACCAAAACCACTATTCAGTTTGAATTCATCCATCGCCTGTTTTTTACTGATATAGCGCACAGTCTCTGAACTGGGATGCTGACGCAATTGATCCGCCAGTTTTTGACCCATTGCTTCGCTAATATTGTCTTTAAGAAATAGCGACATCTGGTTACTGGCTTCTAAATTGCCGGTCAGTTGCTGAATGTTGGCAACCATATTGTAAAAACCGCCGGCCAAGGCGATGGCGATAGCCAGCACCAATATTGTCATCGCCGAGGTAAACGGGGTGCGGGTCAGACGACCCAAACTGGAAAATAAGCCGTGGGCGTGATTAAGCAAATAGGCATTAAAGCGCTCTTTGATCAGCGCCAGAAAAGATTGGTTATGTTTATGAACAGCATTCGATTTTGACATGACTCAAGCCTCAATCAAATGGCCTTTATCAAGGCTAAGAACTCGATAAGCAAAACGGTGTACCAGTTCGATATCATGAGTGGCAATTAACAAAGAAGTACCGGCGTGTTTGAATTCCTCGAACATTAGCATAATCTCGTTGGAAAGATCCGGATCCAGATTTCCGGTCGGTTCGTCGGCAAGAATCAGTTTAGGTTTGCTGACAATGGCTCTAGCGATCCCTACCCGTTGTTGTTCTCCGCCAGATAAGGCAACTGGATATTTCTTTTCTTTACCCAATAAGCCCACTTTATCCAGAGAAGCTCTGACGCGACGGGAAATTTCCTGATGATTAACTCCGGACACAATTAAAGGCAAAGCCACATTATCAAACACTGTACGGTCATTCAGCAGTTTATAGTCCTGAAAAATTAGCCCTAGGTTGCGACGCAGATAAGGAATTTTATGCTCACTGACCCGACTGACATTCTGGCCGTCCAACATAATGGTGCCTCGATTGCATTGCTCCATCATGGCAATCAGCTTAAGCAAGGTGCTCTTCCCCGCCCCAGAGCGACCCGTTAAAAACGCCATTTCGCCTTTGGCCAGATCGAAGTTAATTTCAGTCAGGACTTCGCCAGTATCCGGATAGCGTTTACTTACGTGTTCAAATCTCAGCATATGGGCAATTATTGGGTTTCAAACAAGGCATCGACAAAACTGCGGGCATCAAAGTCCTGTAAATCCGTCATCGCTTCGCCTACACCAATAAAACGAATCGGACGCTTTAACTGTTGAGCTAGGGCAAAAATAATGCCGCCTTTGGCAGTACCGTCTAATTTAGTAAGCGCCAGTCCGGTTAATTGCACCGCTTCATCAAACTGACGCGCTTGCGACAAGGCATTCTGACCTGTCCCTGCATCCAGAATCAGAAGGACTTCATGCGGTGCTGACTCATCTAATTTGGACATAATCCGTTTGATTTTTTTCAGCTCATCCATCAAGTTTGATTTGGTATGCAAACGTCCGGCGGTATCGGCAATCAATACATCAACACCTTTGGCTTGAGCCGATTGCAAAGCATCGAAAATCACTGAAGCTGAATCAGCGCCTGTATGCTGCGCCACTACCTGCACATGATTGCGCTCGCCCCAGGTTTGTAATTGCTCTACCGCAGCAGCACGAAAGGTATCACCCGCAGCTAACATAACGCTGTGTCCTTGTGCCTGTAGGCGATGGGCCAATTTACCGATGGAAGTTGTTTTACCTGCCCCGTTAACACCGACTACTAAAATCACATAAGGCTTATCTTGCTTAGGTATCACTAAAGCCTGACTACACGGTTGCAAGATTTCATACAAATACTGTTTAAGAACCGGTATCAGCGTTTGCGGATCCGCCAGTTGCTGTTTATCCAAAGTCTGCGTCAGATGTTGAATAATAGTTTGAGTAGTTTCTATGCCCATGTCTGCCATCAACAAACTGGTCTCAATTTGTTCAATTAAATCGGTCGCACCTGTCTGGCCAGTGAGTAAACCACCCAAGGCTCCACGCGTCCTACTTAATTGGCTGCTCAGTCTTTGATAAAGATTTTGGGGCTGAGCTGAAACCTCACTGACCGGGCGGACCAGCGGAATTGCTTCAGCCGTTTCAGCCAAATCGCTGGGTAAAACCCCATAACGACTGAGTCTGGCGATAACGATTAAGGGCAGCATTAATAAGCCGGCCCATACACTGTGCGCTAATGTCAGCGAGAGCGGTAAGGCGTGTTTAACGGCTAAAACACCGAATAGAATTTCGCATAACAACATTAAAGCCAGAATTGATCCCGCCCGACGAACACCCCGAGGCTGAGTTTCATCAGTGGCTTTAAACATAGCCCAATTGAGAATCAAAAATACCAATAAGCTCAGCACGTAATGTAAGCTCATCAACATACTGCGACTTAAATCATCCAAAATGACGACGTGTTCACTAAACCAAGCCTGAATCAGATTCAGCGCTCCAACATAATCGCCTTCAGGTAGGTATACGCCATTACAACGTGGGAAATCAGGACAAGCTAACCCTCCTAAATTGTTCGCAACCCAACTGCCCAAAACAATTTCCAGGACTAAAACCGCTTGTGCCAGCCATACCAAAACATTTAAAAACGACCAAGAACGAGGTTTATCAACACGCGGCAGACTCGAAACATAGAGACAAGCCAGACTCCACACAGTCAGTAGCCCCAAGAAGTGATGAACTGTCAGCAGAATGGGTTGATACACTGCCCCCAGTGTTTTTTGACCAACCCAGGCCTGTGCTGCGATCAACACGAGTAACCATAGACATTTGGCAACAGTCGACCATTTTTGTTGTGACAGGGAAAAAGCAAACCCCGCCAGAATCAAACCCCATAGACCTAAAGCACTGGCCAGATAAAGATGAATTTGCTGCAAAACACCTGACTCTGGTCCCCATGCAGGTTGATTAGAATTTGCACCTGCTAGGATTTCCTTACCATAGCAAGCCGGCCAGTCCTCACATCCCAAACCTTGATGTTTTAGATTTAAATAACCACCCAGACTGATTACCACAACTGCCAACACAAGGCCGAACAGACTTAACTTTTTAAACATAGCTTTAACCAATTTGTGAAATTCTTAATAACTTTGATAAGTCGTTTCTGACTTTGTAAGGATCATAGCCACCCGCATAACGCATCATGAGATTACCCAGCGGATCCATAATCAGCAAACTCGCCTCTTGATAGGCTTGAACTTGTTGCACTTTTTCCAGCAAACTGGGAGACAATTTGATCTTGAGTAATCGGGCATCTTCCTGCCAAATCTGACTCAAAACAGGCTCATGTGGCTGCTGAGGCATGACCACTACACGCCGAATACGTGCAATGTCTTTTCCCATCATCAAACTGATTTGATGGGTTTTGTACAAACCGTCCAGACACGCTGTTGAACACTGATTGTCAGTGACGAAATTAATCATCACCCAGTGGCCTAGCAGTTCCTTGAGATTTTCAGCGCTAAACTGATCATAACCCATAAAATCAGGCAAATCGGTTGTGACCACTGGCGCAATCAGCTCACCATTATTAGTACCTAATTTTAATCCGTTAGGATTGCCTGCGAGATACCAAGCTATCGAAAATGGAATAATCGCCATGGCGAAAATAACAACGATAGTGAGGCGATTTTTTTTATGTTGATCGTTCACGTTTATTTTTAAAAACAAGCCAAATACACAACACCGTCAAGGTGACGGCTAACCCGAACCATTGTACTGCATAGGCACGGTGTTTTTCAGGCGGTATTGCAACGGCAAGCTGCCATTGCCGTTTAAAACCATTTGCTTGATCCGCTGCCAATTCAATCTGATAGTCTTCAACTGGATAACCAAGACCGGCAGAGAGGGCTGAGGCTTTGATGACCTGAACCACAGCCGGCCAGCCAGCAGCGGGTATTTCTGCATTTGGCAGTTCCAGACCGGGCTTGGGAAATTGGTTTATTCGTCCTTGAATAGTGATTTCCGTTGCGGGGGTTTGGATTTCCGGTAAGTGCTTGCGATCTTGGTTAAGTGCTACCCAACCCCGATTAACCAGAATGGCTGGCCGCTTAGCATCGTATATAAACGGACTCAGAACAAAATAACCCGCTTTAGCATCCAGTATTTGGTTATCCAGCAAAAACGTATGTTCGCTATCAAAGTGTCCGCTGACTGTAACTGGCTGATAACGCTGCAAATCCTGAGTTGATAGCGCGTTAAGCTTAACCGCCGGGGCTTGCATAGCCTGTTGCTGTTGCATGAGAAAGGCTTGCTTTTGTTCTGCCCGGTTTAATTGCCAAAATCCCAGACTACAGAGCAACGAAACTATTAAGCAATATGCCAATATCCATGGCCAAATTACATACAGAGGTTTTGTATTCATCACTATTACTGGTTAAGGACTATTGGCAAGCATGTCGGAATCACCGAGAATGTCATTTTTGTCCCCTTAAGTTTGCCATGTCTATCAAAACTATTGTCCTTATTGTTTTTATTATCATCATTATCAGTTTGGGTAATGCCTTGTTCAATCTGGTCACCAACAAAGACCCTGAACATTCCAAAAAAACGCTACGTGCACTGACTATTCGTATCGGCCTGTCCCTGGCTTTATTGATCGGCCTGATTGTGGCCTATGCTAATGGTTTTCTGCAACCCACTGGTCTTGGAGCACGCATTGAGCAAATTCGTTCCCAGGCAGGCGAATCAAACTAAGTCAGATTGCAGACAAAAAAAAGGCGTGAAGCTTTAAAACTTCACGCCTTTGTGTTCCTTCCGGTCGTTTAAAACAGATATACGAAAATAAACAAACCTAACCAGACTACGTCAACAAAGTGCCAGTACCAAGCAGCCGCTTCAAAAGCAAAGTGGTTTTCAGGCTTAAAATGTCCTTTCCAGCTTCTGAATAAAACTACAGCAAGAATAATTGCCCCCACACAGACGTGAAAACCGTGAAAGCCGGTCAACATAAAGAATGTAGAACCGTAAATACCTGAACCCAGAGTTAAACCCATTTCATGATAGGCTTCGTAATACTCTGATGCTTGGCACAATACGAACAAGAAACCCAAACCGACAGTAGCTGCCAAACCTTTGATCAATTGCTCACGATTTTTTGCTAACAAGCCATGATGCGCCCAAGTACATGTCACACCACTGGTTAATAGAATTAAAGTGTTCAAAAGTGGCAAGCCGAATGCGCCCATTTCTTCAAAATGACCACCGACATTTTCGGGACCATTAGTAGGCCAAATGGCCTGGAAGGCTGGCCAGAGAATTTCATGGGTAGAACGACCTGGACCGGTTAATTCGACTTGACCCAAAACGGGTACGGAGATATTACGTGCATACCAAAGAGTTCCGAAAAATACGCCGAAAAACATAATCTCAGAAAAAATGAACCACATCATACCCATGCGGTAGGAAATACCTACTCCATGGTTATACATACCCGATTCACTTTCGGTCGCCTGTAAAGCAAACCAAGCACCCAGCATCAGAATAAAAATACTGAAACCTGTAACCATCATGCCTGGACCAATTGAGGAACCATTAAGATAGTTGGCAAAACCTGCCAGCATGATCATCAAGCCCAAGGTGACCAGCACCGGCCAAACCGCCTTGTGCGGAATATAATAAGCTGTGTTTGTAGACATGACCTCAACCCCTGTTAATTTTCAATGATGTTTGTTCTATCAAAAAACGTATACGACAACGTAATAATCTTATATTGCTCTGGCAGTTTGGGATCAACCACAAAGCGCACCGGCATCACTTTCTCTTGTTTAGCCTCAAATAACTGGGTCTCAAAACAAAAACACTGAACTTTTTTAAAAAAACTTTCTGCCAGTCCCGGTGAAATACTCGGAATGGCTTGTGCCTTGATTGGCGTTTTCAAAAGGTTCTTGGCTTTAAAATTCACCGTATAGTATTGTCCGGGATGTACTTTTAAAGTCCTTGTTTCCGCCTGGAACTCCATAGGCGTTTTTTCATTCACAGCGGTTATAAATTCCACCGTGACTTCGCGTTTCTCATCCACCACAAATTCGTGCACCGGATCCGTGGCAGATTGCTGTAATTTTATATTCTGGCCCGTGATGTCACATAAGACATCATAGAGTGGCACCAGCGCGTAGCCAAACCCAAACATTAACACAGCGATCAGTATCAATTTAATAACCAATCGCCGGTTTTTTTGTTCGGTATCCAAACTCATTGCGACAATGCCTTAATCACCGCCAAAACATAGATGCTTAAGGCTACTGCAACCAAGACGAGCGCTGTCAAAATATTTTTTGTTTTGGTTTTCATAATCCTGCCAGTTATCCCCTCGCTCAAGCAGCGAGAGGAACCAGACCCAAAGTAAGGACCAACTTATAAATGCTCAGTTGGAATGATTTCTGGTGGCGTTGTAAAGGTATGGTAGGGGGCTGGTGAAGGCACAGTCCATTCCAAACCATGTTTACTCGCATCTTCCCAGACTTCATCTGTCGCTTTACCCACACCACCTTTAATGGTGTCGATCACAATCCAAACAAACAACAGCTGGCTAAAGCCATACATGAAAGCACCAATACTCGATACCATGTTCCAGTCAGCAAACTGAATGGCATAGTCGGGAATACGACGTGGCATACCCGCCAGACCTAAGAAGTGCTGTGGAAAAAACAAAATATTGACCGATACCGCTGACAACCAGAAATGTAAACGACCAATTTTTTCGTTATACATATTGCCAGTCCATTTAGGCAACCAGTAATAACCCGATGCCATCAGAATAAATACTGACGCGGGTACCAAGGTGTAATGGAAGTGAGCAACGATGAAATAAGTGTCGTGATACTGGAAGTCAACCGGTGCAACTGACATCATCAAACCAGTAAAACCACCCATGGTGAATAAGACCACGAAGGCAATCGAAAACAACATCGGTGTTTCGAAGGTCATCGCACCTTTCCACATGGTGGCAGTCCAGTTAAAGACTTTAACACCGGTTGGAATAGCAATCAGCATAGTGGCATACATGAAGTACAACTCACCGGCAATTGGCAGACCCACAGTAAACATGTGGTGAGCCCAAACAATGAAAGACAGAAAAGCAATTGCAGCCGTTGCATAAACCATAGAGACATAACCAAACAAAGGTTTACGGGCAAATACTGGAATAATCGTTGAGGCAACACCGAATGTAGGCAGAATCATGACATACACTTCTGGATGTCCGAAGAACCAGAAAATGTGCTGATACAAAACCGGATCCCCGCCACCCGCAGCATTAAAGAAGCTGGTATCAAAGAAACGATCTGTTAACAACATAGTCACCGCACCCGCGAAAACCGGCATGATAGCGATCAGCAAGAATGCTGTGATCAGCCAGGTCCAAACGAATAATGGCATTTTCATCAATGTCATGCCTGGAGCGCGCATATTAAAAATGGTCGCGATCACATTGATAGCGCCCATGATGGACGAAACACCCAGCATATGCACAGAGAAAATAGCGAAAGGCAAAGCCTTACCGGTTTGCAAAACCAAAGGTGGATACAGTGTCCAGCCACCCGCAGGTGCGCCACCTTCCATGAATAAGGTTGCTGCCAGCAACAACACACCGGCAACCAGCATCCAGAAACTCATGTTATTCATACGTGGCAAAGCCATATCAGGCGCACCGATCATCATCGGTATCATCCAGTTGGCCAGACCGACGAATGCCGGCATAACAGCACCGAATACCATCACCAGAGCGTGCATGGTAGTCATAGAGTTGAAGAACTGTGGATCCACAAACTGCAGACCTGGCTCGAACAATTCAGAGCGAATGATCAGGGCCATGGTGCCGCCCACAAAGAACATGACCAGCGCAAACAACAGATACAGCGTGCCAATATCTTTGTGGTTAGTAGTAATAATCCATCTCAAAAGCCCTTTTTCAGGACCATGATCATGGTGATCGTGATGATCATCGTGTTCAGCTACGACAGAAGCCATAAATAAATACCTCAGCAAAAATTAAAAATGCGTTATCCGAAATCAGTCTTTCTTCTCAGAAACAACTTTTTCAGGCTTGACTTCACCAAACTCCTTACAAAGTTGCGGCGCATTATCAATGTCCGGATACAAGTCATCTAGATCGTCGAGTGACAGGGCTTGGCAGGCCTGAGTTTCATCACCCACTGAATTGCCAAGATCAGGACTATTTCTCAAATAGGTAACCAAAGTGGCCAATTCGTCAGCTTTCAATTTTTTGAAGGCTGGCATTTTGCTGGTACCGGCTTGAATAAAGCCCATTAATTGCGATGTATCACCGGTTACTTTGTCACTACCTCTCAAAGCAGGGTACCAACCTGAAATACCTTTACCGTCGATTTGGTGACAGGCAACGCAATTGCGCAAATAAACTGACTCACCTTTAGATAACAAGTCTGAACGGGTGTGTTTATCTAAATCTGGACCCTTGGCTTGTTTTTCAATTTCACTCTTAACCCAGGCATCGTATTGATCTTGCTCCATAGCGATGACTACGATAGGCATAAAGCCGTGATCGCGACCACAAAGCTCAGTACATTGACCACGATAAACACCTGGTTTATCGACAGAAGTCCATGCATCATTCACAAAACCAGGGTTGGCGTCTTTTTTCCAGCCTAAATCAGGCACCCACCAAGAGTGGATTACATCACCGGCAGTAAACAAGAAACGAATTTTCTTCTTAACAGGAATCACCAAAGGCTTATCAACATTCAGCAAGTAGTTAGGCACTGAACGTGGATCAATACTGCTTACACGGTGGGCTTTTTCACTGGCTTCATCTAAGTGACTTTCAAAACGCAGACCGCTATCCAGATATTCATACTCCCAGTACCACTGTTTACCAGTGACTTTGATCGACATATCTGAGTCTTGAACATGGTCGAGATCAATAACCGCTTTAGTTGCAGGAATTGCCATTGCTACCAGAATCAAGGTCGGAATAATGGTCCAAATGATTTCAACGGTAGTGTTTTCGTGAAATTGCGCAGCCTGATGACCCTTGGATTTCCGATGATGGAAAATCGAATAGAACATGGTGCCGAAAACGGCGATACCAATGAAAACGCAGATCCACAGAATTAGCATATGCAGATCATAAAGCTCATGACTGAGCTGCGTTGACCCTTGAACAAGGTTCAATGTATAGTCTGCCTGAGCTGTTTCAAGGCCCATGCCCATCAACAACATACTGACAAACAAATGCTTTGTTTTCTTCACGGAGTAGCCTCCTAGACTTTTAGTTATAAATTTTTATGCGCTAAGCGCATCTTATCGACCATTATAGTCTCATATTAACTGCGTAATTTTACCCCATCACAACCCAGTAAACCAGCCTGAGTTAGCAATTCTGAGCACAAAATAAAAAGGCTTATCAGCATTTTTACCGACAAGCCTTTTTGCCCGACTCATTTTCAATCGCCAAACAGGGTTTTTTCTTGATCTAGATCAATTTTTTAGTATATCGAGACCAATTTGCTCCGCAAGAAAATCAAAATCGGCATCACCCAGATGAGGCAACACTCCCATACAGGGCATTTCGAGTTTGTCATGCAAATAGTCCAGATTTGCCTGGATAGCAATCATGTTGGGATCAAGCACTACTGCAATCCAAGCCAAACACGCCAAACCGGACTCTCTGATGGCCTGCGCCGTTAATAAGGCATGATTGATACACCCCAGACGCACACCCACTACTAGCAGGACTGGCAAATCCAGGCATTTTGCCAAGTCTGCATTCAACCAACGCTCATCTACCGGAGAAAACCATCCTCCAGCACCCTCAACCACTACAAAATCACTTTGTGAACGGAGAGTTGCATAGCTCTTTATAATCACTTCAGGATCCAAACAGACTCCCTCACAGGCGTAGTGAGGTGATGCGGCTTTTGAAAATGCGTAAGGATTAATTTCGTGATATTCGAATGATTTTGACGAAAATTTTTGCAGCGCCCATGCATCAGGATTGCCAATCTGCCCTGCTTGCTCAACACAACCGGCTGCAACCGGCTTGAAAGCATTCACGATCAAGCCCTGATGTTGTAATCGACGCATTAAAGCAATAGTCGCCCAGGTTTTGCCAACATCAGTGTCCGTTCCAGTCACAAACAAGGCCTCGGTCTTCATCGTGCGCCTACCTTGAATACCTCATAGGTCGCTAACACACTATCACCGGTCAATTCTTGATAAGCCGCTATCATAGCCTGAAGTTGTTGCGAAGTAGTCGGTCCGCGCTTACGCCCACTATTCACATGATGCGCCCCCAAACCTTTCAGTTCACGCATCAAGTGCATAACTGTCGGATAAGCGGTCTCGAACACAGTCGTTTCAAATTGAATCTCTTTAAATCCTGCCTGCGACAATGCTGCAACAATCGCATCTGCAGACTTAAATTCATTGACGTGAGCATAGTCGTCTACTTTTGACCAGGCAGTTTTCAGCTCTTTAAGCGTGTCCGGACCAAAACTGGAAAAAACCAGCTGACCTCCCGGTTTTAAAACCCGACGGCAATCGGCAAACAAAACTGCTAAATGCTCGCACCACTGCAATGCCAGATTTGAATATATTTGACCTACGCTCTCATCCCTTAACGGCAAGGCTTCCGCATCGGCACAGAGATAATGCAGATTATGCAATGCCTTTAAGTTCTCCCGAGCAACATGCAACATCGGTAGAGCCAGATCCAGCGCGATCCATTCAGCATCCGGCTGACTCAAGGCTAATTGTTTAGTCAGAAAACCCGTGCCCGCCCCTAGATCAAGCCCTTGAATAGCTGATGGCGGAAAACGCTCGATTAATTGCGATCCAACCTGACGTTGCAATTCAGCAAATTGGTCATATTGCTTTGCAGCCGCTGCAAATGAACGATTAACCCAACGTTTGTCCAATACATTCATAAGCATTCACGCAGACTGTCTAACAGGACTTCGGCATGCGTCAGAAAAGGCATATGACCTGCGTCCGGCAACACTTTGATTTTTATGTCCTTACGGGTATCAGGCAAAGCATTTTGCAAGCTTATTGGCACTAAGGTATCCCTGCCGGCAAGGATAGCACTGACCGGACAGCTTATATTTGCCAGAATCTTGCGCATATCTTCCTGTTTAAGAGTATTCAAGCCTTGCTCCAGACTTGCAAGGTCGGCTGCGGGTCGACTCAGCACGGCTTGTTTGATTTGTTGTAACCGCATTTTGGCATTGGATAAACCATTCACTTGTAAAGCCATAAAGCGCATTAAGGTCTGTTGCGGATCAGCTTGCAATTGCCGAGCAAAGCTATCCAACACCTCACGCTTCACCCCCGGCCAATAGCCCTGTGTAACAAAACACGGGTTACTCGCCAACAAAACCAATGACTTCACTCGTTCTGGGGCGCTATTGGCCATCTCTATAGCCAGCAAGCCACCCAAAGACCAACCGACCACCGAAAATTTTTCAACAGGAATCGATGCTAACAAATCTTGAGTCTGTTGAGACAAACTGGCATTCAGCAAAGGCAGACTCAAACCATGCCCCGGCAAGTCCAGACAAATTACTTGATGCGTCACCGCCAAGGTGCGAGCAAAATCCAACCAGATCCCGCTATGCATACCCCAACCATGAATCAACACCACCGCTTCGCCCGCCCCCAGCACATCAGCATGAATCACAGACATCGCAAAGCCTTTGGCAAAACTTCAAGCAAACGATCAATCTGCTCGAAACTGTGTTCAGCGGACAATGTGATACGCAGGCGAGCAGTCCCTTTAGGCACTGTTGGTGGTCTTATCGCTCCCACCCAAAAGCCCTGATCTTGTAATCGCTGACCCGCCAATAACACCGCATGACTATCACCCACCAGAATCGGTTGAATAGCAGTCATTGAGTCCATTAACTTGAGACCCTGCTGCTCCGCTGATTTTCTAAAATACCGGATTAATTGATGTAATCGTTCCCGGCGCCACGCTTCGGTTTTAAGCAACTTCAGACTGGCGCGTGTCGCCTCAGCGACGGCAGCAGGCATGGCGGTGGTATAGATATAACTGCGACTTTTCTGAATTAAAAACTCGATTAGATCGTGATTACCTGCAACAAAAGCTCCAAAACTCCCGCAAGCCTTCCCTAGGGTGGCCATGAAGATCGGCACTTGTTGCTGATCCAGAGCAAAATGCTCTGCAACCCCTGCACCTGTAGCACCTAACACACCAAAGCCATGCGCATCATCGACCATCAAAACCGCTTGCTGCTGTTGAGCCAACTGAGCCAGCCTGGGCAAGTGAGCCAGATCACCATCCATACTGAACACTCCGTCGGTCACGATCAGTGTTTTTTGTGCGGATTGATGTAAACGCTGTTGCAGATCCTCGATGTCATTGTGCTGATAACGCTGAAATTCCGCCCTGGACAATAAACCACCATCCAGTAAAGAAGCATGGTTTAACCTGTCTTCCAGGACTCGCCCCCGTCTATCTATGAGAGCAGAAACGATACCCAGATTGGCCATATAACCGGTTGAAAACAACAAGGCCCGCTCCCTGCCGGTGAACTCAGCCAGTTCTTCTTCCAAAGCATGGTGGGCTTGGGTATGCCCTGAAATCAGATGTGATGCGCCACTGCCCACCCCATACTGATCAACCCCACGCTTGAATGCTTGGGCCAACTGCGGATGATTGGCGAGCCCCAGATAGTCGTTACTACAAAAATTGATTAAGCAACGCCCATCGACCTGAATCTCGATTGTCTGCGGACCTTCCACCACTCGACGCTGGCGATACAAACCTGCTTGTCTGAGTTGTTCCAGCTCAATGGCCAGATCAAAAAAGCCTGGCTTCATTAGGCGTAGCTTGAGCCACCTAAATGCAAACCCAAACGCTGGAACAATTGCTGATCATGATTGGTCATAGGATTATCGGTCGTCAGCAATTTGTCACCATAGAATATAGAGTTAGCACCGGCAAAAAAGCACAGCGCCTGCAATTCGTCTGACATATCCTTACGCCCCGCCGACAATCTGACACGCGACTTTGGCATCAAAATTCTGGCCACAGCAATCGTGCGGACAAATACCAAAGGATCAAGAGCATTAATGCCATGCAAGGGTGTTCCTTCAACCTGAACCAACATATTGATGGGCACACTTTCTGGATGCTTAGGCATAGTCGCCAACTGCAGTAACAATTTAGCGCGGTCAGTTTCTGTCTCACCCATACCGACGATACCACCACAACAGACATTGATGCCGGCATCTCTGACACGCTCCAAGGTATCCAATCTATCCTGATAAGTCCGAGTGGTAATAACCTCCGAATAGTACTCTTCAGAGGTATCGAGGTTATGATTGTAATAGTCTAAACCCCCATCTTTAAGCGCTTGGGTTTGCTTTTCATTCAGCATCCCCAGGGTGACACAGGTTTCCATTCCCAAGGCCTTAACGCCTTTAACCATCTCCACCACTCGCTCGATATCACGATCTTTTGGGCTACGCCAAGCAGCGCCCATACAAAAACGCGAAGCACCTTGTTGCTTAGCCGCTTCTGCGGCTTCCAGCACTTGCTCGATTGGCATCAGTGCTTCAGGTTTTAAATCCGAATCATGACGGGCACTTTGCGGACAATAACCACAATCTTCTGAACAAGAACCTGTTTTTATGCTCAATAAGCTACTAACCTGAATCTCGTTCGCATCAAAAAACTGCCGGTGCAAACTATGGGCACGAAACAGCAAATCATTAAAAGGCAGTGCAAACAACTGATTGACTTCATCAAGTTGCCAATCGTGACGCAAATACAAAGATTCCGGGGTAACCGACATGAGCAAACTCTCCGACTTATCAACCAAAAAAACAATTAAAGTAAACAACTGGCTAAATATTATACAAAATAAATGCTTTCCGCCACGCTGTATCTTGTGCGGAGCGCCTGGAATGGGGCATTTTGATTTATGTAGAGCCTGCTACCTAGATTTGCCTAACAACGCAAACGGCTGTGAACGATGTGGTTTAAGTATGAAAATTAGTGATAAAGGCCCGTTTATTTGCAACAACTGCCTGACTACCCCCCCTTATTTTGATCAAGCCCGCATCCCCTATCTTTATCAACAGGCAATTCCCTTCATAGTCACTCAACTGAAATATCATCAACATGTCTATCACGCACGTTTAATCGCTTTACTCATGCTGCAATCACTGATGACACAACAAAATAATTTACCAAATTTACTGATTCCCATTCCCTTACACCCTAAACGCTATCGGGAACGCGGTTTCAATCAAGCCTTGGAAATTGCTAGGCATTTAAGCAAAGCACTCGGCATTGAACTAGCTTATTCCCAATGTATACGCAGTCGCGATACCCCACACCAGACACGGCTTGATGCGAAGCAAAGAATACAAAATCTGCAAAACGCTTTTACAGTCCAGCCCGCTTTAAACGTTGAAAGTGTTGCGATAATCGATGACGTATTAACGACTGGAAGTACGGCCAATTCCTTGGCAAAAGCCCTCAAAGACCACGGTGTCCTTAGAGTCGAAATATGGGCATTTGCCCGCGCCTAAGGATAGCCGTCATCAGCTCGCCTTATAATTTCGGCAAAAAACCGCGATAATAGTGACTTTTGAAAGACCCATTCGTCCTGAACATGTCATCCGCCATCATCGAAGAAACCAATCGCCGTCGTACATTTGCCATCATCTCGCATCCTGATGCGGGTAAAACCACTATCACCGAAAAATTGTTGTTATTCGGAGGTGCCATTCAGTTAGCCGGGTCGGTTAAGGGGCGTAAAGCGGCGCGCCACGCCACTTCTGACTGGATGGAAATGGAAAAAGAACGGGGTATTTCGATTACAACCTCGGTGATGCAGTTTGAGCACAATGACGCGATTATCAATCTGCTCGACACCCCTGGGCATGAAGACTTTTCTGAAGATACCTATCGCACATTAACTGCGGTGGATTCAGCTCTAATGGTCATCGACGTCGCCAAAGGGGTTGAGGATAGAACCATTAAACTCATGGAAGTCTGTCGTCTGCGGGATACCCCCATCCTGACCTTTATTAACAAACTCGACCGCGAAGGCCGCGAGCCGATTGAATTACTGGATGAAGTGGAAAGTGTCTTAAAAATCCAGTGTGCCCCCATGACCTGGCCTATCGGCATGGGTAAACGCTTCAAAGGCGTTTACCAATTGTATAAAGACGAAATTCTGTTATTTAGCCCGCATCATGGCGGCAAAATAGCCGACTCCGAGATCATTAAAGGCTTGGACAATGCCAAGCTAGACGAATTAATTGGTGATCAAGCTGCCGAACTGCGTGATGAAATTGAACTGGTTAAAGGCGCTAGTCATGAATTCAATTTAGAAAAATATCTGGCGGGCGAACAAACTCCAGTATTTTTTGGTTCTGCGATCAATAATTTTGGTATCAGTGAATTGCTGGATGCTTTTGCCGAATTTGCCCCGGCACCACAATCACGTCAGGCTGAACAACGCTCAGTTGATCCCAAAGAGGAAAAGTTTTCCGGTTTCGTGTTCAAGATACAGGCCAATATGGATCCCGCGCACCGGGACCGTGTCGCCTTTATGCGTATCTGCTCGGGCAAATTCGATAAGGGCATGAAAATGACCCATGTCCGTACAGGCAAAACCGTACAAGTTGCCAACGCTATTACTTTCCAAGCCGATAGCCGTAAGAATGTCGAAGAAGCCTTTCCGGGCGACATTATTGGTCTGCATAATCATGGCACTATTCAGGTGGGTGACACTTTTACCCAAGGCGAAACGCTGAAATTTGGCGGGATTCCATATTTTGCTCCAGAACTGTTCCGTCGCGTGGTATTGCGTGATCCGCTGCGCGCTAAAGCCCTGCAAAAAGGCTTGGTGCAACTGACTGAAGAAGGCGCAACCCAGTTATTCAAACCATTAAAAAATAATGATCTGATCTTGGGCGCTGTCGGGATCTTGCAGTTTGACGTCACCGCTCATCGTTTAAAAACCGAATACAACGTTGAATGTGCCTATGACGTGTCGCCGATTAACACCGTCCGCTGGGTCAGTTCCAGCAATCCCGCTAAACTAGAAGAATTTAAAAACAAAGCCTTTGAGAATCTTGCCGAAGACGGTGGCGGCTATCTGGTTTATGTAGCCAGCAGCCGGGTCAATTTACAACTGACAGAAGAACGCTGGCCAGATATCGTTTTTAGCTCTACCCGCGAACTCTGATCAAGTCTCAATAGTATGGGTGAACATAGCGATAAAACGCTTTTTTCACCCATTCAACCAAAATTAAATACACCATCACCAATACCAGTAACAAAATATAGAATGCTGCTGGCGGTGCTACGAAACCCAAATAGTGTCCCAAAGGGGTAAAAGGCAAGACGCTGGCGAGCAATACCACAGCCAAGGAAGTCAGAGCCAATATCGGATGGGCCCGACTTTTAAACGGATTACCTCGGGTGCGTATCACAAAGATGACTAATACTTGGGTACAGAGTGACTCGACAAACCAGCCGGTATGAAATAAAGCTTCATCGGCATTAAACACCTGAAGCAATAAATAAAAGGTCAGAAAATCAAAAGCAGAACTGATCGGCCCCAACATCCACATAAAATTACGAATCAACTGAATATCTAAGACCCGAGGTTTCTGTAATTCGGCTGTATCAACCTGATCTAATGGAATCGGTACTTCGGAAATATCATACAAAATATTGTTCAGCAAAATCTGCGTCGGCAACATCGGTAAAAACGGCAGAAACAAAGCCGCACCGGCCATACTAAACATATTGCCAAAATTGGAACTGGTTCCCATCAAAATATATTTCATGATATTGCCGAAAGTGCGCCGCCCTTCCAATACCCCTTCGTGCAACACCTGTAAATCCTGATCCAGTAGAATCATGGCAGCAGCATCTTTAGCAACATCCACCGCCGACTCAACTGACAAACCTACATCGGCGGCGTGTAATGACGGCGCGTCATTGATTCCATCGCCCAAATAACCCACCACATGCCCACTGGCTTTGAAGGCACGGATCACCCTTTCTTTCTGACTGGGATTGACGCGGCAAAACAAATTGACTTCCGTAATACGCAAGCGTAAAGCCTGATCGTCCAGCGCGGCAATATCCTGACCCGTCATGACGCCGGTCACCTCCAGATCAAGTACCTTACAAACATGCCGGCTTACGCCTTCACTGTCTCCGGTCACAATTTTTACTGAGACCCCCGCCCCCCTTAAAGCGGCAATAGCCGGTCCTGCGGATTGTTTAGGCGGGTCGAGAAATGCCGCAAAACCAACAAACACTAAGGCAACTTCATCATTCACCACGGCATGATCATGATCCAGTGCCACGGCACGGCGCGCAATACCCAAGACCCTAAAGCCTTCTTGTTCGAGAGCGGCATGCTGCTGATGCATGCGTTCACGTAACAGCGTATCTATGGCCTGCAAGCTTTCAGAACCTGCCGACTCATACTGCTTACATAAAGCCAGGATCTCCTCAGCCGCCCCCTTAACGATCAACTGGCGTTGCTGATCTTTTTCGAGTAACACCGAAACCCTGCGCCGATCAAAGTCGAATGGCACTTCGTCAATTTTACGCCAGGCTGCACTATCAATATGGCTGTGGGCCAGGATTGCTTCATCCAAAGGACTTTTAATTCCGGTTTCAAAATAGCTATTCAAATAGGCCAGTTCCAATACTCTGGGGCTTTGTATACCTAAAGGATCTAGATGTTTTTCCAGATGGATTCTGGCTTCGGTCAGCGTGCCAGTTTTGTCCGTACACAGAATATCCATAGAACCCAGGTCTTGAATAGCCGGTAGACGTTTAACTATGACCTTTTTTGTAGCCATGTGTAGAGCGCCTCTCGCAAGAGTCACTGACACCACCATAGGCAATAACTCAGGCGTCAAACCCACTGCCAGAGCCACGGCAAACAAGAAAGACTCCAACCAGGGTCTGCCCTGCCAGGCATTGATCAACAAGACGAATAAGACCAGCAAAATGGTCAGACGCATGATCAACAATCCAAACTGATGGGCACCTAGTTCAAAGGCGTTAGGAGGAGGCGCGCGGTTAAGACTCTCAGCGATGGCACCCATGGCCGTGGCATTACCCGTGCAAACCACCAACATCCGAGCATTGCCTGCAACCACCGTACTTCCCATGAATACCGCATTATGGGCATCCTGAAGCGCTGCATCGGCTGCCAGAGCCATATGTGGACTTTTTTCGACCGGATATGACTCACCAGTCAGCAAGGTCTGATTCACAAATAAATCATGTGCCTCTAGCAACAATCCATCTGCAGGCACTCGATCGCCCGCAGTCAGTAAGATGAGATCACCCGGCACAACTTCGGCCACCGGAAGGCTGAGTTCCAGACCATCACGAATCACTTTAGCTTTTAAGGCCACGGCAAGTCTGAGTTTTTCTGCCGCCTGTCCTGCACGGTGTTCCTGAACAAAATCCAGCGTCACACTGAATAAAACCAGAGCACTGATGATTACGAAATTAGTTAATTCCCCAGTCAGTGCTGAAATGGCACTGGCAACCAGCAACAGTAACACCAGAGGATTTTTAAACCGTGACAGAAACTGTAACCATAAGGCAAGACGGTGGCGACTGGAAAAACTATTGTGGCCATACTGGGCCAACCGTTGCAGTGCTTCATCGGTATTCAAACCACTGAGCTTGTTACCAGATAAGCGCTTTAAGCTGTCTTGAGGATGTAGCCACCAGTTAGCACCAACCATTGCAGGCGGGAGTTTTGGTTTAAAGATTTTCATCGCGACGCCTTTTGCTGGCCTTAAAAACAACAAACCCCGCACTAGGCGGGGTTGGTCAAGTTTAATAAATCGCGGTTGGTTTATTTAACACTTTCGGCCAAAGTACCAAATGCAGCCACTTTTTGTTTGCCTGTGTTCACCAGTTCTAAACCTGTATCAACCAGTAACGCCACTAAACCTGGAGTGGTATAAACCACTTTGCCCAGATAAGCGACTACTGGCAGCGCCACGATAGCCCCAATCAAAGAACCACCCAACAGCTTGCTGATCAAAACGACCACATCCAAAGGCAACAAAATCAGTGTGCCAAAATAAACGAGTACGATAAAAGTGAACAACACAAAAACGACAAACTGAGACAGTTTGACCATGGCGAAACTGAGGTTTTTCATAATGTTTTTTCTTCTAAATTGGATGAATTTTTTATCTGTCAGCAAAAATGGCACTCAACCAGGATTGCGACAATTATTAGGGGGGCATTATAAGGTAAATACCCCTAAATGACTTATTTTTTTGGCAGCAAACACCCGATAGATTTTATTCTTCGACCCAGGTCTGGCTTTCAATCAGACGCGATTGTTTGATAAAAAAGCGATGTATCAATGCACCTGTTACAAAACCACCCAAATGCGCCCACCATGCGGACTCGGTAGCCGCTCCGGGAAACACCGCTGCAGTGGTGAGTTGTTGAAGTTGTAAAATCACCCATAAACCTAAAAATGCAATTGCGGGTACTTCAAAAAAAAACGGAAAAATCAAAATTGGCAGCAGAATTGTCACTCGTGCTTGAGGGAAACGGAAAAAATACGCCCCTAAAACACCAGCAATGGCGCCGGATGCACCCACCACGGGGATAATTAAGTTTTGTGCAAAATACCACTGAACTGCGGAAGCGATGACACCACAAAGCAGATAGAAGATCAAAAAGCGTTTGTGCCCCATCAGGTCTTCGATATTGTCGGCAAAAATCCACATAAACATCATATTGACCAATAAATGCATCCAGCCACCATGTAAAAAAAGACTGGTCACAAACGACAAATGATAGTCAGGAGGCAGGCCAAAATGTTTAGCCCACACAGGATTGGTGTATCGAATCGGCACCATGCCATATAAATGCAACCAATGCTGGGACAGATAATTTGGCACTAGCAACATAAGAATGAAAACCGCGATACAAATTGCCATCAACACCCAGGTTACGAACGGGCGAATATGACAAGGAATGGAATCGCGGATAGGGATCATAGGAGTAGTCCTAAAACTTCTTCGATACCTGCATTCTGCCATGAATTCCATGACCTGCTTAAGTGCTGAAAACAGTTTAGCGACAACAGTACAGGAGTCGTACCAGCAAAAGCAGATTTCCTATACAGAATTCCATTGCTTTTCAAGGCGTTGCACCGAAACGGGATAAGCTGTTTTCAGATTTTGAGCAAAAATAGAAACCCTTAACTCTTCCAAAGCCCAGCGAAACTCATCACGCTCGGGTTGAGGTTGCTGCTGCTTTTTATTTTGTTCGGTCACGGTTTGCCAGTAATGCCGACTCAATCGTTGCAAACCCTGCACATCTGCATTATCCGGCTTGAGTTTGTCCAGTCTCTGATTGATTGCTTTTAAATAACGCGGCAAAGCCAAAACCTGAGCCATCGGCGTATGACGAAGAAAACCCTTATAGAGCAACAATCCTAGCTGTTGATGAATATCGTCTCGCACTGCGACAGCAACAGCAGGTTGAGCCAGACGTTGTTTCAATCCCTGATAAAGGGTTAAAGCCTCGGCCAGCGCCGTGCCCAACTGAGTACAGGCAGTGACTAATTGGGAACGCTCTGAAGCCAGACGCTGACTAAATACCGCTTCGCTGCGGATACTGACCGCTTCCACAAAAACCCCGGCAAATAAAGCCATCAAAATATCGTCTTTAAATTCCCCGCCCGTCCTGGCTAACACAGGATGTTCGGGCAATTGTTGATAAGCCAGTTGTAAAGCTGCGCTCACCCCCGTATTTTTAACCAAATACGCGGCATCCTTGCGACATTGCAACTGGAACAAACGTGTCAGACCCGCATAATGTGCTAGCTCAGCCTTACGTTGCGTTTCTAAAACCCTGACACCGACACTGTCGCCTTCATCAATAATCGCTGGAAAACCGACAAAGCTTTGTCCTTGCTGATTAAATTGTAAAGTCTCGGGCAAATCATCAAAAACCCAGCTGAGGCATTTACTGTGGTTGAGTTCATCTTGCGCTAATTTATCAAAACTCTGCCCAGCAGTACTGGCGTATTCAGCTTGTAATTTAGCCAGATTACGACCATAAGCTAAAGCCTTGCCCGTTTCGTCAACCACCCGGAAATTCATTTGTAAATGCAGCGGCAATCCCGATGTTTGCCATTCGTTGAGCGGAATCGATTCACCGGTTAATTGCCGCAAACGCTTGCTGAGCCACTCAAATAAAGAACCTTTAAAATCGGGCTCTACTTCCAAAACCGCTTGTGCGGTTTGCGGTACTGGCACGAAGTGTTTACGCAAATGTTTGGGTAAGGCCTTAATCAGAGCCGTAATTTTTTCTTCCAGTAATCCCGGAACCAGCCAGTCAAATGCGGGTGAGCGAATCTGATTAAGCTGATGCACTGGCACAATCGCGGTTACCCCGTCTTCGTCATGCCCTGGTTCAAATCGATAATGTAAAGCAATGCTTAAATTACCCAGTTTCTTGGTATCAGGGAAATCCCAGTCATTGATACCGGTTTCCTGTTCACGGGTCAGATCTTCACGCGTGAGGAATAGAATTTTAGGCTGCTCCCGTTCATGCTGTTTCCGCCATTGGTCTAGGGTAATGCCATTAACAACAGACTGCGGTAATTTCTGATCATAAAACTGAAACAGCCATTGTTCATCTTCAATCAAATCTACACGCCGGCCTTTGTGCTGGATGTAGCCTACTTCTTCGAGTAAGGCCTGATTGGCACGGAAGAATGGCGCATTAGTATGGTAGTCCTGTTCAACCAGCGCGTGCTGAATAAACAAGACCCGTGCAGCCTGAGCGTCAACATTTTCATACGGCACTTTGCGCTTCGCTTGCAAGGTCAAACCATACAATAAAGTTCTTTCGTAGACCGCACTGCGCGCCGCATTCTTTTCCCAATGCGGATCATAATAATTGCGTTTGACCAGATGCTGGGCGCACGCCTCTACCCATTCAGGCTCAATACGCGCCACAATTCGCCCGTAGACTTTGCTGGTTTCCACCTGTTCGGCAGCCATAATCCATTTGGGTCGGAGTTTATGCTGACCGGAGCCCGGAAAAATAAAAAATTTCAGTCCACGCGCCCCCAGATACTCGTATTGTTCATGCCTAAAACCTATGTTAGACAATAATCCCGGCAACAAGGCACAGTGAATTTGCTGATAATTCGCCGGATTACCACTCATTTTCAAGCCCAGATCCCCCATAGCCACTTGCATGATCTGACTATGGATATCGTGCCATTCGCGCATGCGGATATAAGACAGAAAGTTGTCCTGACAATACTTGCGCAGCTTACTATTACTGAGATGCTGTTTCTGCTCTTCAAAAATCTGCCATAAGTTTAAAAACGTCAGAAAATCTGATTCTTCGGCACGAAACTGAGCATGCTTTTGTTCAGCTTGCGGGAGTTTGTCAGCCGGTTTTTCACGAGGATCTTGAATACTCAACGCGCTGACAATAATCGCCACTTCGCGCAAAGACCCCTGCTCCTGAGCAGCGAGTAACATGCGGGCCAACTTAGGATCGGTCGGTATCTTGGCTAATTGCCGGCCAATGGCCGTCAGTTGACCTTGTTTGTCCAAGGCATCGACTTCAAACAATGCGTTTTTGCCATCCCGGATCATTTTTTCTTCGGGCGGTTCAACAAATGGAAAATCTTCAATATCCCCCAGTTTTAAAGCCGCCATCTGCAAAATGACCGAGGACAAATTGGTTCGCAAAATTTCGGGTTCAGTAAACTCCGGCCGCAGCAAATAATCTTCTTGAGAATACAAACGTATACAAATACCAGCGGCAACCCGGCCACAACGGCCAGCACGCTGATTAGCACTGGCTTGCGAGACCCGTTCAATTGGTAAACGCTGGATTTTGCTTTTATGACTATAGCGACTAATACGGGCATGACCCGAATCGATCACACAACGAATACCGGGCACAGTCAGGGAGGTTTCGGCGACGTTAGTCGCCAGCACGATGCGTGCTTTATTACCACTCGGTTTAAAGACCCTGTCCTGTTCAGAAGTACTGAGTTTGGAATACAGCGGCAGGATATCGTAGCGTTTACTGTGTTGATGCTTACGAAGCGATTCCGTGGTTTCGCGAATTTCGTGTTCGCCACTGAGGAAAATCAAAATATCGCCCGGCAAATCGCGATGCAGTTCATCAACGGCATCCAGTATCGCCTGTTGCAAATCCGCTGAGGTTTCATCATCTTCCTCAATTAAATCGATCGGGCGATAGCGAATCTCAACCGGATAAGTGCGACCAGAGACATTAATAATCGGCGCATCACCAAAATGGCGGGCGAAGCGTTCCGGATCAATGGTCGCCGAGGTAATGATTAATTTAAGGTCCGGCCGTCTTGGCAACAACCATTTCAGGTAACCGAGGAGAAAATCAATATTGAGACTGCGCTCATGCGCTTCATCAATAATCAGGGTGTCATATTGATTGAGATAGGGATCATGTTGGGATTCCGCCAGCAGAATACCGTCGGTCATCAGTTTGACCAGCGATTGCGGGTGAGTTTTGTCATGAAAACGCACCTTGTAGCCCACTGCCTGGCCAATGCTCTGGCCCAATTCTTCGGCGATACGGTCGGCGACGGTACGCGCGGCAATCCGGCGTGGCTGGGTGTGACCGATCAAGCCTTTGATGCCACGGCCAATCTCTAGGCAAATTTTGGGTAGCTGGGTGGTTTTGCCGGAACCGGTTTCACCACAAACAATAGTGACCTGATGCTTGAGGATTAATTCGGCAATTTCGTCTTTCAGGGCGGTGACGGGTAAATCGGGATATTCAATCACCGGAACCGCGGCACTGCGTTGCTGACAACGCTGAATTGATTGCTCCAGTTTGCTAGTAAGCTTTTGTAACTCTATCTGAACATTCTGACCTTTGCTGGCTTGCGAGCGCAATCGGTCAAGCTGTCGTTTAAAATGATGCTTATCACTGCTCATGCAGCGAGTAAGCTGCTGTTGTAATTGTTTTAATGACTCCTGAGCTGACATGATCCAATCCGGAATTAATTCTGATGGCTGTTAAAAATAAACCAAGCGCCAATTTATTTGTCTATGGCAGTTTACGCATGGCCTGTGGCCATCCGCTAAACCAACTGATTACTCAAAATGCCGATTATCTGGGCCACGGCTGGTTGCAAGGCAGACTCTATCTGATCGCTGATTACCCAGGCGCTATTCTGAGTCATCATCCTCAGCAGCGCGTCTATGGAGAGATTTACCAGTTACGCGATTCAGAAACTGTCTTAACAGCGCTGGATGAATACGAAGAATGCAGTTATAGCTACGCCGAACCCCATGAATACCAACGTCAGGCTTTAACAATCAACACCGCAAACGATCAGAAAATCATCGCCTGGACCTATCTCTACAATCATGCGGTAAGCGAAGAGTCCCGAATCCCTTCGGGTGACTGGTTACTTGAACTAGCTTCTAAGCCAGAGCTCGGTAGGCGGAATTGAAATACAACAAAGGTGAGCCATCCTGACAACTGACAGCCTGAACTTCACCTATGACTACCCAGTGACTCCCAGCCTTAACCGCTTCAACCACGCGACATTCCAGACTCGCCAGGGCGTCACTTAAAACCGGCACACCGGTTTCACCTGCACGCCAGTTAAGCTGTGCGAAACGCTCGGCCTGACTACTGCCACCGGCAAACTGATTCGACACAGTCTGCTGATCGCTGTTTAACACATTGACAGCAAATCTGCCTTGCTCTTGTATCAAAGCACCAGTATCAGCTGATTGATTGAGACAAACCAAAATTTGTGCGGGCTCAGCTGACACACTGCTAAAAGCAGTAACAGTCATGCCTTTGGGGCCTTCTGATTCGGAATGGGCGGTCACAACAGTGACACCGCTCGCCCAAAGTTTTAAAGCATTTTTAAACTGACTTGCATCGATACTCATGGTTAACCTAATAAAAAAGGCAATTATCAATAAATTGAACGAAAAGCTAGGGTTCGGCTTAATGCTTAGGACGCATATGCGGAAACAGCAGAACATCCCGAATACTCGGCGCATTCGTGAACAGCATCACCAGACGATCAATCCCTATCCCTTCACCGGCCGTCGGCGGCATGCCATGTTCTAGCGCAGTAATGTAATCGGCATCAAAATGCATCGCTTCGTTATCGCCAGCTTCTTTGTCTTCCACCTGTTTACGAAAACGTTCAGCCTGATCTTCGGCGTCATTCAGCTCGGTAAACCCATTGGCAATCTCACGACCACCGACAAAAAACTCGAATCGGTCGGTGACATGCGGATCCTGGTCATTTCGACGCGCCAGCGGTGATACTTCTACTGGATAAGCGGTAATGAAAGTAGGCTGCATTAAGCGATGTTCAACGGTTTTTTCGAAGATTTCGATCTGCACCTTACCCAAGCCATAGCTATCTTTGACCGGAATTTTTAGTTTCTCAGCCACTTTAACCGCCGCTTCACGGCTGTTTAAATCCGCTAGAGTCAACTCGGGATTGAAATGCAGAATCGATTCAATCACTGTCATACGGACAAATGGTTGACCGAAATCATAGCTGTCCCCTTGGTATTCGATGACGCTGTTACCGACGATATCTTCCGCAATCCCTTTCAGCATCGCTTCGGTTAAATCCATCAAATCGCCATATTCAGCATAAGCCTGGTAAAACTCCAGCATGGTGAATTCGGGGTTATGTCGGGTTGAAAGCCCTTCGTTGCGAAAGTTACGGTTGATCTCAAACACTCGTTCAAAACCACCGACTACCAGACGTTTTAGGTAAAGTTCCGGAGCAATACGCAGATATAACTCCATATCCAGCGCATTATGATAGGTGGTGAACGGTCTGGCAGTTGCCCCACCCGGAATGACTTGCATCATCGGTGTTTCGACTTCCAAAAAGTCACGCGCAGTCAGAAAATCGCGGATGTAGGCGACAATTTTGGAACGCAATACAAAGGTGCTTCGCGCTTCCTGACTCATGATTAAGTCCAGATAACGCTGACGGTATTTAATTTCCTGATCCGCAATACCGTGAAATTTTTCCGGCAACGGCCTTAAGGCTTTAGTCAATAAGCGAATGTCATCCAGCTTAACGCTTAATTCACCCACCTTAGTCTTAAATAACACGCCTTCGGCACCAATAATGTCACCGATATCCCATTTTTTAAACTGATCGTTGTAGACACCTTCAGCCAAGTTATCACGCGCCACATACAACTGAATCTGGCCGGACATATCCTGTAAATGACAGAAACTGGCTTTACCCATAATACGACGTGTCATCATCCGACCGGCAATCTTGACGCGAACGGGTTCGGCCAGCAATTCTTCTTCGGTCTTCTCGCCGTATTCCGCCAATAATTCACCCGCGACTACATTGCGGCGAAAATCAGTCGGAAAAGCGATGCTTTCATCTCGCAAAGCATTGAGCTTTTCGCGGCGTTGTCTTATCTGTTCTTGTTCGTCGTGTTCGATTTCTGACATTACTATAACGATTAATAAATTAAAATCTTATAAGCCGCTTTTTAGACTGGCTTCTATAAATTGATCAAGCGAGCCATCCAGCACAGCCTGAGTATTACCGGTTTCGACATTGGTACGCAGATCTTTAATCCGCGACTGATCCAAGACATAAGAGCGTATCTGACTACCCCAACCAATGTCTGATTTAGAATCTTCCACCGCCTGCTGGCTTTCATTGCGTTTCAGCATTTCCAGCTCATACAACTTGGCTTTCAATTGCTTCATCGCCGTATCTTTGTTTTTGTGCTGGGAACGGTCACTCTGACACTGTACCACGATGCCACTGGGATTATGGGTGATACGCACCGCGGATTCAGTCCGGTTAACGTGCTGACCACCGGCACCACTGGCACGATACACGTCAATCCGCAAATCAGCAGGATTAATGTCAATGGCAATATCATCATCAATTTCGGGCGATACAAACACTGAAGCGAAAGATGTATGGCGACGATTACCGGAATCAAACGGAGATTTACGCACCAAGCGATGCACACCGGTTTCGGTTCTGAGCCAGCCAAATGCATAGGGTCCTTCAAATTTGATCGTGGCACTTTTAATGCCAGCGACATCACCGGGCGACTCTTCAATTAACTCGGTTTTAAATCCCTTGGCCTCGCCCCAACGCAGATACATCCGCTCGATGATGGAAGCCCAGTCCTGAGCTTCGGTTCCGCCTGAGCCAGACTGAATGTCCAAAAAGGCGTTATTTGCATCCATTTCGCCGGAGAACATACGCTGAAACTCCAAGGCTGCCACCCGGTTTTCAAACTGATCAACATCAGCCGCCACGACAGCAACAGTATCCGCATCCTCCTCTTCTACCGCCATCAGTAATAATTCTTCGGCGTCAGTTAAGCCTTGCTCCAACTCAAGCAGATTATTGACGATGCCTTCCAGCATACTCCGCTCTTTACCCAGCGCCTGTGCCAGCTCTGGCTTATTCCAAACTGCTGGATCTTCGAGTTCACGCAATACTTCAACCAGGCGCTCACTTTTGGTATCAAAATCCAGATAGCTTTTCAGACCGAGACAGCGTTCACGCAAATCGGCAATTTTGTATTTAATAGGATTAATTTCCAACATGTACACACTATCCAAACGCAAAACCAGCCTAGACCGGCAAAAATGTGCGGATTATAAACGATTCACACTGAGTCTGGCCGTCAAATACATTTCCATTTAGCTTTTGGGCATAGTCAAAACCTGCCAAGCAATGTATAAAGACTTACAGACATTGCTTAGGGAGACTCATGATGACAGTATCCGCATGCACATTCGTTTTATTTGGTGCCACCGGCAATCTCGCCCGCATAAAATTACTACCCGGTCTGTACCAACTGGAAGCCGCAGGCAAATTATCCGCCGCAAGCCGAATTGTTGGAATAGGCCGACGTCCTTGGCGCGATGAGGATTGGGTCATCGAAGTACGCGCTCTTTTGCAACAACAATTAGGCGAAAAACTAGACACCTTCGTGTTTCAACGACTCGCCGAGAAACTGGTCTTTATCGACGGTGATCTGATGCAAACTTCGTGTTACCAGGCATTACAAACTCGCCTGAATCAAACCAGCTTTCCCCGCAATATCGCATTTTATCTAGCCATCAGCCCAGACCATTTCCACTCCACAATTGCTGAACTCAGCGGCCAACATTTATTAGACGAACAGGAAGGCTGGCGACGGGTCGTCATAGAAAAACCTTTTGGCTATGATCTGGCCAGCGCCAAAGCCTTGCAACAACAGCTGGAACAATACCTGCACGAAGAGCAAATTTACCGAATCGATCATTATCTGGGTAAAGGCATGGTGCAAAATGTATTGGTATTTCGCTTTGCCAATCTCATGCTAGAGCCATTATGGAACCGCAATTACATTGATCACATCCAAATCACCCATGCCGAACAACTGGGAATAGGCCAACGCGGTGACTACTATGATCACTCAGGCGCCCTGCGGGACATGGTGCAAAGCCATTTACTGCAATTATTAACCTTGGTTGCCATGGAGCCTCCACCCAGCATGGATGCCGAATCTTTACGCGATGAAAAAGTCAAAGTGCTTAAATCGATTCGCCCCATAGACCCCAAGGATATCGACCATTATGCGGTCCGCGGCCAATATACAGCCGGAACCATTCAAGGCAAACCCGTCGCTGCTTATCGTCAAGAAGCCCACATAAACCCTGAGAGCCGAACCGAGACCTTTGCCGCGATCCAGTTACAAATCGACAACTGGCGCTGGCGAGGCGTGCCGTTTTATTTACGCACAGGCAAGCGTATGGCCAGCAATCAGTCTTCGATTGCGATTTGCTTTCGTCACCCGCCTTTACAATTTTTCAAAGACACCCATGTCAGTTGTATGAATCCCAACTGGATCGTATTGGGGATACAGCCAGAAGAATGTATTCGGGTCGAAATGACTGTAAAAGAGCCTGGCTTGGAAATGCAGACACGAACAACGAGCCTGGACGCGAGTTTCCGTTCCCCCGAGCAACGCAAAAACGACGCTTATGAAGACTTATTAATAGACGTAATGCGCGGTGACCGCTCATTATTTCTACGTTTTGATGAAGTCGAACATGCCTGGCAAATCGTAGATCCGGTGCTTCAACACTGGGCAAAATCACCCTTAGCCGTTCAACCCTACCCAGCAGGCAGTTGGGGACCCGAGAGCAGTCATCAGCTATTTAACAAACCGGGACAATTCTGGCGCAGCAGCTTAATGCCGGAGTGTGAGCCTTTGGGAGCAAATTAAGCAGACTGCCGACGTCTCAAAGACCAGACAATAAAACCTATACCCGCCAGA
>Ga0194120_10000479_pt1 | contig 75860 bp, 44 predicted proteins | sample TA2MahCa65mmetaG_FD_148642 | JGI IMG/M metagenome (GOLD analysis project Ga0194120, IMG submission 148642) | Freshwater microbial communities from Lake Tanganyika, Tanzania - TA2015019 Mahale Deep Cast 65m | ecosystem: Environmental > Aquatic > Freshwater > Lake | place: Tanzania: Lake...
GGGCAACCGCCCCGGGATGGCCAGTAGATCGCGCAACCGACGGAATGTAAAGGCCGGATCGGCGGGGGAGATCGGTTTGGGAGGTTGGCTCAAAAGGGATCGAGATTCAAAGGGTTGCCGCAGGGAGTTCGCACGGGGCCGATGTTCCTGTCTGAGGGCTCTGCCCGCCCGCAACGCCCGTGGTACCAGAGGGCATTCGCCCGTAGATCCCCGCTGCGGCCGTGCCTCCTTTTCCACGCAAGACCGTGCCTCGCCTGGCTCTCAGGCTCAGCCGCCGCCGAATCCGCGATAGCGGTGGTCTCCGCCTGTGGCGCCCGTCAGTGCCAGGAACAGGTACAGGGTCAGGACCTGATCGAAGCAGGCCAGCACTTGCCCCGCAGCGCCACGCTGTGCCAGGGCCCCTGGGCCAGCCGCCGCTGGCTCGGGCGTTCCGTCGCAGCGCCGAACGAGCGCACGACCGGGCCCGCGGTCTGGGGCGGGCCCGTGTCGAGCATCGCCACATTTGTGCCATCGCCGCGCCTGTGGCCGTTGACACCCTCTGCCGCGGGGCGCAGCATGGTCGCAAGGCCTAGGGTGCGCGCATGCGCGCCGGGGTCGAGCGCCAGCGGGCGGCGCCGGTCGCGGTCGTCGCCACGGGAGGATCGCATGAGCACCCATCAAGAACGCGAGGCCGCCTACATCTCCAAGGCCATCGCGGCGCGCGGCGTCAGCGGCGTCCACGTCGACGTCGACGACCAGCACGTGACCTACCTCGACGGTCAGGTCAAGAACAACGACGAAGAAGCCGCGGCTGTCGAGGCGGCGTTTGCGGCCGGTGCGGTCGAGGTCGTCGATGGCCTGACCTATCCGGGCCAGCACGTGGTCACGCACCACATCGCGGCCATCACCAGCGGCATTCCGGCCAACCACCACAAGGACAAGGGCGACGGCGCCCACTGATCCTGCGGGCAGTTGTTCCCCTGCGCCCACGGGGCGCGCACCACGCTGACACCGGCAAGCCTTGGGCCATGCCGCACGTTGCATCATGCTGCAGATCCACCATCTCGAACCCTTGCACTGGGCCGTCGCGGGCGCGACCATCGCCGGCGTGACCCTGGTGCTGCAAGCCGTGGGACGGCGCTCGCTTGGGCTGTCGAGCGGCCTCGAAGACCTGTGCAGTCTCGCCAGCGCCAACCCGGTATTCGCCCACACGGCAGCGGAGGGCAAGGCGTGGCGGCTGCCGTTCATCGCCGGACTTGTGCTGGGCGGCGCGCTGTCCGTGGTGCTGGCCGGCGACTGGCAAACGCTGTGGCGCGTGGAACCGCTGGACTCCTTCGCCAATTTCTCCGACGCCGCCAAGGTCGCTTGGCTGTTCGCGGGTGGTGCGTGCACCGGGTTCGGCGTACGGCTGGCCGGCGGGTGCACCAGTGGCCACGGCATCTTCGGCATGTCGCGGCTGCAACCGTCGAGCATCCGCAGCACGCTGGCCTTCATGGCGGTCGGCACGGTGTTCAGCAACCTGATGTACCGGGTGGTGTGGGGATGACGGCGCTCTATCTTGGCCTCGGAGTCGTGTTCGGCTTGGCCCTGTCGCGCAGCGGCGCGGCGGATTTCGGCACGGTGCAGGGCATGTTTCTGCTCCAGGACTTCCAGCTCTACGGCATCATCGGCGTGGCGGTGGCCCTGACCATGCCGGGGCTGTGGGTGCTCCAGCGGCGCGGCCACGTCTTGGCCAGCAAGCCGAGCCACGCGGGCAATCTGGTGGGCGGCGCGCTGTTTGGCGTGGGCTGGGCCATGACCGGCATGTGCCCGGGGCCCATCTTCGTCAACCTTGGCGAGGGCAAGCTGTATGCCATTCCGGTGTTGGCAGGCGCGCTTTTCGGCACTTGGCTGTATGGCAGGACGCGACAGCAGCTCGAACGGCCGCTGGGGTTGCCGTCGGTCAGCGGTCCAGAGGCTGCGCCGGCAGCCCGCAGCTAGCGACGCGGTCCATCCTGCACCGCACCATGGTGCCGAGGATGCGCATGCCGTTGGCGATGGTCCGAAAATCGGTCACGCCTGATGCCCGCGGTCGCCTTGTCACTGGGACTTCGACGGCGCGCCAGCCGAGCCGCAGCACCCGCGCCAGCACCTCGGTTTCGATTTCATACTCACTGCTGCGCAGCGCGAGCGACCGAGCCAGGTCGCCGTCCAACAGCCGGAAACCGGCCTGGCTGTCGCTGATGGCGCGGCCGTAGAGCGCGTCGAAGAGCAAGGTCAGCCCGAGATTGCCGGCCAGGTTGATGGGCCGAATGGCGCCGGGCTCCAGCCGGCCGCGAAAGCGCGAACCGATGACCAGCCCGATGCCGGGCCCGGCGGCCGCGCGCAGCAACGGCAGTTCTTCGGGCAGGTCCTGGCCGTCGCCGTCGAGTGTGGCCACCCAAGCACCGCGGCTGGCCGCGAACCCTGCGCGCAGTGCCCTGCCCTTGCCGCCATTGGGCGACAGGCGCACGACCTCGGCCCCCGCCTGTTCGGCGATGCGCGCGGTGTCGTCGGCAGAGCCGTCGTCGACGACCAGCAATTGCGCGGCGGGCTCGCACACGGCACGGCACCTTCGCACGACGTCGGCGATGGCACCGGCCTCGTTGTGGCAGGCGATGACGACCGTGAGCGGGCAGGACCGGTCGCCAGACATGCGCTCCTTGTGCTTGGCGGCGGGGTGGCTGGGCAAGCCGCTGTCGTTGTTGCGCCTGCGACAGACCGGCTCCGCGCCGGCCCGGGCCCTGGACACCCGGTTCCGAGGTGCGCCTACTTGTTGATGTTCAACCAGTAGGGCCAGTATGGCGACGAACCGACCGAACTCGACACGCCGACGATGAAGCGATATTCGCCGTGCCGCGCGGGCACCACGCTGTTGCCGGTGAAGCACACCTGGCTGCCGGTCGGGGTGGTGCCGGTCCAGATCAGGCCATCGGGCTTGCCGTCGGCGCCGGCGACCTTGGTGGTGTTGTTGATGCGGTCGGCGAGCGCATAGACCTTGAGCGTGTAGGCCCGGCCCTTGGGCGCTTGCAGGCAGATGCCGCCGCCCCACGAGGTGTCGACCTGGTAGAAATCCTGGTCGGTCGCGCTCGAGAGGTAGCTGTAGAAGTGCCCGCGCCGCGTCATGGCCGAGGCCACGCGTGTCACCTGATCGGGCACGCCGTCGCCGTTGTTGTCGGTGCCGGGGTTGGGTTCGTAGTTGTCCCACTGGTTGGTGCGCAGGTACATCGGCAGGTGCGGCGGCAGTACGGCCGTCTTGTTCCACGTTCCCGGTCCGAGCGTGTGGCAGTACACCTTGCCAGCGCCGTCGGCCGAGGTCACCTCCAGGGTGCCGTCGCCGTTGGCGTCCCACGCGCTGCGCAGGCTGATGTTGGTGCCGCTGACCGACAGGCGGCTCGGCACATGCTCGACGAAGGCTTTCTTGACCGGATCCCACAGGTTTAGACGCAGTTCGCTGCCGCCGGTGCTCAGTTGGTCGGGATAGCCGTCGCCGTCCACGTCGTACAAACCGATGTCCTGCACCGAACCGACGTTTTCGACCACGCCGTCGTCGTCCACGTCGGTCGGCGCAAAGTTCGGCACCACGGTTGTGGTCGGCGATCCTGGCAACGCCTTGCCGGCGAGGTCGAACGTCCAGTACTGCGACTGGGTGGCGTTGGGCTGGCCGTTGACCTTGGTCGCCGAGTACACCATCTGCGCCACAAGGGTGTTGCCCATACGGTACACGCTGTTGGTGCCGTACACGCCGAAAAGACTGGCGATGTCGGTCTTGAAGCACGACCCGGCCGGGCTGCAGTAGTCGGCCACTGTACCCTTGGCCACATCGGTCCACTTGTACGCGAAAAGGTGGCCGCCCCAGGTGGCGGTGCTGACCGCGGCGCCGTCGCCCGGATAGCCGTTGCTGACCAGCAGTTCGGCCACTCCGTCGCCATTGAGGTCGGTCAGCGTCCGACCGTAGTACTGGCACACGCCGTCGGGGTCGGGGATCTTGCTGACGAGATTGACGGCACCCGTGGCCTTGTCCATGAGGAAAAGCTTGGTGCCCGCCGTCTTGTCGCACCAGTTCTGGTAGATCAGCTCGGGCTGGCCATCGAAGTTGATGTCGGCCACCAGGTGCTTGGTGGCGTCGAACACCTGTTCGGTGGCGTTCTCGAATACCTGCACGGTGCCGTTGTCGAGCACCTTGTAGATGCGCGGCCGGCTGCCGTTGCCGGTGACGATTTCCAGCTTCTGGGTGCCGGTGCCGTAGATGTCGTAGGTGTCGACATCGGCGGTTGTCGCGGTCGTGCGCGAGTAGTTGTACGACTCTTTGGAGTAGTTGTAGAGCGGCGCGCCGGTCGTGCTGAGGATGGCGAAGCCGAAGCTGTCCTGCACGACGACCTCGTAGTTGCCGTCGCCATCGGTGTCGACCCACCGCGCCGCGCTGTTGCCCGTGGTGAACTGGAGCTTGAACGGCCACGAACCCTGGCACGCCGTGTAGCACAGCTTGTCGGCCGACCCGTTGCAATCGTTGTCCTTGCCGTCGCCGCACAGGTCGGGTGCACCCGGATAGACGGCCGAGTCGCTGTCCACGCAGTCCCAATCGTTCTTCTTGTCGCCGTTGATGTCCTTGGCGGTGGTCCAGCCGACCGGCACGTTGCACTTGTTCTGGGTGCTGGCGCCCGCGGCCGCGAAGCCGTCGCCGTCCTCGTCCTTGTAGATGGCCTGGGTGGCGACGCCCTGGTCGATCTGGCTGTCGCAGTCGTCGTCGATGTCGTTGCAGACTTCCGGCGCCTTGGGATAGATCTTCTTGTTGAAATCGTTGCAATCACCGGCACTTGCTGCAAAGCCGTTGGGCGCCGTACAGGCGATCTGCGACGTCGGACCACCGTAGCCGTCGCCGTCCTCGTCCTTGTAGAAGGTCTTCTGGACGCCTTCGTCGACCTGGCTGTTGCAGTTGTTGTCTTTGCCGTCGCAGACTTCGGTGGCCTTGGGGTTGATGGTGGTGGCGCTGTCGTCGCAGTCTCCGGTGACCGTCACGGCATAGGTCGCCGACGCCTTGCACAGGCACAGCGCGCTGACTTGGGCGCCGTAGCCGTCCTTGTCCGTGTCTGGGTAGTAGTTCTGGCAACCGCTGGTGCCGGTCGGGTCGGTCTGGCCGTCGCAGTTGTCGTCGATGCCGTTGCACAGCTCCTGGGCCCCGGGCTTGGCATTGGCGCCCCCCTTGGCGGGGTCGTCGTTGCAGTCGCCGCCGACGAACGCGGTGTAGGGGTAGGCGGCCTTGCCGAGGCACTGCTTGTCGGCGTCGAGGCCGAAGTTGTCCTGGTCGGCGTCCTTGAAGTAGTTCTGGCAGCCCTGGCAGCCGGCCTCGTCGGTCCCGCCAGCGCAGTTGTTGTCCTTGGTGTCCAGGCACTTCTCGACCTGGCCCGGGTTGATCGCCGCGTCGCCGTCCGCGCAGTCGCCCCCCAGCTTGGCCGTGAATGCCCCCGAAGGCGCGCAAATGCACTTGGCGGTGCCCGTGCCGTACCCGTCGCCATCGCCGTCGCTGTAGTAGTTGACGCAGCCCTGGCCGCCCGTGTCGCTCTCGCCGGCCGCGCAGTTGTCGTCCTTGCCGTTGCCGCACACCTCGGGCTTGCTTGGGTTGACGTTGCCGTCCTTGTCGTCGCAGTCGCCGTCCTTGGTTGCGGTGGTGGTCCCGGTGGCCGCGCACAAGCATTGCGCGGTGCCGACGCCGAAGGTGTCCTTGTCGCCGTCGGTGTAGAAGTTCTTGCACTGCCCAGCGCCCGGCTCGTCGGTGCTGCCATCGCAGTCGTCGTCCACGCCAACCGTCGTGCAGACCTCTGGCGCCTTGGGGTTGACGGCCTTGTTGCCATCGGCGCAATCGCCGGGCTGGCTCGCGCTGTACGGTGCCGTCGCTTCGCTGAGGCACTTCTTGTCGGCGGTGAGCCCGTAGCCGTCCAGGTCCACGTCCTTGTAGTAGGTCACGCAGCCCTGACAGTTCTCTTCGTCGACCAGCTTGTCGCAGTCGTTGTCCTTCTTGTCCTGGCATTTCTCGGCTTGGTTGGGGGCGATGGTCTTGTCGGCGTCGTTGCAGTCGCCCTGCCCCGTAGCGCTGTATTGGCCGAGCGCCGCGCACAGACATTTGCTGGTCGCCACGCCCACGCCGTCGCCGTCGGCATCGAGGTAGAAGGCCTTGCAGCTCACGGCGTTTTCTTCCGATTCTCCGCCCTTGCAGTTGTCGTCCTTGCCGTTGCCGCAGACCTCGGCCTTGGTCGGGTTGACCGCGAGGTCCTTGTCATTGCAATCGGTTGGCGTCACCGACGTCATCAGCCCGGCGGCCTTGCACAAACACTGACCGGCGCCAGCGCCAAAGCCGTCCTTGTCTTCGTCCTGGTAGTAGGTCTTGCAGCCGGTCGCGCCGATCTCGTCGGTGCCGCCGTCGCAGTTGTCGTCCTTGCCGTTGCATGCCTCGATCGCGACCGGCGACACCGCCTTGTCGGCGTCGTTGCAATCGCCTGACTTGAGCGCGGTGTAGCCGCTGCCCGCGCCCGACAGGCACTTGGTGTCGCTGCTGACACCGTAGCCGTCGCCGTCGCCGTCCTTGTAGTAGGTGGTGCAGCCCTTGCAGCCGGCCTCGTCGGTCTGGCCGTTGCAGTCGTTGTCCTTGCCGTCCTTGCACTGCTCGGTCTGCGCCGGGCTGATGGCCGCGTCGCCGTCGTTGCAGTCGCCCTTGACCTTGGCGGTGTAGTCGCCAGCCTGGGTGCACAGGCACTTGCTGGTCGCTGCGCCTGCGCCGTCGGCGTCTTTGTCGAGGTAGTAGATCTTGCAGTCGATGGCGTTCTCGTCGTTCTCGCTGCCGTTGCAGTTGTCGTCCTGGCCGTTCGCGCACACCTCCTTGGCCGCAGGGAAGATGTCGCCGTTCTGGTCGTTGCAGTCGCCCGCCACCGTCGCGCTGTAGGGCGCGGCAGCCTTGCAGAGGCATTTGACCAGGGTCACGCCCGCGCCGTCGCCATCGCCGTCGTAGTAGTAGGGCTTGCAGCCGGCGGCGTCCTGTTCGTCGGTTTGGCCGTCGCAGTCGTCGTCGTTGCCGTTGCATGCCTCCTTGGCGCTGTGCGAGATGGCCTTGTCGAGCGGCTTGCAGTCCAGCGTGTCCGGGTCGCCGTCGCCGTCCTTGTCGGGGTCGCAGGCGTCGCCCTTGCCGTCGTTGTCCAGGTCCTCTTGGCCCTTGTTGGCGACCAGGGTGCAGTTGTCGGCCTTGGCAGGCGCTGTGCAATCGGCTGCGAGGTTGGCCACACCGTCGTTGTCGGCATCGCAGTCGCAGGCGTCGCCTTTCTTGTCGGCGTCGGTGTCGGCCTGGCTGGTGTTGGCCGTCCAGGGGCAATTGTCGCTGTCGTTGCCCACGGTGTCGCTGTCCCAGTCGTTTTCGCAGGCGTCGCCGACCTTGTTGGTGTTGGCGTCGGCCTGGTCGGGGTTGGGCGTGCCGGGGCAGTTGTCGATGGTATTGGCGACGTTGTCGCCGTCGAGGTCGTCGTCGCAGTCGTCGCCCAACTTGTCGCCGTCGACATCGGTCTGCGTCGGGTTGGCAAACAGCGGACAGTTGTCGGCGACGTCCAGTGCACCGTCGTTGTCGTCGTCGTCGTCGCAGGCATCGCCGAACGCGCCCTTGTCGGTGTTGACTTGGTCCTTGTTGGCGACGAGTGGGCAGTTGTCGTCGGCGTCCTTGACCGTGTCGTCGTCGTCGTCGTCGTCGCAGGCGTCGCCCTTGCCGTCGAGGTCGGTGTCGAGTTGGTTGGGATTGGCGACGGCGAGGCAATTGTCGATGGTCGCGTCGGGCGCACAGCCACTGGCGCTGTTGCCGGCCCCGTCGCCGTCGAGGTCGCAATCGCAGACGTCGCCCTTGCCGTCGCCGTCGGTGTCGGTCTGGGTGGCGTTGACGTAGAGCGGACAGTTGTCGTCGCCGTCCTTGACCTTGTCGTTGTCGTCGTCGTCGTCGCAGGCGTCGCCCGCCTTGTCGGCGTCGGTGTCCGTCTGCGCCGCGTTCAATTCCAGCGGGCAGTTGTCGTCGGGGTCGGGCACGCCGTCCTGGTCGTCGTCCTTGTCCACGCAGTCGGCGAGCTGGTCGCCGTCGCTGTCGACGGAACCCTCGTCGGTGGTGCCAGAACAATTGTCGTCGATGCCGTTGCACACCTCGGCCGCCGCGCTGGTGCCCTGGCAGAGCGTCTTGCCGGCCACGCACAGCGCCTTGCCTTTGCAGGTGCCGTACACGTTGACGAGATCGCACTCGGCCTCGACGACGCCGTCGTCGGTCTGACCGTCGCAGTCGTTGTCCTGTAGGTCGCAGGTCTCGCTGACGGCCGCGGGCGCGTTGCATGCACCGGCCTTGCCGCCCGAACAGGTGTGCGTGCCCTTGCAGGTGCCAAAGGCGTTGGTCACGGCGCACGCGCCCACCTTGCCCTCGGGGCACGGGCAGCTGCCACCCGGTGGTACGCAGGCCTGTTGGCCACCCGGCGCCTTCTGGCACTGGAACCCGGCGCCGATGCACGCGCCGCCGTCCGAGCAGTCTTGCATGCAATGTGCGCCCTGACCGAGGTCGACGCACACGCCCTTCTTGCTGTTCTTGCCGCCGTCGCACTCGGCATCGGACTTGCAGACGGCGCAGCGGTAGGGCGCCTGGTGCACGCACACGAACTGCACGTCGGCGCCGCCGGTCGGCTTGCAATCGTAGTCGGCGGGGCACTTGTCGATGCACGGACTGGCGCACAGCTTGCCCTCGGGCGTCGGCAGGCACGCGCCGCTCGGGCACTGCTCGTTGGTTTCGCACGGCACGCTGGCGGCGGACGCGTCCACGCCCGCGGTGTCGAGCGCGGTCACTTCCACCGCGTCTACTGCCGGCCCGGCTTCGTCGGCGGCATCTTGCGGGCCGGCAACGTCGACCGAGCCCGCCGCGGTGTCGGCATTCGCTGTGACGTCGGCCTTCGCCGGGTTGTCGAGCGGCACGTCGTCGCCGCAGGCCGATGCCAGGGCGAGCACAGAGATCACGAGGGCAGCGACATCAAGGCGTGCGGTCGGCATGGGGCGATCCGAGGCCGGGGTGATGCGGCGGCGTGCGCGCAAGCATAGTCCCGCGCTGCACCGCGCGGCAATGTGACACCGCCGGCAGCGTGTGCCACCAATGGCGGCCCCCAAAAAAGCGGTCGCCCGCGCCAACCGATCGCTCGGCGGGCGCGGGCGCCGCAGATAGTGCTGAAACCGCTATGCTTTGCCACGCCGCCGGGCGATCAGCGCCAACCCGGCCGCCAGCGCCGCCAGCAACGCCGGCCAGCCACTTTGGGGCGCGGTCGCCGCGGTGCACATGCTGTCTTTCTTGGCCGGGCCTGTGCCGCTCGACGGGGCCGCAGGCTGCGCTTGGGCGTCGTCCCAACCGCTGATCGCATCCACGCCGGGCACGTGGCCGCTCGATCCTGCGTCGGCGCCGCCCGTGCTGCTGTCCGGGCCCGCGTCGCTGCCCGTCGCCGTTTGCTTGGGCGGCAACTGGCCGTCGGCCCAGCCGTCTTTGGGCGTACACCACGAGCCCGGCTTCTTCCACGGACCGACCTTGCTGTAGATCGGCTCGGACTTGGGCGGCATCCACGGCTGCGGCGGGTTGATCACCAGATCCTTGGGCAGGCTGGGTTTTCCGGGCTTGGCGCCGATGATGGCCTGGTCCACGACCGCGACCTGGCCCTGGGCGATGCCGATGGGGTTGCCGGACTCCTCTTGCAGGTAGGTCCACAGCGCGGCTGGCGCACCCTTGAAACGGGCGTCGACGGCGTTGTTGTTGCCCCCGAACACCCACGAGCCCAGGCCGTCGATGCTGATGCGCCAGTGGCTCTGATCGCCGCCGGGTCCGTCATACCAGGGGTACCATCCGTTCGGACACACCTGGTTCATCTCGAGGCCGCGGTCGGCCGGCACATCGGGCAAGCTCGGGTTGTAGGCAAACACCGGGTCGCGGTCCATCTCCTCCGGTGAGATCCGCATCGACAGGCGGGTGACCTTGCCCGAGTCGCCGAGCAGCTTGCCGACCGTGAAAAGCGGGTCGATGATGCCGTTTTTCATGGCTTTGCCGAGCGCGGGCCCGTCGAAGGTCATGGCCTGCAAGTCCTCGTGGCTGAGCTTGAGGCCCTGGGCCGGCAGGTCGCAGGTCGGCGGCCCAAACGCCATGGTCCAATACGTGCCGCACGACTTGAGGTTGGCGAGCATCTGCACGGGCGCGATCTTGGGAAAGTTCTTCTTGAGTTGCAGGACCGGCTCGAAGGTCTCGGCGATCTCGTCGGTGATCGGCAACTGGCTCTGCGGCAAGAACTTGGCGAGCTCGTCGTAGTTCTTGAGCGCCGCGAGCTCTTGCAGGTCGAACTTCTGCAAGGGCGACAGTTCCTTGAGCGAGGCGCCGGACTGCACCGCTTCGGTGACAAACGCGTGACCCGCTGCTTCGTCAATGCCTGCTGCGATGACCTGGCCCATGTTCTTGGGGATGCGGCAGTCGTAGTTGGCCTTGTTGGCGCACGCCAGGTACTGGAAGTCGCCGATGAGGTTCATGCGCATCGGGTTGGGGACAATGTCAAAGTGGTTCTTGACGACAGCCCGGCCGGGACCGCCGATGGTGACCACCACCGCCATGTCCTCCGACGCGGCGATCGACGTCAGGCGCAGCGGCACGCACGCCTCCGCGTCGTCCATTTCGAGCACGACTGGCCGGATGGCCTCTACGCCCTGACCGTTCGACAGCTTGATGGCCACGAACACGTCGCCTTTGTCGGCGTGCGACTGGATGATCGGCGTGGCTTTCTTGGGCGTCTCATAGCCGCGGTCGTTGAGCCACGTGCTGAGCTTGGCGGCGTCGCTGCCCTTGATGACCACGTAGTCGTAGGGGCCGGTGGTGCCGGCCGCCAGCACCTCGACCTCAGGGCTGCCCGGGTTCTTGGTGCCGGTGGCGCCCGCATCGGCGTTCACCCGGGGAGGACCGCCACCGCCCGCCGAGGCGTTCATCATCAACTGCTCCTTGCAGCCTTCGTACGGGTCGCGGCAGTTCTCGGGCGGCCGTTGCTTGACCGAGTAGCGCATGCGCATGCGGCTGTCGAGGGCGTCGAACACGATGCGCGAACCCACACCGACGGTCGGCAGCTTGGGCACCGGCAGGACCCAGCCAAAGTCCTTGGCGAGGCCGCTATAGCGCACTTCAACCCAGACGATGGACTTCTTGGTCGCTTCGTCGCGCACGAAAAGCACGCGTTCGGCGTCCTGGACCACGGTCTGGTCGGGCACGGGCGAAGGGGGCGAGAAGCAACCGCCACACGCCTGGGCCTCGTGTGGGAGCGCAATACCTGAAATCAGGCCGATGGCGGCCACGCCAAGGGCAAGGCGCGCTGGGCGCTGCGTGGGGAAGGGGTGCATGGGGTCCTCCGGGTTCAATGTTGTCCCGCCGCAGCGAGGCTACGGCATGACCTGGTCGTTTGCAAGACGTGTGCCAACCCGCCAGGTTCGCACAACGCCTTGTTCATGCAAGCATCTTTCCCGCTGGTGCGGACCGGCTCTGTGTTGCATTTTTCATACATGATGCATTTTTCAACAGTGCGGATCGTGCCGAGCGGATAGGCTGGCCCGCAAAGGGCGGGGCAAGATTGCCTGCTGCGCCAAGCCGTGGCAGTCTACCCCCGAGGTGCCGCAGATGACGACCCGATCCTGCCTGGAACCACGTGTGCTGCGCCGGCTGCTGTGCATGCTCTTGCTCGCGCTGGTTGCCTGGCTGCCCGCCCTGGCGCGGGCCGACGGCGACGCCCAGTTCAAGGCCGCCATCTTGGCGCTCAAGGAGGGCCGCGCCGCCGACGCGCTCAAGTCGGCCGAAGACGGCTACGTCGAGCGCAAGCAGGCCCGCTTCTTGTTCGTCAAAGCGCTGGCGCTGGAGAAGCTCGGCCGCGTTGCCGACGCCTGGCAGATCATCCAGGTGGTAATGCCGCGCGACATCCCGGCCGCATTGCACACGGAATTTGCCAAGGCCTACGAGCGGATCGAGACGGCTGCCAAGCTCGCCGCCGTCAAGACTGCGCAACAGGCCGCCGAGCGCGCTGCCCATGACGAGGCGGAGAAGCGCAAGACAGTCGCCGCCGAACACGACCGCAGGGCCCACGCGCGCACGGCCCGCACCTTGACGCTGGCGGCGGTGGGCTGCGCCGTATTGGGCGGCGGCGCACTCGGCTACGGTTGGTTCACGGCCGACGCAGCAGCCACCGACCACAATCTGGTCAACCCGAGCGAGCACCAAGCCTACAAGGATCAGATGGCACTGGGCCGCACGCTATACTGGTCCGGGACGGGCGTGGCGGGCCTCGGCGCGATCCTCGGCGCGCTCGCGGTGTGGCAGTCGGGCAAGGCCTCGGCGAGCCCCACGGCAACAGCGGGTTCGGACTGGCGACTCGTCCCGCTGGGCGCGACGGGCGTCGCCGTGCAGGGAGGCTTCTGATGCGCAGGACCCCGCTGGTTTGGGCGCTGCTTGCGTTGGCCGGTTGCCTTCCGGTCGAGCTCAGCGACAAGGAGTTGGCCGACTATTGCGCCAGCGCCGCCGATTGCGCCAAGAAAGCGCCGCACGCGTGCTGGGACAACGACTGCGTCGCCAACCAGTGCGTGCACAAGGGCACGGCGCCCAAGGTCGGTGTGGATTGCAGTACGACAACGTGTGCGGTGGGCTGCAAGTGTTCGGGGCCCAAGAGCCCCCACGGCGCCGGGATCTGCGCCAAGTTGTAAGCCGCGTTCGACTCCCGCGCCGCCGACGGTGCCGAAACGCTTGACGGTGTGCGTGCTCTGCACGGCCGTTGTGCCCCACCCGACGCCCGTCGGCTCGCAACACCTTGCACTTCTTGCAGTAGGCGACAATGTCGCTGAACCTGGGCCCGCTCCTGCCCGGCGCAACCGGCTGATTCAAAAAACGCGGCACCGTCGCGATGTCCGTGGCACCGGGGGTCACCCTCGGCGACACCTCTCATGCGTACGACCAGGGACGCCTGCGCGAACTGGCCTATGGCGACATGAACAGGCGGCAGCGCGAACCATCGGCCGGATGCCAGAGCGCCCTGGCTCGTTGGGATTGCGGCCACTTGCCGCATTGGCGTTGCACGCGGCGAACACGCGGGCCCGACCGACACGTGCAATTGCCCTGCGCGGCACGCCACGCTACCCTGACCGCTCGCGGACCTCCTCTCGGGGGCGGCCGGTCGCGCCGCCCCCACTGGAGGATCCGATGACGCACACGCGAGCGCGCTGCGCGGCCACTTTGGCGTGCCTGGTGCTGTGGCCGGCGTGCAAGGAGGACGGTGCCCGTGTGACCGGAACCGCCGACGTCGCCGCCGACCAAACCTCCGTGGACACCGCGTTCGCCGCGCCCGACAACCCGGTCGCGCAAGCCGACGCATCGGCCGGGGAGGCCACGGCCGACACAAGCCCCTTGGACAGCGCACAAGTCCTTTCGCCCACCTGCGCGGAACTGTCCACTGGCGCCGCGTGTGACGACGGCAACCCCTGCACCGCCGACACGGCGTGCGCAGGCGCACAGTGCACGGGGGGCGTCAACTATTGCCAGTGTGCGAGCGACGCCGACTGCGCCGCGGTCGACGATGGCAACCTGTGCAACGGCAAACTGGTGTGCAACAAGGCGGTGTTCCCGTTCCGCTGTGACGTGGCCGCCGCGACCGCAGTGGTGTGCGCCAAGGCGGCTGCGTTCGGCTGTGCCCAGGAGGCGTGCGACCCGGCCACCGGCCAGTGCACCGTAGTGGCCGACGGCACACCCTGCGACGATGGTCTGCCGTGCAGCGCCGAGTCGTTCTGCGCGTCCGGGACCTGCAAGCCGGGCAAGGCCACCTGGTGCCAATGTAGCGCAGACGCCGACTGCGCGGCGTTCGAGGACGGCAACCCATGCAACGGCTCGCTGTATTGCGACAAGGCGACCTTCCCGTACCAATGCAAGGTCAACCCGGCGACGGTGGTCGCTTGCGATGCGGCGGCCGACACCGCGTGCAGCAAGAACGTGTGCGCCCCCAAGACCGGATCGTGCGCAGCCGTACCAGTGGAACAAGCGCAGTGGCAATGCACCGACAAGGGTTGCGCCTGGCAACTGGCGTCCGTCGTCGATCCCCTGGCGAGCCCAGCGCCGTGCAGCGATGGCGTGGCGTGTACGACCGGCGACCATTGCGAGGCCGGGCAGTGCAAGCCGGGCACCGACACCTGCAGTTGCGCCAGCAATGCCGACTGCGCGGCACAAGAGGACGGCAACTTCTGCAACGGCACGCTGTTTTGCAACAAGGGCAAGAAGCCGGCGGTGTGCGAACTCAACCCGGCGACCGTGGTCGCGTGCGCCAACGCCAACGACACACTGTGCGCCAAGAATGCGTGCAACACCCTGACCGGCAAATGCGACTGCGGACCGACCGCGGGCGCCGGCTGCGGCCTGTCGGCGGTCGAGACCCTTGTCAAAGTCTGCACGGGCGACAAGTGCCGTTGGGAAACCCTGCCCTACGGAGCCACACCCACCAGCCCGCCCGCTTGCGACGACGGCAACGGCTGCACCGCCGGCGAGATTTGCGGCAACGGCAGTTGCGGCGGTGGCGTAGATACCTGCATCTGCAGCACGGACGCGGACTGCAAGGCCCAGGACGACGGCAACCTGTGCAACGGCCTGCTTTTCTGCAACAAGGCCAAGAAGAAGTGCGAGGTCAACCCGGCGACCGTGGTGGTCTGCCCAAGCGTGCTCGACACGGCGTGCACCAAGAACACCTGCCAGCCGTTGACCGGCGCGTGCGCGATGGCCCCAGCGCCAAGTACCACCCTCTGCGAAGACGGCGACCCGTGCACGGTCGGCGAACTGTGCGACGGCGGCGCGTGCAAGGGCGGCACCAACACCTGCAGTTGCTTGAACGACGCCCAATGCGCGGCGTGGGACGACGGCGACCTGTGCAACGGCACCATGTTTTGCAACAAGGCCAAGACCCCAGCCATTTGCGAGGTCAACCCGGCCACCAAGGTCAACTGCGCCACGGTGGACGACACCGCATGCCTCAAGTACCTGTGCCAGCCCAAGACCGGCAAATGCCAGTTCACGCCGGAAGCCGATTTCAGCGCTTGCGACGACAACAACGCTTGCACCAAGAACGACAACTGCCTGTTCGGAAAGTGCCAGCCCGGCCTGTACACGTGCGAGTGCGCCACCAACGCCGACTGCGCGGGCAAGGACGACGGCAATCTGTGCAACGGCACCTGGTACTGCGACAAGACCGCGGCGCCGAAATGCCTTTTCAACCCTGCATCGGTGGTCTATTGCAGCAAGGCCGACGACGGGCCGTGCCAGGCAGCCAAATGTGACCCCAAGACCGGCGCTTGCGGGCTTGCGCCATTGCCGGACGGCCACACCTGCACCGACGGATCGCCGTGCACCGACAACGATGCCTGCAAGGGCGGCCTGTGCGCGGGCAGCGCAGTCAACTGCGACGACGCCAACCCCTGCACGGTCGACGGTTGCGACGCTGGCGGTTGCAGCCACAAGCCCGCGAACTGCCAAGATGGCAACCCCTGCACCGCCGACGACTGCAACCCCAAGAACGGCCAGTGCTCGTTTCCAGTCCTACCCGACGGCAAGGCCTGCGACGCCGATGGCAATGGCTGCACGGTCAACGATGCGTGCAAGGCGGGCCAGTGCGCGGTAGGACTGTCCGTGGTGTGCAAACTGGCCCTGGACGCATGCCAGGTCGCGGTGTGCCAGAACGCCGGCGTCAACGCCTTTGCGTGCGTGGCCCTTCCCGCGCCGGATGGCAGCGCGTGCCTGGGTTCGTCCCCGTGCGCGCTCGGCCACACGTGTGTTGCCGGCGGGTGCAAGCCGTTGCCGACCGACAAGCTCTACGTCAAGGAGCTTGGCAGCTTCGGCGACGGCCTGGCGCTGACGGCCCTCGCTGCGCACGACGGCGGCGCTGCCGTGGGCGGCGTGCGCTCCAAAGGCCCGGAGGGCCAGCCGTCAGCCGCAACCATCGTCATCGCAGCCTTGGGGGGCGACGCCAGTCCGACCTGGGTCGTCGAAACGGCATCGGCCGGTGCCGCGGATCCGGCAATCGGCGTCGCCGCGGTGCGCCCGCTACCCGGCGGCGACTGGGCGGCGATTGCCACGCGCCGCTGGACCGCAAGCGGCGACCTTGACCTGTGGGTGGTGCGCCTGACCGCCAACGGTCAATCGTTCGTTGCCGACACGCAGGTGGCGACGGCGGGCGACGACATCGCGTGGGGCGCCGCGCACGGCGCGCAGGTCGGCTGGTGGGTGGCCGGCCAGACCGGCAGCGGCAGCGGGGCGCGGGCGGCGCTGTGGCGGGTGACCGAAGGTGGCAGCGTGTTGGCGCAATGGAAATCGCCGTCTGCGGTGGCCGACGCCTTGCGCGGCGTGGTGGTGCAGTCCGACGGCGGCGCGCTGGCGGTCGGGGTGCGCAGTGAAGCCGCTGGCGAACGCGCCTTGCTGGTGCGCGTCGGCCCCCAGGGCGGGCTGTTGTGGCAAAAGACCCTGCAGGCATCGGCGCCTGAGTCGCTGGCCGCGGCCGTGGCCACCCCGTCGGGCCTGTTGGCCGCAGGCACCCGCACCGCCGCTGGCACCGGCTTGCCGATGGTCTTGCGCCTCGATGGCGCTGGCGCTGTGCTGTCGAGTTGGGTCGGCACCGCTGCCGCCGATCCGCGCTCCGTGGCGGCCCTGCCCGGCAGCCGCGCGGTGCTGGCGGGGTCGGCGGCCGGCCCGGCATGGGCGCAAGGCCTGACCGCGCTTTTGGAACCGCTTTGGGCCGTCGCCCACCAACCTACAGCCCCGGCCACGTGGCGCGCCGTGGCGGTCGGCCCGGACGGCGGACTGTGGCTCGCGGGCGCGCGCGCTGGCCCCGTCAAAGCGCTGGTCGGTCGCAGCGATCCGTGGGGCCATTTGTCGTGCCCAGCCGCCGGAACCTGTGCGGCGCTGACGGCAGACGCCTGCGACGACAAGGAACCCTGCACTTTTGACCTGTGTGAGCCGGGCAACGGCTGCGTCCACGCGCCCACCAGTTCGCCGTGCAACGATGGCAACGCATGCACGACCGACGACCAGTGCAAGGCGGGCACGTGTGCGCCGGGCGGGCCGACCAACTGCGACGACGGCAACGTCTGCACGGCCGACGCGTGCGACGCCAAGGCCGGCTGCGGCCACGTCGGCACAGTGGGCGGCTGCGACGACGGCAACCCGTGCACGGAACTGGACGGCTGCATCGGCGCGCTTTGCAAGGGCGCGGCCGCAGCGTGCGACGACGGCAGCGTTTGCACCAAGGACAGCTGCGATCTCAAGGTTGGCTGTGTGCACACCGCGGACGCCAAGCTGTGCGACGACGGCAACGTGTGCACCGACGACAGCTGCGACAAGGCCAAGGGCTGCACCAAGGTCAACAACAGCAAGGCCTGCGATGTCGGCGACCGGTGCTTGGAGGGCGACGTCTGCGCTGTCGGCGTGTGCAAGGCCGGAACGCTCGCAACGCTTTACGCATCCAAGACACCGTACAACGATGCCACGGTTCAGGAGTTCGTGCTGCACGACGACGGAAGCGCGACGTTCGTCGGCAGCAACATGAACGGTGTCGCTGCGACTGCGGGCAAACTCGCGCCGGGCGGCGAGTTCACGCTCGTCAAAAGTTGGGCCGGCGGCCCGCCTTCGACGCTGTATGCCGTCGTGCGGTTGGACAACGACGCCGTGTCGGCCGGTTACACAATGGCCAACACGGCCGGCGCAGAAGACGGCTGGCTGCGGCGCACCTCGGCCGCTGGCGTTGAGCAATGGTCCTACACCTACGGCGGCACGGCGTACGACGCGCTTTTTGGCGTCGTGGGCCTCGGGGCCGACATTGTCGCGGTCGGCCAGACCGCAAGCGAGGGCGCGGGCGGCGGCGACGGGTGGATCTTGCGGGTCAACGGCAGCGGCGTCGTCATCAGCAGCAAGACGCTGGGCGGAGCCAAGGCGGATAGCCTCGGCAGCGCCGTCCTGCTCTCTGACGGAGGGTTGCTGGTCGCCGGCTCCACGCAGTCTTCCGGTGTCGGCAAGGCCGACGCATGGCTGCTGCGCCTCGACGCCCAACTGAACGCCGTCTGGCAGCACACCTACGGCACTGCTGGAGACGATGGGGTGCGGGCCATGACGTTGCTGGCCAACGGCAACATCGCCATCGCCGGCGCGCGGGGCGGCAGCGCGAACAGTTGGGCCATCCTGGACCCGCAAGGCCGGGCCTTGCGCTACGGCTCGGCTGCCCACGAAATCTTCGACATCCAGGGCCTTGGCGACGGGTCTGAACAAAGCCCCCCATCGTTCTCAAGGGCACGCCGGCAACGCAGCGTGCAGGCAAACCCCTGTCCTTGGCTGGCACGCATCGGCCGTGCACTTGTCGACGTCGTCGCAGTCCTTTGCGATGCCCGCACAGCTGCCGGCCTTGCACACGCCGCTGACCACGCACGCCGAGCCGGGGTCACAGGCCGCGCCGTCGCCGACGGCCGCGTGTTTGCACGCCCCGTTGTCGCACCCCGCCGCCGTGCATGGGTTGCCATCGTCGGCGCAGTCGGCGGCCACCTTGCAGGTATCACCGCCAAAGGGCGCAGGATCGCTGCCCAACACCCACGCCGGCCTGGTGGCCTGGGACTGCAGTCCGGTCCCGAGGCGGCCGTGCAGCCCCATGCCCCAGCAGAAGATCGCGCCGTCGCCCCGTACTGCACACGAGTGGCTGTGGCCGGCGCTGATGGCGATGGCCCGGCCGAGCCCCTTGACCGCGACCGGCACCGTGGCGCTGCTGGTACTCTCGTCGCCCAATGCGCCTGTAGCGTTGTAGCCCCAACACCGCGCGGTCCCTGCGGCGTCGAGCGTACAGGCGTGGACGGCGCCGACCGACAACTGCGCCGCTGGCGTCAACTGCACCACGTTCACGGGGGCAACGCTGAGCGCGGTCTTGCCGTTGCCCAACTGGCCCTTGCCGCCGTCGCCCCAACATTGGACCGCGCCGTCGCTTCGCAGCGCGCACGATGAGTCGGCACCCGCCCCGACTGCGACCGCCTTGTTGACGCCGCTGACCGACTGCGGTGTCTTGAAGCTGCCACCGGTCGGCTTGCCCACCTGACCGAGGTTGTTCTGGCCCCAGCACTGCACGGTGCCGTCGAATAGAGCGGCGCAAGTGTGGTTCACGCCGGCGGAGATGTCGTGCACGGGCCCGGCCAGGCCCACCACGGCCGTCGGCTTGTTGCGTTGACTGGTGCTGCCGTCTCCGAGTTGCCCACTGCTGTTGGTGCCCCAGCACCACGCCTTGCCCGCGCTGTCGAGCGCACAGACGTGGCGGCCCAAGGCGGACAACACCGCAGGGCTGGGCGGGCCGTCGGTGGGGGTCAAAGCCAAGGCGTCGGCGTTCTTGCCGTTGCCGATCGCGCCGTCCGCCCCGCGCCCCCACATACCCAGGCTCGCCGGCTTGCCAAGGACCAGGGCACCGCTGAGGTGATCGCCCGCGGCCACCCGCCAGACGTCTGTGGCGCTTCCAACGGTCTGCATGGTGAAAAACTCGGTCTTGTTGCCATTGCCGAGTTCGCCTTCACTGTTGCCACCCCAGGCGCGGGCTTGGCCGTTGCGCAAGGCGGCGACGCTGTGGCCCTCTCCCGCGGCGACCGTGCCGGCAAAGCCAAAAGCGCTGGCCGTGCACAGGCCGTCGAGGCACACCTTTGCGCCGGCGCACGCGCCACCACCGGGCAAGGGCGCGGGGATGCAAAGGCCAGTGCCGCTGGCGCACACGTCGGCGGTGCAGGCGTTGCCGTCATCGCAATTCGCCGGCTTGGCCGCGCACACACCGTTGGCACAGGCGTCGGACACAGTACACGGGTCGCCGTCGTCGCAACCCACGCTGTCGTTGGCGGCACCGTGGGTGCATTGGCCATTGACGCAGGTGGCGACCGTGCAAGGGTTGCCGTCGTCGCTGCAATCGGCCGCAGTCGCGCACGCGGACCCGCCACCCAAGGGCTGTACCGGCAGCGAAAGCGGCACGACGACCGGCGTCTGACTCGCGGTGCTCAGGCCATTGCCAAGTTGGCCGTTGTTGCCGCTGCCCCAGCACCACACTGAGCCGTCTTGGCGGACAGCGCAGGTGTGGTTGCCACTGGTCGAAAGATCGCGGACGCCTGCGAGCTTGGGCACGGCCACCGGTTCACCTTGGCTCGCGGTGCCGCCGTTGCCGAGCGCTCCCGTCGCGCCATAGCCCCAACACGCGACGGTGCCGTCCGTCAAGCGCGCGCACGCCGACAAGGTGCCGGCCGCGACTTCGACCACGCCGGTCAACTTGGCGACGGCGACCGGGCTCGGGCTGGACACCTTCTTGTTGTCGCCGAGTTGGCCGTGGCCGCCCTGTCCGAAGCAAGTGGCCGTGCCGTCCGCCTTGCGGGCGCAGGTCAACTGCGAACCGAGCCCCAGCGACCCGAGGCGCAGCAGGCCGCCGACGATGCGCGGTGTCAGCAACTGTGGCAGTCCCTCAAAGCCGAGCGCGCCGTTGCTGTTCAGGCCCGTGCAGCGCAAGTAGCCGTCCGTGCCGATGGCGCAGCCGTGGTCGGGTCCTAGCGCGATTTCGGCGGTCGACCCGTAGCCGGGGATAGCGACCGGCTTGGTGCGGTTTTGGGTTGTGCCATCGCCCAATTGCCCGTTGTCGCCGACGCCCCAGCACCAGGCGGTCTTGTCCTCGGCAATGGCGCACGTCGAGTTGCCTCCCGCAGCGATGGCGATCGCCTTGCCAGAGAACGCGACCTGCACAGGCAACGCGCTCTGCTGGTTGGTGCCGTTGCCCAGTTGGCCAAAGCCATTGGCGCCCCAGCAGCGCACGGCGCCCTTGTCGTCCAATGCGCAACTGTGCGAGTGCCCCAAGGCAATCTGCACTGCGCCCGTCACATTGGCCACGAGCACTGGTTCGGGCCGGCCGCTGTTGTCGCCGGTGCCCAACTGGCCGCTGCCGTTGGCGCCCCAACAGACGACCTGCCCGCCGGTCAAGAGTGCGCAGGTATGGGTGTCCCCAGTCTTGACGGTCGCGGCCCAGCCGGCCACCTTGGCCACGCATTGGCCCGACTCGCAGGCCTTGCCCGCGCCACACGAACCACCGCCCGGCAGAACACCGGCGAGACACTGGCCCTTGGGCGCCGCGCAGAAATCCGCCGTGCACGGCGATCCGTCGTCGCAAGCCTTGGCTTTGCCGATGCAGGTTCCGGCGTTGCACGCATCGCCGCCGGTGCAGGCATCGCCGTCGCTGCACGGTGCGCCCGCAGCCGCATTTGGATGACTGCAGATGCCCTTGTCGCATTGGGGCACGGTGCAGTCGTTGCCGTCATCGCCGCAGTCGCCGGCCGTAGTGCATGGTCCAGTCAACGCGGGCAACGGGTCGCTGCCCATCACCGCCACGGTCGGGGTGTCGAGCGCACCGCCCTGGTTGCCCAAACCGAGTTGGCCGACGTTGTTCTCGCCCCAACACAGCACGCGGCCGGTGGTGTCCAGGCCGCACGTGAACAACTTGCTCGCCGCCAAGTGTACGAAGCGAGCGGCCGTCTTGACGGCCTGCGGGGTGGTGGCGTTGGCCTTGGCGCCGTTGCCGAGTTGCCCCTGGTTGCCCAGGCCCCAGCACCACGCCTTGCCTGCGGCGTCGATGGCGCACTGGTGCAATTCGCCGCTGTCGACCGATCGCCAGGTGTTGGTGCCGCTGACCGCCAAAGCACCCGGACGCTCCAGGGTCTTGCCATCGCCGAGTTGGCCGTAGCCGCCGCCGCCCCAGCAGTAGACCTTGCCCAGGCGCAGGACGCAGGCGTGCTGGTCGCCGGCCGACAGTTGGCCTACTTGGTCGAGGTTGGGCACGACCACCGGCACGGTGGCCTGCGCCGGCGACACGCGGCCGAGCCGAAAGCTGTTGTTGTTGCCCCAGCAGCGCACCGTGCCATCGGCGCGGTTGGCGCAGGTGTGCAGGCTGCCGCCGACCAGGCCGACCACGCCATCGAGACCGACGACCTGCACCGGCTTGTTGCGATTTTGGGTGGCGCCGTCACCGAGCTGCCCGGTGTCGCCGCGGCCCCAGCAGTACACCTTGCCCGATTGACCGACGGCGCACGCGTGCATCTGGCCGCCGCCGAGCGCAGTCGCCGCCTCTGACAGCGCGGCCTTGACCGGCAACAGCGACCCCTGGTTGGCGCCCTGCCCCAACTGACCTTGGCCACCTTGGCCGAAACAAAACACCTCGCCCTTGTCGGTCAGCGCACAGGTGAATTCGTCTCCGGCCCACAGCGCGGTGGCGCCTGTCACGTTGGCCACCTGCACCGGCATGGTGCGCAAGGTGTTGGTGCCGTCGCCCAGTTGTCCGGCGTTGTTGTAGCCCCAGCAGCGCACCGTGCCCTTGACGAGGGCGCACGCATGGTTGCCACCGGCGACCAGAGCCGTGGCCCAGCCACCCGCGCCGCAGCCGTTGGCGCCGCACACCTGGCCGTTGCCGCACGCCGTGCCGACGGGTACGGGCGCCGCCAAGCATGCCCCTACGCCGTCGGCGCACAGGCCCGTCGTACAACCGCCGTCCTTGCACGGCAGAGCTGTGCCTTGGCACTTGCCCGCCTTGCAGGTGTCGCCCGTCGTGCACTGCGACCCGTCGTGGCACCCGGCCCCGTCGCTGGTGCCAGCGCCGTCGGTTGAGACGTGTTTGCACTGCGTATCGCCCGGCAGCAGCCCGGGGACGCAGGTCGCAACCGTGCAGGCGAGCCCGTCGTCGGCACAGTCGGCAGCAGTCGCGCAGTCGGCTTGCAGCCCGTCTGGGGCGGCGTTGCTGTCTTCCACTTCCACCGGAACCGCCACGATGTTGTCGACGAGGCCATTGCCCAGTTCCAGCGAGTTGTTGCGCCCTGCGCAGCGCACGGTGCCGTCGCCCAAGAGCGCGCAGGTGTGGCGCATGCCAGCGGCGAGGTCCACGATCTCACTGCCCAGCAGGGCGGGTGCGGGCTTGCTCTGGTCGGTGGTCCCGCCGTTGGCGAGTTGGCCGTGTGCGTTGTAGCCGGCGCACCAGGCGCTGCCCGCGCCTCGCCAGCAGACGTGCTCGCGGCCGACGGCGATGCGGTCGGCGGTGGCGAGGCCAGCGGGAACGACGGGAACCTTGCTGTCCAGCTTGTCGCCTTTGCCGAGCTGGCCAAAGCCGTTCCAGCCAAAGCACACCGGCGGCGCGTCCTTGCGGGTGGCGCAGGTGGTGTAGTAGCCGACGGCGAGGCTGGTCGCCCCCTGCAGGCCCGGCACCTCGACCGGCACGTTGGTCTGGTTCATCGCCGGCACGCCGATTTCGCCAAACGACGCCGTGCCCCAGCAGCTGAGCCGCCCGTTGCCGCGCAGGGCGCAGGTGTGGTTCTCGCCAGCGGCAATGGCGACCGCATCGGTCAAGCCGACCACCGGCGCGGGCACGTTGTGGCCGTTGGTGGTGCCGTCGCCCAGTTGCCCCGTGTTGTTGGATCCCCAGCACTGCGCGGTGCCGTCCTTGACCACCGCGCAGGCGTGGCGCTGGCCGACCGCGATGGCGGTGGCGTTGGTCAGGCCCTTGACGGCCGCCGGCTTGGTCTGGTCGGTGTCCGCGCCGTTGCCGATGGCCCCGTAGCCGCCGCGGCCCCAGCACACGACCTCGCCGGCGTTCTTGCGCAGGGCGCAATTGGTGTTCTGGCCGGCGGCGATCGCCGTGGCGTCGTTCAAGCCTGCGACAGGCACGGCAAACATGCGTTGCAGCTTGTCGCCCACGCCCAGCTCGCCGAATTGGTTGCTGCCCCAACACGCGACCTGCCCACCGGCCAGCAGGGCGCAGCTGTGACTCTCGCCCGCCGTCAGGCGCTCGGCCCAGCGCAACCGCTTGTCGGCGCAGGTGCCGTACGAGCACACCTTGCCCTGGCCACAGGCCGCGGATCCAGCCACTGGCGCCAATCCGCACCGCCCCGACTGCGCAGCGCACAAGTCGGTGGTGCAGACATTGCCGTCGCCGCACAGCTTGGCGGTACCGGCGCACACGCCCTTGGCACAGGTGTCGAAAAGGGTGCACAGGCTGCCGTCGTCGCACGCGCTGCCGTCGCTGGCCGCTTGGACCCCGCACTTGCCGCCGACGCACGCCGCCTGCTGGCATGGGTCGCCGCTGGCGCATTGGGCATCGCTGGTGCAGTTGCCGCCGACATTGCCGAGCAGGCTGCCCTTGACCGCCACCGGTTTGTTGTGGTCGGTGTTGGCGCCGTTGCCGAGCTGACCCTGGTTGCCGCTTCCCCAACAGGCGACCTGGCCGTTGGCGAGCATGGCGCAGGAGTGGTTGTCGCCCCCGGCCACAGCGACCGCCTTGGAACCCAGGGCAACGACCAAGGTCGGCAGGTTGCGGCTGGTGACCGTGCCGTCGCCGAGCTGACCTTGCCCGTTGAAGCCGAAGCACGCGACACCGCCGCTGGTCAACACGGCGCAGGTGTGAAATTGGCCGCCCGACGCGACCAACACCGGCAAGGCGCCCGGCATGGCCAACAGCGGCGTCGGCGTCTTGGCGTTGGCGTTGGCGCCGTGGCCCAGTTGGCCAAGGTTGCCGTGGCCAAAGCAGCGCATTCGGCCAAAGCGGTCGATGGCGCACGCGTGCTGCCGGCCGGCGCCCAATCCGGCGGTCGCGGGTGCGTTGACGACCCGCAGGGGCGGCGCCGTGTTGGGCGACCAGGGCGAGCCGAGGCCCTGGACGTTGGTGCCCCAACAGCGGGCGTAGCCATCGGTGCGCAGCGAACAGGCGAACGTGCCACCGGCAACGACGGCGAGGGCCGGCCCGGCTTCAGCGATGACCACCGGCTTGCCGTTGAATGGCACGGCCGGAACGCCCAGCTCGCCGCTGCTGCCCTGGCCCCAACACCACACCGACCCGTCGTTGCGCAGCGCACACGAAAAGTGGTTGCCGCACGCGACGGTGACCGCGCCGTCCACACCGCCGACGAGGACTGGCTTGCCGCTGGCGTTGGTGCTGCCGTCGCCCAACTGGCCGACGTGGTTGGCGCCCCAGCACGCGACCTTGCCGCCGACGAGCACTGCACAACTGTGGCGGTCGCCAGCGCCGACGTCCACGGGTTCGCCGGGCAGCGCAACATCGACCGGCACATTGCTGTTTTGGGTTCCGCCGTTGCCCAGTTGGCCGAACTGGCCACTGCCCCAGCACCGCAGCTTGCCATTGGCGACCGCGCAGGTATGGAACTGGCCCGCGGCGATGCGCAGGGGCTTGCTGACCATCGGTTTGCACTGGCCGACACTGCACGCTTGGCCGGGACCGCAAGGGGTCGCGTCGGCGACCGGTGTCAGTTGGCATTGGCCGTTGACGCAACTGTCGGCCGTGCACGGGTTCTGGTCGTCGCACGGCGCGGCGCAGACCGGCGGGTTGGTGTCGGGGGTCGCGTCGGGCGCTGCGTCTCCTGCGCTGTCTTGCCCGGCGTCTTGGGTGGTTTCCACGGCGGTGTCGGTCACGGTTTCGGCCTGCGTGTCCTGCACGGCATCGACGGTCGCGTCCTGCACCGTTTCGGCGGCGGTGTCCTGGGCGGTATCGGCTGCGGTGTCGAGGCCAGTGTCGATGGCCGCGTCGGCGGCGGTGTCGGGCGCTGTCTCCGCGGCCGTGTCGGGCACGGTTTCAGCACCGGTTTCTGCCACTGTCTCGGAGGCCATGTCCTGGACCGTGTCGGTGACAACGTCGGCCGCCATGTCCTGGACGGCGTCGCTGCTGTCGCCGGCCATCGCGTCCGCGGTCGTATCGGCCACCGCGTCGGCGGTTGTGTCCATGGCGGTGTCGGCCAAGGGCACGTCGGTGCTCACCTCGGCGACGGTTTCGGCAACTGTGTCGAGCCCGGCATCGGCCGTCGTGTCCGCGCCGCCGTCGGTATCTGGGCCGGGGGCGGCGGTGTCGTCCCCGTCGGCGCTGCCGGGGTCGGCAGCGATGTCGGCCGCCGTTTGGTCTGGGTCGGCCACGTTGGCATCGCTGGCATCGTCGGCGTCGCCCGCGCCGCCGGGGTCGGCGGGGCTCGGGTCGGCCACTGCGACCTCGGTATCGGCCAGGTCAGGCAGTTCGGGCAAGGGACCGAGTTCGGTCACTGTGGGCGCGTCGCTGCCGTCGCCTGTGTCGCTGTCGTCGCCGGTATCGCTGTCGTCGCCGGAATCGCTGAGGCCGCCGTCCTCAGGGGAGACGCCATCTCCTGTCGCGTCCGCGGCCTCGCCGTCCGCGCTGTCGTCGGCGTCGCCGTCCGCGGCTGCACTGTCGAGTTCTTCGGTGGCTGAGCCGTCGCCGACGTCGGCGTCTCCCGCTGCGAGGTCGAGATCCGCGACTTCTGGAACCGCGCCGTCAACGCCCAACTCGGCTGCGGCGACATCGGAACCACCAGCGTCTGCCAGCGACAGGCCATCGACCTTGCCGTCCTGCCCGGCCGCATCGCTGCCTGCTGCACCCGAAATCTGCAAGCGGTCGTCGTCGCAGGCCCAGAGCGCCGCGAGGATGCCGAGAACTGCCACCCGACGCCGCCAGTTGACCGATCCGCGCATGGCCAGGGCCCTCCAGAAGCGGGCAGTCTAGCCGCGGCGCCCGGGGAGGGCAACGGCAAAAAAGGCAGGGATTCACGGCGGGTTGTCAGGCCGGAGGTTCTCGCCGCGTTCCCCTTCGCGACGCATTCTCCTGCCAATGCAGCCTGCGCGTCTCGGCGCCAGATGCACAGTTCAATGCTCCGTACCCGTGCCTGTCCGCGCGCGCGACCCGTGCCCGACCAACAACCCCGTCGGGCCGCCCTGCGGGCGTCAACGCCGGCCCTCACCCGCCATGTAGTCGGTCGCGCGAAAGCGGCCGATGACATCCAGCGCAGGCACGAACACCTCGTCGCGCTCTGGATACAGCACGATGTCGTGGGCAAAGTCGGTGCCGACGACCAAAAGCAGCGCATCGTCGGCGCTCTCGTTGACCAGGTGGTGGGCGCGCAGGTCGCCAGGCGCCCAGTGCAAGGCGTCGCCAGGCTGCAGGACAGTGCGCTCTGGCTCGCCGCCGAACACAGCCGCCCGATTCTTGCGCTCGCCCTGCCATTGCCGCAGCGTCGGCCGCCCGGCGACGACCAGAACGATCTCCTCGTCGGCCAAGTGCGCGTGGATGTCGGCGGTGCGGGCGCCTGGCGGCAGCCGGTCGAGGTTGACGAACACCGACGTCGCCCCGGCAAACCGCGACAGCGCGCGGCCGAAGCCTCCGTGGCGGCCGAGGGATTTTTCGGCCGGCTGGTCCCTGCGCACGACATGGCCGGGTCGGTCCACGTCCGACAGCCGCAGCGCAGGATGGGGCATTTGCGCCAACGCCGCAGCATAGTGGGCGTCCAACGGCAACTCTGACTGGCCGCGCGCGGTCATCACACCGACGCCCGCGCCGCGCAACAACACCTTGCCACTTTCAGGATAGTGCGCGATTTCCTGGGCGTGGCGGCCCGACGCCACCACGTACCTGGCCGGACGGTCCCCCGTGTTGCTGGTCTGGTGCGCCGGCCCCGTACCGGGCAACCAGGTGACGAGCTCGCCAGCGTGCAGCGAAAACGTCCTGTGGACGCCGCCGTGCCATTCGCGGATGGTCAGCGTGCCGTCCAGCACGTACAGATGCTCTTCCTCGTACTGGTGGCGGTGCAGCGGGCAAATGGCGTAGCCCGGCGGCAGTTCCTCCAGCGTCCACCCCAAGTGGCGGAGCGACCACAGGTCGAAGGCGACGCGGCGGCAGCCGAACCCGTCGGCACCGAGCTCGTCGAGCCAACTGGCAGAGGCTGTGGACAGCAACTGGGCAGGGCCGGGCACGGTGGGCTCGCGGTGCGGCATGGCGCGCGGTCAGCATCGCGCCATTCGTCGGAGCTGGCAAGCCGCGCAGAGCCGGCAAGCGATGACGCCCCAGCGGTCAGGCCAGGATCGCCGCCGACTGCGCCGCGGCATCGTGCGAGACCGGCTTGCCATGCGCAGGCAAGACGACCGAAGGCGGCTGCGCGGCGAGCCTTGCGCGTACGTCGGCCTTCCACGCCACCTTGTCCTTGAGGTACACCAGCGCGGGCAGCGGGTTGAAGCGATAGCCCGGGCCCCCGCCGAAAAGCCGCATCACCAGGAGCGGCAAGAAGGCCACGTCGCTCGCCACGGTGTTCGAGATCAGGTCACCGACGAACCACAGGTGGGCGTCGTCGGCAGTGCGCACGCGAACCACCAGGTCGGGCGCCTTCTGGCCGGCGGGCTCGACCAGCGCGATGCGGTCGCCTGCCTTTGCCGCGAGGGCGCCGATGCCCTGGTACGCAATGCCCGGCGACTGCTTGGCCAAACGGGCCCAGGCCCCCTCGGGTGCGTAGCTGACCGCAGCAGGGAAGCGCTTGCGCCACGCCGCCTGGCCGAGGTGGTGGTAAGCGTTGGGGGCGACCAGCGCCGAGACGCCACCCTGCCCCGCCAGATGTTCGAGAACGCTGTCGGGGGCGCGGCAGGCCGGGCTGACGACCATCCATGATCCGTCGTCCAGGCGCGCGGCCATCGTGTTTGCGGTACCGAATCCGAAGGAATACTTGAGGCCCAGCACGCTGCCGTCGGCGCACAAGGGTGTCCACTGGTGCAGTTCCATGCGATCGCTCCCGCCCGGGGCGCTGGTCGTTGGGGGGACAAGCCAGCGCCTGGGGCGAGCATGAGGTCGCGCTCCGGGGGGTGTCAAGGGTGGGGCTTCACCAGGATCGGAACCATTGCCCGCCGACGTCCCAGGCCGTCCGGACTCCGTCATCGTGCGAAGCGGCTCGCCGCGAGCGCCTCTGGCCGGGCGTCCATGGAGGACTACCGGGCCCATCCAATTTACGGCCTACCGTGGCGCCGACCGCCTGCTCAGACCGAAAAGCGGCGGCCATGCGCGGTTCTCCGGGTCCATGGACACCAAGGTGGCGTGCACCCTTCGGGAATGCATCCAACTTGGCACTGGCAGTGATCGGGTCGCGGCAGCGCAGCGGTCACGGTCGTCAGCGGCGCTGGCGTGGTGGTCGCAGAATCGCAGTCGCAGCGACCGGGGCGGCGGGGGAACGAATTGCGGGTGGGGACGGTCATGGCCGGCCGGGCAAAGTCGCGTGCCCTGGGCTGCGTATCGAGGGCCGCTTGACCTGAGCGCACACAACCGTCGGGGTCCTTGTTGGTGTTGGCAAGGGACCCAGTCGACGCGCGCACCATGGCGCTGAATGCAATGTGGGTTCTAGGACATGTGCTACGCGACAATGGCGCCGAGCAACCGCGTGACCGGCCGTCGAAACGGCAGCGACAGCAGCGGAATCGCTTCATCCGCAGCCCGCTGCGCGCGCTCAACGGCCAGCTTGGCATCGCCACCACCTTTTCTGCCCTCCTGGATGCCGAGTGCTGGCCTGTCCGGCCTTGCCAGCAGATCGTTCAACCACAGCACCGCGCGCCAGTCAGGTAGCACCTGGGTTGAGGACGGTCGCACGAGAACGCCGAGCACCGCCGACCGCACCGCGACGCCCTCGGTGTGGACGCCATCGGCCACGGTGAACAGGTAGAGCGATTCGTGTGCGGCATCCGTGGCAGCCACTGAAGTCACCTCGTCGCACGCCGCCGCCAGCGCACCCTCGATCACTGGCACGCCAGTGCCCAGCAGTCTGTGGGCGTCCTCTCCGGCACGGTGGCGCTGGAAGTGGACGCGCTCATACCGCTCGCGCACGAAGAACCTGGGGCCGCGCCACTGCGCCGGCGTCTCGAAGGTCAACAGCCCGTCTCCCGACTCGAAAAGCCGCTTGCCGTTGGCGCGTAACGCTGCCCGCAGGAACGGCACGAGGTCCGGCAGGTCCAGCTTGGGGATCGTCGGAGCATCCACGCCAAACTCGAAGCGAGCCGTGTGGCCAACAAGTGCTTCCACGGCGGTCACCACCTCCTTGCCGCCAAGGGTAGCCGATCGCGCATCGAACCATTGGTCGACGTCGGCGATGGCCACGTCGACCGCGCCCGCCATCAATTCGGCGAATGCCGCAGGTGGCGCCGCCCCCAAGACGAGGCCATGGATGTCCTCGGGCGTCGCTTGGACCCCGCGAAATGCCAGCGCAATGCGGTCCAGTTTCTCCAGCAGCTTGGCCCAAATCCGGCCCTCGACGGTGTCCGGGTTGCGCATCATGTGAATGTCGACCGGATGCTTCTGGCCAAAGCGGTTCAGGCGCCCGACCCGCTGATGCATCCGCATTGGATTCCACGGCAAGTCATAGTGGACCAGGGTGTGGCAGTTGTCCTGCAGGTCAATGCCTTCACCTGCGGCCTCCGTTGATACCAGAAAGCGAATGCGACCTTCGCGGAACGCAGCTGCGGTGTCCGCGCGGTTGCTGACGCGCCTGACCAACAGCTTGCTTTCCCGGTCGGGCAGTTCCAGGTAGCCATCGCCATTGATGAAACTAACCGCTCCTGAGCCAAACCGTGCAGCGAGGTCGGCAACGATGAGCGCCTGCGTGACCTTGTATTCGGTAAAGATCAGCAGCGACGTCTGCGCCGGCAGTTCCGCAACCAGGGCCAACAGCACATCAAGCCGCGACTCGCGCTCCACCGCCGCTGCGGCCTCTACGAGTTCGCGCAGCGACGGCACCTCATCCTCGGCAATTTGTAGGCCGTCCATCCAGTCATCGATCTGGGCCTCTAGCCTTTCGCGCTCCGCCGCGGCGGCTTCCGATGGGTCGTCATCCAGCGCGTGCAATCTCGCCCAGGCCGCGTCAAGCTCCTTCTGCCGCGCCTGCCGCCCGCCTTCACCACTTAGACGCGCCAACCGCTTGCGCAACGCGCTGGCGACCGCCGCCACCGAACTCGCCGCCAGCTTCTGCAACGTGATGAGGACCAACATGACCGTGCGCTGGCTGCCGAGTCGCATCCGCTTGGCGAACACCTTGCCGCTGGCAATGAACGCCGTCAGCTTGTCGTAGAATGCCTGCTCCGCCGGGCCGTAGCCGTAGGTGCGATCGTGGACCGCACTCGGCTTGAACAGGCGTTCGCCGCGCATGTCGGTCACGTTCGCCTTGTTGTTGCGGATGACCACAGACGGCAAGTCGGGGAGCGCGTCTTCCAGCGCCATCTGAGGCTCGAAATGGCCAGGATCCAGCAGCGCCAGCAGGCTGAGGAAGCCGAAGTCCTTGCCACGGTGTGGCGTCCCGGTGAACAGCAGCATGCCGCCAATTAGCCGCTGCTCGTCCATCTTGCGCAGCAGTTCGAGGCCAAGCGTTTGGCCGCCGCGCTCGTCGGCGTTCAGGTGGTGGGCTTCGTCGACGACAACGAGGTCCCACGGCTCTGCCGTCAGGATGCGCTCCCAGCGCTTCTTGTGATCGAGGCGCAACGTATGCAGCGACGCGACGACCACCCGATGGGCGTTCCAGTAATCGGCGGCCGGGTGGTCCACGTCGGGGTTATAGGCGCTGCTGCGGATGTCGAACATCTCGCGCAATCGGGTCTGCCACTGCTCGACCAGCGAAGCCGGCGCGAGAACCAACAGCCGGTGGACAACCTTGCGGCCGAGCAGCGGCGACAGGATGAGGCCCGCCTCAATGGTCTTGCCGAGGCCCACGTCGTCAGCAATCAGCCACCGCGACGGCCAGCGCTGCAAGACGCGGTGAGCGACCCAAAGTTGGTGCGGCAATAGCTTGACGCGAGACCTCGAGAAAACGCCCCAGCGGTCGCTGGTCGAGCGGATGGCGTGGGCGAGCAGCTTGGTGCCCACCACGAGCGGCGTGCCCCACATGGCGCCGGCCAGCGCTTCCTCGGGGGCGGCGATCGGCCGTGTCTCTGAGGAGAGAACCTTGAGGATGGCGCCGCTGTCGAACTCGACGACCAGGATGTCGCCAGTGTCGGACAAAACAGTACCCTGGCCGTGGACCGTGTGGTGGAGGCGAGTGGGCATTGGTGGGCCTAATCGCGCAGCAGGACGTAGGCGTCGAGCTCGAGGGGGAGCTTGCCCAGGCCGTGGAAGTCGGCGCGGTCGGCGCCGATGAGGCCAGCGAGCCAGTCGTGGACGCATTCGCTGGTGTACTGCTCGGAGCTTCGGTCGGCGAAGTAGCCGAGACGGCGGAGGACGTTGGTGAGAATATGGCCGGGTTCGTAACCTTGCCGCCGCGGGTCTGACTGGGACTGCGACAGAGGCAGCACGCCAAAGTACTTTAGTTCTCCCAAGATCCACGGCAGGCGGTTCACCGCCCCCGCCATCGCCGGGACATCGGCGGAGTCCGCATCGCCGGAAAGGCCGGGGTCGGTGGCCGGCGAGAGTGCCTCCGTTCTGCCTTGGCGCAAGGACTCTGCGTAGACTTTCCACCACTTTGTGGCGGCGTACATGTCCGGAAGAACTCGCATCCAGAAGCCGTAGGGGCGATAGCCTCCCATGCGATCGCGGCTCCATTCGTCGAGGAAGTCCGTCCACGTGCCATCGGGCGCGTCATCGCCAAATAGCCGGTCGAACCATGTGCTACCCAGACGCCGGGAACGTCGCTTCAGCAGTTGCTCGGCGAACCCACGGTGCTGTTCGCCCTTGAGTCCAAGGCCTTGCACGTGGGCGAGCAAGAACAGGACCATCCAAGCCCGCTTGGTTTCCGCCATGTTCCAGTCGCCCTTGAGCCAAGCCCCGATTTGCCGAGGTTGGTCCGGGTTCCAATCCCGGGGCCAGAGTTCCTTGCGCAGCGCTTGCAGGCGCGTTAGCCGGTGGTTCTCCTCGGCCCAGGTGTCCCACAATTCGCAGAGTCGCTTCTGCGCCTCGGTATGGGAGACTGGTTGACTCGGCGGCTGCGGGGGCGGCGGCTGCTGCCAAGTCTGCAGAGGGCCGAAGAGACCAATTTCGACGGTCTGCGACTGCCCGGGTACCAGCCCAGCTCGACCCGCTGCGGCCTGCCACTCCTCTCTTGTCCTCGCCCATGGCAAACAGCCACGGTCTTTGACGGCCTGGCAGACTTTAGCGCCCAGCGTTCCTTCCGCCAAATACCTCGCGGCAGCACTCTGGCGAGCGACCGTCTCGGCAGCGCCCGCCCACGCCGCCAGCAGCGCCGCATCCGCCCTCAGCTCGCCCCGTAGGCGTAGGAACACATCCAATCGGCGCGCTTGCGCCGCAACCTCGGCAGAAGCAACCGCGCTATCTGGTGCGAAAGCACCGCGCAACAACTCGTCGTCGAAGCTCTCGGGCTTGACAGTCAACGCATCCTTGCGGGTCGCAGCCTCCGGCGGCAACAGCAACCCGGAAATGAGCGACTGGCCGCCTCCGCGCGCGGTCAGCGTCAGCCGCGACGCCCACGCCTCGAGGGCGCTCGGCTGCCCCTGCACTCGCGCACCCTCACTGTTCACGCTTTCCCAGCAGTCCTGCGCAGCCAGCGGCGCCAGCAAGTCCAGGTGATCCGCCGACAGTTGCTCGCTACGGGGGGCCGACCAGGCGCTCAACTGGCCGACCACCTTGAAATCGCGCCTCTGCACCCGAAGCAGTCGCGACAACACTTCCGCCACTTCAGCGGTCACTACGGAACCCGCGCTCGCCCGCAATTCGGGAATCGCCGCAAGGAGCCCTTGCACGCCGTGGCTCGCCGCCGCCTGTGAAGCCACGAAGATAGTGCCCTGTGCTGCAATCGGCCCGACTAATGCTGGCCACGGCGCGTCGAGCCCAGACGGCACCACGGCTAGTGTGCTGCTGAGCTTGCCTAGGCCGCGGTCATTGGCGTGCAGCCGCTGCAGCAATTGCAGGCGGTCGGCCACCGGCTGGCCGTGTAGGCCGCCGGCCAGGATACTCCAGATCGCGCCCACGAAACGCGACGGACTTTCCTTGCAACCGAGGACTGTGCTCGCCTCACCATCACTCTGCACCGCCGTCACCAGTTCAGCCAAGGCCTGCCCGAGCTGTTCGCCGAGCCCGTCGAGAACCTTCGTCGACTCCTCCGCCTTGAAGTCCACGCGCACACGGCCGGTGTCCAGCTTGAAGTCTCCGTTGAGGCAATAGCCCAGTTCCCAGTCCTCTTCGGTCGGGGCGACTACCCAGAACGACGGTATTTCTTTCGGCATCGGCGTAGGAATGCCGTTGTCCAGCGCGAACAGCACCGTGCGCAGGGTGCGCGCGGGCTTAAGCGGGCGGTAGCGGAGCAGCCGAACTGGCCAGCCACTATCGCCAACAACGACCGCTGAGGTCGACACAGACCAACCTTGGACGCCGGGCACGTCCACGGCGTCAAACCCAACGCGCCCGCCGTGCTCGACCGGCACTTCAATTGCCATGACTTGCCGGGCCATCGCCGTCAGGACGGCCGCGACTGGCCGAAGGCGGCTGAACACCTGTTCGAGCAAGTACGCGGGGTCAAACTCGACAGCCAAGGGCAGTGTGATCGTCGTCGGCAGCATGCCTTCGACTTCTTCAGCCGCAATCAGCGCTGGCGTCCGGACCTCGTTCGGGACTAGCGCTGCATCGAGGCGAAACGCCAAGGTGCCCGAACGGACGACAGGGTCGTCGCTGATCATGTGTACAGACTTGAAACCCAGGCCAAACCGGCCCGTGCACTGCACGCCGCCGGTCTCCGCTTCACCCCCGCGCTTGGCGCTGACATGGAAGCGCGCCATGAAGTAGAGGTCATTATCCCATTGATTGGCCTTGCCCTCTGGGAAGGCGCTACCGCCGTGCTCGTTGATGACCCGGCCCCAGTGCGTGAACACAAGCGTAGGGCTGGCGGCGCCCTGGATGTGAACCACCTCGACCCGGACGGTGCGCGCGGCCTCCGGAAGCATGGCAAGGCGCGACATCACCATGCGCTGTTCCAGGGCATCATCGGCATTCTGCAGCAGTTCCAGTAGCACCGATGCCGGTGAGTACGCATAGGTCTTCAGCATCGCGCGCACACGGTTTCTCAGTGCCGACGCCACGAGTGGCTTCGCGACCAAGTCTGCCAGTTGTTCAGGAGCCCTGCGGATTTCACTGTCGAGGCGCTGGCGTTCGTTGTCGCTCGCCGAGTTCAGGCGATCGAGCTTTGCACGCCGGATGCGTGCAAGAAACTGAACCACTTCCGCGAGCTTCGGGTCATCGTCCAAGCGAAATTCCGCGAGCTTCTCCGGCAGGCCGTCGAGAAGCAGTCCGCGCGCCGGGCCGATGTCCACCTGCGATCCTGTACCGACCCGCGTCCACCAGGTTTCAAACGGCAACTGTGCAAAGCGCTGGGCGCCAAGAACCGCACGCGCAAGTGCAACCGCAGTGTCCTTGAGAACCTCAGCCCGCTGCGCGGCATCCAGTGACGCAAAAGCGCACTCGCGCAGGACGATGTCGATATGCGGGCGGCGGATTCTTCCGAGTTCCTCAATCCAACGGCGAGGGTCGCCGTCAAGGAGGTGGCAGGCCGCTTTGCCGAGGCGAATGCAGATTTCGCCGCCGCAGAGGCCGGGTACAGTCGTTTCGTCGGCTTTGGACCGGGACAACTGGAAGTGCACTTCGCCCGCATCGGCGAACGGGTCCGGCACCACGCCCAGCCCACGCCGAACGTCAGAAGCCCTCTGCTGGCCCAACCAGTCTTCGACGGCCCTCACAAGGCCTGCACTACCAGTCAGCGAGAACACAGCGCCGAGGACCGACCGCTGCACAGTACCGGCCACGCACTTTTCGATGTGGCTGACCACTTGGTCTGGGCTCAGTTCGCGGCGGGGTTGGCCTCGGGCATCGCTTGCTGCTGGTGGCGCCAACCCAAGCTCGTCGACACCAAGCCACTCGCGAACACGCGCGTGCGGCACGTAGCGGCTTGGCACCCCAGCCAGGGCCGTGGTCAGTTCGTTGGCCAGCCGCCAGCGCCCGTCGGCAGTCAACACCTTCAAGTTGGCCAGGAATGTGCGGGCCAGTGACGACTGGACGGTCGTCGCAAGTGCAAACCAAGCCTCAGTCAAGGCTTCCGCTTGATCAGCCCTGGCACTGGGCACTACGGCGTTGAGAGTGGCCGCCCAGTCGTCTGGCTGCATGCTGCCGGCCAGCCGCTCGGCAAGCGCTTTGATGTCGCCATGGTTGCAGCCATCGCCGGCGGCAAGTGCCTGGACCAGCGCCCAACCCAGGCGCTTCTGGCCCAGCGGCAGGTGATCACGCAGGACGGGCCACTGCGCCGGACCGAGCACGAGGCCGAGAGGGACTGTGACCCAAGCCGGCGGCACCCGGAGCGCGTTTCGCCCCACCACGTCCGTCAGCCCGATTGCCACACCGCGCTGATCGTTCAGGGCCGCGCACACCGCTCGAAGTTCCTCGGCGATGTCGCTGACAATTGCTGACGCCAGTCCGACCTGTGGTGCATGCAAGTCTCGAACGAGCCATTGCACCAACGGCTGCACCTCGGGCTGGCAGGCAATGTTGTCCAAGACATCTCGCGGTGCGACACCGCATTGCGCACCAAGCGCATTGCCGATCGGGATCCACGAAATCGTAGCGAGGTCCTTCCGAATCCCATTGAAACACGGGTGAAGCGGTAGAGAGGTACCGGTCACGGAGCGCAACCCACAAAGGATCGTTGCCGCAATCTCGTGCGGATAATCATGGCAAAGCGCGACCTCGACGAGCTGCACGGCGGTGAACTCATGCAGCCAACGCGTGTAGTGCTCCTGCACGCGTTGGTCGTTGCTGGACTCGATGATGTTCACGCCAGTGGCGACTTCAAGGGGAACGTCGATGCCGGAGCGAAACGTACTCTTGGGATCAAGCGCGACGAGCGTCCCCTTGTTTCTGTGTGCCAGAACGCGGTGTAGCGGTAGCGCGAAAAACAGGTCACGGTCTGCGGTCGCAATGTGCAGGATTGCCAACCGCTCGGCTTCGGACAGTCTCGCAACGGCTTCGGCCGAAGGTTGCCCCCGCAGCAGGTCCAGAAGCACGCGATCGGATGCAGGCGCAATCCGTAGGTCTTGGAGTTCGGGGGGCCTGAGCGCGGCCGGGGTTTCCTTGGGGACCATACACCACGCTTCGCTGCGGTTGCGCAGTACGGCCCTGAGTGCCATTTCCAGCAACGGGTCCTGTGGCTCCACCCAGAGCATGGTTGCCATGTCGTCGATGCGCTGCGCGTCGCCGTGGGCCAACAACCGCAACGCACTCTTGCGCTCCTGGGCATCGAAGCTGTAGGCCGCAGCCAACTTCGCGAACAGTCCTGTGCGTTCAGACGGAGCTTTGGCCACCCGCTCCGCCTGCGCCAACACCGCCCGCGCCACGCATCGAGCGTCACCTCCCCAATCCCGTCGATCGGCGAACCGGCAAACTGCACAACGCAGGGCAGCGGGTTGCTATCCGGCAGGGCGTCGGCTAGTGCGGTCACAAGGTCGCGGTCCTTGTCCTGCAGGGCCTTTCCGATTGTCGTTGTTGCCTCGTCATCCCTATCGCCGCGCGGCGACAACAAGAACACGTTGCAGGACGCAGCGCGCTTGTGGAGTTCTGCGACCGACAACAAGACCTCGCCGCCCTTTCCGGGCGTCCACGCCGGGATCAGCGGCAGATCACGGAGTTCGGGCGATCGCAAGATGCGATCCAGGCCAACGACGCCCACGAGGTCGCGTGTCAGCAAGCGCCAGCTTGCGGGCCCGATATCCTTTTGCACGTCCGCGCGCTCGGCGTCTTGCGTGCGGGTTACGAGCGTCGGGAGCAACTCGGCACACGCCCTGCGCACCGCTTCGCTGGCCCGCTGGCCCGACCACTCGCCGTCCGGCACCAGCAGCAGCCGCAATCCGCCGTTGCGCGCGAGCCGCGCCACGGCCGGAGCAGCACCACGCGACACGGAAAGCCGGTCGACGGCGAACTGGTCCAGCCACGCCAGCAGCTCTAGCTGGTAGGTGTCGGCCTCGGGGTCAGACTTCAACTGCTCGCGCGAAGCCGGCCGCCAGCCTGCAGCCTGCAACCGCAGCGCCCACCGCAGTGCCGGTGCAGACGGTGCTTCGCCATTGTCCAAGTTGGCCAGAGCGTTCGCGCTCGGGAACGTCGCGCGGAGGCAGCGCAACACAGCGAGCCGCTCATCGGCCGTCGCTTGCGCTCGATCGGGCAATTGCGCCAGCACGATGTCGAACTCCTGGGCCGTCCATCCGGGCAATTGACCTGCAAACTGCGGGACCAGGAAATCTGCGACCGCGAGGCGGACGCCAAGCGTCGCGGCGGCGTTCACCAACGCTTTGCGCAACGCCTGCTGACGCTCAAACTCCGACCAGCCGCCGAGCCGCCGAAACTTCTCCCGCTCCGCAACGGGCACGGCAACGTGCTCGATCGCGGCCACGAGCTCAGGCAGCAGCACATCCCGCACCGTTACCTGCGTGGGCGAAATCGACAGGGATTTGAGCGAGTTCCAAACGGCGCGCAGTTGACTGACTGCGGCGGAGTTCGCGATCGGCAGCGCCTGCGCGAGGACCGCCGGTAGCAGCGGCAAGCACGTCTGCTCGATCACCTCGCGGTTCCACTCCGAGTCAACGCGGCTCTCCTCGCCGCCCGCGGTCCAGCCGTAGACGGACTTGCGATCGGGTGTGAGAAACACGTAGCCGTGCAGCACCAAATCGCAAGCCAAGTCGCTGTGCACTTCTTTGGCAACGCCGGAGTCCGCTGCCGGCCGATAGCTCACGTCCAGCGGCAAGAAGGCTGCCCAGCGGGCCACGACCCGCGCCTGCAGGGCCGCCGGCCAGCGCACCAGGGTGACGGCGCCGTGACCCAGTGCCTTCCGAGGCCTGTTCTCGTACTTTCCTGGCACGTCCTCGCACTCCTCCATGTCCATCGGCCAACCCGGCTTGCCGCGAAGCTCGCGACCAACCGGCGCCGTGGATTCCCGCCCAGCGACTTCGACCTCCCACGGCTCGGCGCCAAGCTCCCCGACGGTGATCTTGAACCTGAACTCTCCTTCCCAGTTCGGCAAGTCCTTGCCGGCCACGGGCTGGTGCCGCCCCAGCCGGCCCGCGGCCTTCGGGTTCTTCGCCTTCGCCGTCTGCGAGCCTGCTTCAGCCTGTGTGTCCGTCGGCGCGAGCGCAATCCTGTAGCCGCCCTTTGGCCAACGCGCCTCAAGCACTTCCAGGTGCCTGCACTGCGCGATCACCAGCACATGCTCGGGCAGCACTGGCGCATGTCCACCGCTGCCGTCCACCTGCCGCTTGACGGCCAGGACCTTTGGCAGGTCGGCTCTGTTCTGAGTCCACTGAAAGTCGGCAAGCCGCATCGCGCCGCGGTTCAGATGGGCCTCGATCCGCAATGGCGCCACAAACAACAGCCCATTCGCGTAGCCCGTTTTCTGGTCGAGGCACTTGTGCAGCGTAGCCGCCATGGCCTTCTCGTCCACCTTGGCCAACGCCTGCCATGCAGGGTTCACGGGATCCTTGCCGTCGGGGCGCACGTACGGGTTCACAACGCCGAAGTGCAGTTCGTCGCCTGAGGCGCTGCAATAGAGAAACGTCTCGCACCAGTGGAAGATGCTCTTGAGGCCGAGGCCGAATCTGCCGACCTTCTCCGCGGCGGCCTGTTTGTTGCCGCCCGAAACCCGGTGCAGTGCCTCGATGTCTCCGAGATGGACGGCGCCGTCGTTCGCGACCAGGAGCAGCGGGCCCTGCAAGAGCGGGTTCTTTGCGTCAGCGAGACCCCCAGGCACGTATTCGATGACCAACCGCCGCGCCTGTGCGTCGTCGGCGTTCTGCATCATCTCGCGGACGAAGGAGTCGGCGGTGTAGCCGTGCTCGAGCAAGCTGCGGATCGTGCGGATCGTCTCGTCCGCCGCCGCAACCAACCCAGTTTTCCTCGTCGCCATGGCGCCCTCACAATGAGTGTCGACGCCGGAGAGCGTGCAGCGGCATGAACGCAGCTGTCAACCATGGGTGCGCCGGGGAAAAGGGCGATCGCAAGGTCCGCAGCCCTGGATCCGGGGCGAAACTGCAAAACGGTTTTGCCGTCTATGCACTTGCATCGAAGCGCACTGCCGGCGATCCGCACCCGCCAATTCCAACGCCCCGTGCCGAAACCCCGCGACCGTGCCACCCTCGCAGGTCCACGCCGCCCGAGCGGCAGAGGCCATGGCCCACGATGCCAGGCCAGTTCAACACCGCCGGCCCCAACGACGTCGCCAAGCACGACACCTTGCCGCCTTTGGGCCGGATTCCTGCCGACCCGAAAGCGCTCGTCGAGAGCGAGAGCTACTTCGTCCTGCACGCGCCGCACCAGTCGCGCAAGACTACGTCACTGAAGGCGTTTGCCGACATCCTGACCGCGGACGGCCGATGGGCGGCGGTCTATGCCACGCTGGAGGAGGCCAGCGAAGTCGAGGACCCTGCCCAGGCGCTGCGCCAGGTTATCGACACCATTTCGCGGTCCAGTCGCGCCTACTTGCCGCCGCAAGAGCACGCGCCACCAGCAAACGCGTTCGCCAACGAACCAAGCCCGCTTGGCTCGATTCTGGTGCAAGGGTGCGCGCAATCGCGCCGTCCGCTGGTGCTGATTCTCGACGAAACCGACGCACTCGCGGCTGCGCCACTGACGGCGGTGCTGCGGCAAATGCGGGCGGGCTACCTGCAACGCGACAAGGTGGCGTTTCCGGCCAGCGTTTGCCTGTTCGGCGCGCGCAATATCAGCGACTACAAGGCCGCGTCTGGCGGTTCGCCGAACCCGGGCACGGCGTCACCGTTCAACATCAGCCGCGAGGCGGTGACCGTGGCGTACTTTACCCGCGATGAGATCGCCGAGCTGCACGGCAAGCACACGGCGACGGCGTGGGTCGGCTCGCTGTCCGGCTGCGGCTGGGGTGCCTTTGCCCGGCGCGGACGAGACCGTGCGGCCGGTCGGTTGTGGCGGCGCGGCGTACCGGACTGCTCTCGACGCGCTGCTTGCGCGCCTGCCGACCTGCGACCTGGCGCTGGTCGTGGCCGGCGGCGATGTGGTGCGCGGCGATCCGCTGGGGCGCCTCGGACCGTCGCTTGCGGGCCGCCGGTCCTGCAAACCCGCGCGGCAGATCGAACCACCAACCCAGGCGTCTGCCTGGCCCCGCGTCGCTGCCACGCGCGCGCCGCCCGACCATCTTGACACCCGCGCACCCGGCGTGGACCATGCTCGCGTTCCCTGACGCGGCCCCGCGCGGTTGAGCCGTGGGGCGGGGTTCACACCAAAGGAAGACCCGATGACCTGCACCCTCTTCCCTCAATGCGCGGCGAAGGCGCTCGCGCTGCTGGCCTTGGGCGCGCTGGCGCCGATGGCCGCCCTGGGTCAAAGTCGCGACGGCCCGGCAGCGGACACCGGTTCCGACACCGGCGGCGGCGGACTCGGCGACTTGTTCTTCGAGGACGCGCGCAGTCTGCTGCACAGCTACTCGGCGATCGGCGGGGTCTTCACCGAGCGCGGCCAGACCGAGTTCAGCGGCTGGAAACACGGTCACCCGCTGACGCCGGTCGGCACGGGCTTTCGCTATTACGAGCGCAATGGCTTCGTCTCTGGCACCATCGCGGCGATCGCCATCTCGCTTGCGGGTTCGGCGGCGGCCAGCGGCCCCAAGAAGGTCGAAAGCTGGGAGTCTGGCGGCTACCGGTACACGCGCACCACCTACTACAGCCCGGCCGAGCGGCAGGCGATGCTGGCGGCGACCAGCGCGGCGGCCAGCGGCATTTTCGGCGCCAAGCACCAGAGCTTCGACCTGCAGGTGTACTCCCGCGCGCTGGGCGGCAACGCGGAAGGCTACAAGGCGACGATGCTGTTTGGGGTTCCATTCGCGGACGGTCAGGGCATGTTCGACCTCGGGTTCGGCTGGGGCAACATCAAAACGGCGACCGGCGAGAACGGCCAGTACCTCATCACCAAGTACACCTACGCCGGCATGCCGTTCCGGCTGAACTACACCTTCGGCCCGTTGGTCGCCTACGCGCACTGGGACTGGAACTGGCTCGGCCACAGCAACGACACCGATTACAACAAGAAGGAGAACCACGGCGGCACGACCAGCGGCACCACCAAGACTGCGGGCAACACCACCGAGATTTCACCACTGGCTTTCCGTGGCGCTTCGGCGCCCAGGCGGCGCTCATCGGCCGCGTGTACCTCGAAGGCGTGGCGCTCACCCCGGGCCTGACCTCAGGCAAGTTTGGCTACAACCTGAGCTTCGGCGCGCGCTTCTAGCGGAGGTTCCCATGGGGCGGATTGCGGTCCGAGCGGTCGGCGGCGCTGTGGCTGTCGTGACCTTGCTGTGCATTGCGCCGGCCGAAGTCTGGGCCAAGAAGGGCATTGGCTGGGTGGGGTTGTCGCGCAACGCCAAGGTCGAGGGCGTGTGGGGCAGCAACACCTATGTCCAGGAAGACCCCAAGAAACCCAAGCTCGAAGGCACACAGTTGTGGGTCAACTTCGAGGGCGGCCACCTCGCCAAGGTGTCGCCGCTCGGCAACGTCGGCGGCATCGAGTTTGGCGCGATGCTCGGCTATGACGGCACCTGGTCCGATACGGAGCGCTTGGCCTTGGCCGGTGGCTTCGCCTACAACTTCCAGGTGGGCTTTCCGTTCACCCTGTTCCACCAGTTCTCGGGGGGCACCGAGGTGCTGCAACTGGCCGTCGCTCCAGGTTTCGGCCTGGACAACTTGCACGCCTACCTGTATCTCAAGGCCAAGGCCGCCTACTTGTTGACCGACGGCATCACCGCCGAGGCAGCCTGGACCTGGTGGCCGGGGCCGACCAGCCTCGCCATGGAGCGCGACGTCGGCTTCAACATCGCCAGCACCAAAGGTTCGGTCTACATCGGCCGCAGCAACGACACCGCCATCGAGATTTTTGGCGAGTACCTGTGGGGCGAGGAAGAGACCGAAAAGCCCGGTGCGCCGGTCAGCGGCGACCCCAAGGCCTTCGCCGGCAAGAACCCGTTCACCCAGACCACGCGCCGCGCGTGCTGCACCAACCTGCGGCTCGGCGTCGGCCTGGCGTTTTGACGAGGATGCCCATGCGTCTGCAACGATTGGGGATGGCGGCGGCCCTCGTCGCCGGCTGCGCCGCCTGCCTGCCGCGCCTGGAGGACCCGCCGCTGACCGTCAGCGGTGAAGCGCCGGTCGGCTGGAGTCCCGGCAAGCCCAGCGCCGTCGGCGGCGGCGACGCGGGTGCCGGAGCGGACGCGTCGGCTGCGGTCGCGCCGACCAAGTGCTCGGGAACCATGGGCACCGTGCCCACGCCGCAGCAGCCGACCCTGCGGCCGTGCGCCGTGGTCAATGTGGTCACGGCCGGCCTGACCGCGCAGCAACTGACCACGCTGTCGCTGACGACATCGATCGCCAACTTGACGGTGTCAAAATCCTCGGATTTTTCGGCCCTCAAGTCGTTGGTCCAGGTCGAAACACTGACCCTGGCCAACTGGAACGAGGCCACCGCCCACATTCCAGACACCGTCAATGTCACCGCCAGCGTCAGCGTGTCGGGCCAGATGACCAGCTTGACCGGTGGCGGTGGCATCAAGACCCTCAACGGGACGCTGTCGGTGTACCCGGCGCCCAAGCTCAAGACGCTGTTGGCGTTCCAGAACCTGTACGCCGCGGATCTCGTCACAATTCGCGGATGCCCGCTGCTGGCCGACATGAACACGTTCAAGCAGCTCCAGAACCTCAACGCATTCAAGCTCATGGACGTCAATGTGCCGAGCATCAAGCAGCCGACGCTCAACGTCGCCAAGCTGGCGTCGATCGAATTGGCCAACAATCCGAACCTGCCCGGTTTCTTCCTGTTCAATACCCTCAACCAGGTCGGCACGCTGGTGATTCAAGGCAACGGCACGCTGTCGCAGTTCTGGTTCAAGCAACTGCAGTCCATCGATACGCTCCACGTGGCGGGCAACCCAAACGTGGCGTCGCTCGACGACCTGGGCCAGTTCGTGCAGGTCAAGCAGCAACTGACGGTGTGCGATACGGCGCTGTCGGGGTCCAAGCTCGAGGCGTGGCGCCAGGCCCACGCGCCCAACTTGCAGTTCACCAAGTGCAAGAACGGTTGCACCGGCGCCGAGTGCCCGTAGGCGATGGCCAGCGACCGAAAGACCACCGTCGTCTTTGACACCTACGGCGGCACGGGTGGGCCAGGCGAGATTGTGCGGGCCGCGGCCCGCTTGTCGCGGCAAGGCGTCGCCCAGGTGGTGTTGGTTGGCGAAGTCGTCTACCTGCAGGACCAACTGGGCCTCCTGCCCTACGATCCAATGACGCTGCGCTTGGTTCCAGCGCCAGTCGCCTATCCGCGGCGCCCCGGCGACACGCTGGCGCAGGCGGAGGCGGCCGAGCTCGCCCTGCCGATCGCGATGGAGATGCTGGCCGAAGGCGAGGCCGACGCGCTGGTGACCGCGAGCCCACCCGAATTGGTGCGCGACCTGGCCGACCGCCACCTGGGGCGCTTGCCCGGCTGCGCGGCGGTGGCGGCGGCTGCCGTGGTGCCGACCATGCCCAGACAGGGCAAGGACGAGCCGCTGGGCCTTTTGCTCGACGTGTCTGGCCGCCGCACCACCGATGCGGAGTCGCTGGTGCAGTTCGCGGTGTTGGGCGCGACCTACGCCCGGGTCGTCACCAAGACGCCGCAGCCTTCTGTGGCGCTGCTGTCCACGGGGCAGGGCGCGCACGACGGTCCGCCGGAGGTGGTCGCGGCACACGAGCGCCTGACATCGCTGGCCAGCGTGCGCTTCGTCGGCAACCTGCGAGCCACCGACCTGTCGCGCGGGTTTGCCGACGTGGTGGTCACCGATGGCCTGGTCGGCCACAACGTGCTCGGGCTGCTCGAAGGCCTGACCGAGATGACAGTCGAGGCAGCGCGCTATGCGTGGAAGACCAAGGTGACATGGCGTCTGGGCCTGCGCTTGTTGGCGCAAGGCGTGGGCATGTTGCGCAAGGTCAGCGAATTCACGACCTACGGTGGCGCGCCGCTGCTCGGCCTGGATCGACTGGTGCTGGTGGCCAACCCGGACTCCAAGGAGGCGGCCTTCGCCAACGCCATCAAGCTGGCAGCCCGCTGCCGGGCGGCGGACTTGCACGGCCAACTGACCACCGCCATGGCGCCCTTCGCGACCGGGGGCCAGCCTTGAGCGACGCCGCGCCCGTCCCGCCCGAGGTCGTGTACCGCTGGGATCTCGACAAGACGTATCTCGCGACCGATTTTTCGACGGCGCGCGGGTTGTTGCAGGCGGCGGTCGAGAGCGCCCAGCGGCGGCGCACCATCCCGGGGATGCGTGCGCTGTTGAGCGCGCTGTGGCACGGCCGCGACGCCCGCCTGGTGGTGGTGTCGGGCAGCCCGACCTGGCTGCGTCGGCGCATCCTGACGATGTTCTCGCTGCACGGCATCCGCTGCGATCGGTTGGTGCTCAAGGACTTCGGCGGGGCGGTGCGCAAGGGCCGGTTCCGCTCGATTTCGTCGCAGGTGCCGTACAAGCTGCGCGCGCATCTCGACACCCGGCTGTGGCTGGCGGCACGCCATGAAGACGTGGCCGAGATCTGCTTTGGCGACGACGCCGAGGTCGATGCGCTCATCTACTGCCTCTACGCCGACGTGTGTGCCCGGCGGGTCGATGCCGCGCGGCTGGCGCGGATCCTCGATCTGTCCGGCGCCTACCCAGATGAAATCGCGACGATTTTGGAGCGTGTCGGGCAGGTCCAGGTCCACGATCCGGTGCGCCGCGTGTTCATCCATTTGGAGGGCGGTTCGCCGCCTGCCCGGTTTGGGGCCTACCGCGGCCGCGTGACTCCGACCTTCAACGCCTTGCAGATCGCGCTGCACCTTGCGACCGAGGGCCTGGCGGACGACCGGGTGCTGTCCGCTGTGGCCGAGGAATTGGTGAGAGAACACGGTGTGGGCGCCGAGGGTCTGGCCGGCACCATCGAAGATGCGCTGCGCCGCGGCCTGTGCGCGATCGCGCTGGCGCAGTCGGTGGTCGTCGACCTGTTGCCGCGCACCGCGGCCTTTGATGCCGGGTTCTCGCCGGCGTTCGCGGCGAGGGTGTCCCATCGTCTGCCGGACGCGGCCGTGCCGCCGTTGTCCCAGGGCGAACCGCTGACGCTGCCGTACGAGACCTTGTTCGAGGCCGAGAAGGCCTTTGCGAAAGCGCGCAAGCTTGCGCTGCAAACTGCTGGTAAGATACCCGGCCTCGCCGAGTTCCTGGGCGAGACGGAACGCTAGCAGCGCCATGAAAATCAAGACGAACCTTCGCAACGCGCGGATCGCGACCTCGGCCGTCGCGGCCTGCATCGCCTGCAGCGAACCGGTCGCCCCAGCCGGTGGCGGCGGCGCGGTCCAGGTCGATGCGGCTGCGCCGTCGTTTGGCGACGGCTTTGTGCCCGACGGCAAGAAGGACAGCGCGGCGCCCAAGGATGCGGCCGACGCGGTCATCGGCGACGCACCGCCCGACCTCGACGGTGGCAACGCAGCCGAAACAGATCCGGACGTCGGTGGTGTTCCCGACGGCGATCCCGCGGCAGACCTCGGCACCGACGCGGCCAGCCCGCCGGTCGAGGACGCGGACAGCGTCGGCCAGGGTCCAGAAGCCAACGAGGAAAAGGACGCCGCAGGTCCCGACGCCAGCAAGCCGTGCACGGCCGACCCCGAGTGCGACGACGGCAGCGCCTGCACCACCGACACCTGCACCGCAGAGGGCTGCGCCTACCAGCCCAAGAACTGCGACGACGGCCTGCCGTGCACCGCCGACGGCTGCGACAAGACGACCGGCAACTGCAAGCACAAGACGCTGGCCGAAACCTGCGCCATCGAGGGCGCCTGCTACGCCGCAGCCGAGGCCCAGCCGGTCAACCCGTGCAAAGTGTGCGACCCCACCGCGAGCCAGAGCGCGTGGAGCGACCAATCCGGCGCCGCGTGCGACGACGGCAACCTGTGCACGGGCAAGGACCAGTGCAATGCCGGCACCTGCGTGGGTGAGGCAAAGCCCGGGTGCTGCAAGGCTGATGCCGACTGCGCGGTCGCCGATGTCTGCAGCACGGCAAATTGCGACGTCGCCACGGGCACCTGCCAGGTCACGCCCAAGGCGGGCTGCTGCGTGGACGGGCCGTGCTGCGACCCCGCAACCCACCAGCCCAAGACCGCGGGTGCCGCGTGCGGCGCGGCCGTGGTCGGCACGCAGTGGCAGTGCGCGGGACAGGAAGTGCAAAACCGCAGCGCATCGGCGGGTTGCACGGGCGCGGGTCCTGCTGCATGTTCCGATGCGGCCGCCGACCAGGTGTGGTCGCCCTGGGCTACCGTCAAGTCGTGCGGCTCCAACGAGAAATGCCAGGCGACCGGCACGACGTCCGCGACTTGCGTGGTGCTCGCTCCGCTCGAGTGCGCGACCAACGCCGACTGCGACGACAAGAATCCGTGCACCGACGGGGTGTGCACCAACGGCAAATGCAGCCACCTGGCCAAGAAGTGCACGGCCACCACCAGCTGCCAGGTTCCGTACTGCGACAGCAAGACCGGTCAATGCGCGGTCAAGTGGCTGGCCGGCACCTGCGAAATCGGCGGGAACTGCATGGTCAGCGGCGTCAAGAATCCGGCTGACGCGTGCATGAGTTGCCAGCCCACCGTCGCACAAGACAAGTGGACGCCGCTGCCCAACTGCACGTGCGCAGGCGGCGTCTGCTGCAACAACGGCATCGTCAAACCGGCAGGCACCGCTTGCGCCAGCGCGACCCTGGCCACCGAGTACGGCTGCGGCGCGGACGGCAAGACCCAGCGCAAGCGCATCGCCTACGCGGGGTGCACTGGCGGCACGGCGATTTGCAGCAGCGCCAGCACCTACTACGCATGGCAGCCGTGGACCGACCTCGGCGCGTGCAAGGACACCGAGGCCTGCGACGCCACCGACAAGACCAAGCCGCCGCTGTGCAAAGCGATCGACCCGGTGTGCGCCCAACAGGATCCCTACGAGGCGGACGGGACGTCGCTGGCCAAGGCCCATGACGTCGGCACGTTCGGCGACGCGACCGCCAGCAAGGCGCTGACGCCGGTCGTATTGATGGGCAGCGCCAGCGACGTCGACGTGGTCCAGTGGACGGTGACCGACGACGCCAACAACTATGCGCCGCAACTCGGTGTGACGTGGTCGAGCGCCCAGAACGTCAAGGTCTGCGTGTACGCGCGCTGCACGGCGGGCGCTGGCGGCAAGGACTGCCAGTCGCTGGTGTGTCCGACGGGCAGTCAGAACGCAACCAGTGCCACGGTCAGCGCCGCGGCGGTCAACGGCTGCTGCATGTCGGGCACCAAGGGGGCCATCGCGCTGGCGCCCAAACCGTCAAGCGGAACCAACGCTACGCACGTGGCCTACCTCGAAGTGACCAACGGCACGCCCGCGTGCACGCAGGTCGCCGCTACGTTGAGCTTCGGCACGCCGACCGCGACCGTGTGCAAGGCCGGCGTCGACACCTGTTGCGAGGCCAACGGCACCTGGTCGCCCAAGGGCAAGGCCTGCGGCACCTTGACTGTGGCCAGCGAATACAAGTGCGAAACCGACCTGCCCGGCGGCAAGGTGCTCGTGCGCAAGGCCACCAGCGGCTGCACCGGCTCGTCCACGTTGTGCTCGGCCGCATCGGCCAACTACGCGTGGGGCGCCTGGACGACCTACAAGGCGTGCCTCGCCAGTGAGATGTGCTCGGTCACCTCGACCTCGAGCCCCGGTACCTGCAAACCGGCAACCCAATGTGTGGCAGGTTCGCAGTGCTGCACCGCGACCGGCACCTTTGCGCCGACCGGCACGCTGTGTGGCAAGGGGGCCTCGGTCGAGTACCAGTGCTCGGGAAGCGACATCCAGGTGCGCAAGAATTTCTCGACCTGCGCGGGCACCAGCACCGGCTGCTTCGGCACCTCGGCATACAGTCCGTGGACGACGGTTTCGGCGTGCCCGGTGGGCCAGACCTGCACCGCCGGGGCCAGCAAATCGACGTTGCCGACCTGTAAGGCGGCCGGACCCGACCTGTGCAAGCAGACCGACAAGTGGGAGGGCACCGAAACCACCTCGGCCAGCTTCGACCTCGGCGTGTATTCCGACAGCGCAAATGCAGTATTCGTCGACCCCGCCGTCCTGCTGCAAAGTCCGACCGACAAGGACTATCTCAAGTACAGCATCACCGACGACGTCAACTTCTACGACCCCGAGGTGTACGTGACGTGGACAGCGCTCAAGCCCGTCAAGGTGTGCGCCTACTATCGGTGCAACAATGGCACCAGTGGCACCGACTGCTACGACGTGACCTGCCCGATTGGCGCGGACACCTACCAAAACACCGCGGTCAGCGGCGCCAAAGCCAACGGATGCTGCAAGACGGCGGCCAGCGGCACGCTGAGCTACTTTCCCGACGCGCCGAACAGCATGGATGAGACGGGTACGGTGTTCGTCAACGTCACCAACGCCGACACCCCCTGCCAATCGGTCAGCCTCAAGCTCGCGTTCGGCGCCTCGACCCAGACCAAGTGCAGTCCCGGCAACACCTGCTGCACCAACAAGGGCACCTACGCGGCGAACGGCACGGCCTGCGGGTCGGCCACCAAGGCCCAGTACCGCTGCACCACGGTCGGAGGGGTCAACCAAGCGCAGAAGCAGACTTCGGTAGGTTCGTGCAGCGGCACCAGTGCGACGTGCAACACCACGACGACCAACTGGGGACCGTGGGCGCTGGAAACGCCTTGCATCGGCCCGGAGTTCTGCGCCGTCGGCTTGCCCACCAGCATCGCGCAGTGCGTCGCCGGCAAGCCGGGTTCGTGTGCGGGGTCGTGCGGCAAGCAGAGCAAGGACGGCTGCTTTTGCGACGGCAGTTGCATCACGCTCGGCGATTGCTGCAAGGATTTTGCGGCGCTGTGCAGCGGCACCTGCGACGGCGCCTGTGGCGGCATGGGCAAGATCGGCGGGTGCATGTGCGATGCACAGTGCTCCGCGGCGGGCGACTGCTGCCTGGACAAGAACGTCAAGTGCCCGTAAGGTCGCGCCCCTCGGCCGCGTTGGCCCGGGGGATTCGATGCGCCGTGCCTGCCTGCTCGCTGTCGTGATTGCCGCCGGTTGCGCGGACGCCCCGCCGCTCGGCGACCCCAACGCCGTCGCCTGTGACGCCTTGGGCGCCGCCTGGTGCAAGGCCGTGGCGGCCTGCGCGCCCTACCTCGTCAGCAGCCAATACGGAGACATCGCCAACTGTGGCAAGCGCCAGGCCGCAGTGTGCATGGCCCGCGTCACCGCGCCGGACACGGGCTACAACGCCGCCGCCATCCAAGGCTGCGCCACCGCGCTGCCCGGGGCGCTCGAATGCGAGTACTACACTGCCATCGACGCCGTCTCGGCGTGCCAGCCCAAGGCCGGCAAACGCAAGAATGCCGAGCCGTGCGGCGACCACAGCCAGTGCCAGAGCGGCCTGTGCAGCGGCCTGGACGCCGGCATGTGCGGCCAGTGTCTGAGCCGCGTCGCCTCCGGCAAGGCGTGCTCGGCCACCGCGGACTGCGAGTTTGGGCTGTCGTGCGTCGCGACACAGAGCGTCAAGGTGTGCACGCCGCGTTCGCCCGTCGGCGGCACCTGCGACAAGTCCAAGGTCTGCCTCGCCCCTGCGGTGTGCATCGGCGGCGGTTGCGTCGCGCCGGCCGGCCTCGGCAAGCCCTGCGACACCGCGGCCAAGAACTGCGACGCCGGCGCCGGCCACTACTGCCACGACCACAAGGCGGTGTGCACCGCATACCAAGTGGCCAAAGAGGGCGAACCGTGCGGTTATTTCGACGGCGATCGCGTCGCATGCGCCCACGGCGCCACCTGCAAGCTCGCGGGCGGCGGCAAGGGCACCTGCGAGAAACAAGCCGACAACGGCGGCAGTTGCAGCGTGGGTCAGGCCGCGCCGTGCCGCGCCGGCTTGGTGTGCAACGCGGGCGTGTGCGGTGTCACCAAGCCAGCGGCGTGCCAATGACCGATCCGCGTCACGCTCCCAGTCCCCTCTAGTCGGATCGATACGGCCGGTCACATGTCGCTCGCAGTGCGCTCGCCACCCTTTTCTTTCGACCTGACCACGGCCGCACAACTGCGCGCCGCGCTGCGCACATCGCTCGATGGCGCGGAGTTCTTCGGCGGCCCGCTGGTGCTCGTCGGGCGCGAAGTGGACATCCCGGCGTGGTCGTGGCTGGGCCAGGTGTGCCTGCTGCGCAGCGACTGGCTGCCGGCGGTGGCCGCGGCCATGCACGACGCGCTGCACCACGGCACCGAGCTGGAACGACAGGCGTTGGTCGACGCGCTGGCCAACGAACCCGCGACCGTGCGCCTGCTGCCGTGGACCGCGGGCTGGGCGCGCATGTTCGGCGACGTGACCGGCACGCGGTCGGGCACCGGCTGGGGCGGGTCGAGCACCGCGCCGCGCCTGGACCACGTGCTCGCCAACCACGAACGCTACGCTGAGGCGTGGGTGCGGCAGCCCCACGATGTCCTGTGGAGATTGCGCCCGGTGGCCCTGGCGACGCGCGACCACCTGCGGAACCTGCTGGAGCGTACGGCGCGGACCGGCCGCGGGCCCGAAACGCCGCTCGGCGACCACGGCTGGGATTGGCTGGCGCAGCAGGTGGCATACGTGCCGTGGATCGCCGACGCGCTAGGCGAACTGCTGCCATGGGCCCTGCACGGCGAACCAGCCCACGGCTACGCCGCGCTGGACTATTTGCTGATGGGCCAGGATGCGTGGCGCTGGCGCGACCTGGTGCGGCAGTGGCGGTCGCATCCGCCGAATTGGGCTGCCACCCCCACCAAGGTCAAACCCAAGGGCTGGGGCCGCAAGGCGCGTCAGACCCAGGACAATTCGCTCAAGACCTGGGCCGACCTGGCGCTGCGCTTCGAGACCCTGCATGGCCGGCAGGCGCCGCCAGTGATGGATTTGCCGTTGCCATAGGGTCAATCGGTGATTTTCGCGGTCACTTGTTGGCCCAGTGCCTCGCCTTGCGCCAGTTGCACCTTCAGCAGCAGACAGGCCGCCTTGCTGCCCCGGCACGTGCCGAACCGACCGGCTGGTTTCGGACGCGTCCCATAGCCGCCGGTCGGTTCCTGCGCTATCGTCGCGCGACCTCGCGGCCAGGCGCCGCTGTGGAGTCCTTCGATGGCCGATGCACCCCTGCCAGCGCTCGGTCCGCGGCAACGTGCCGCCGCGCACGTGCTCTTGCGCCTCGCCCACGACCGCTGGGTACCGCCGCTTCCAACCGGCGAGGACCGCCCTGAACTCGCGCGCGTCGCCGCCACTCGCGCGCTCCTCGACGCTCCCGATCCCGACGACTCGCCGCTGGAGGCTGCGCGGCAGGCACTGGAAGCGGCAGCCGCTGTGCCCGGCGAACCCGCCGACCGCCTCGACCTGGCGGCTGATTTGCTGGGTCTGGCGCCACCGGCCCGGCTCGCCCTGGGACTGTGTGCTTGCATCCAACTCGACCCGCGCATCGGGCAGATGGCGCGGGCCGTGGCGGCGCGCTTGGGCTACGCCGACGGCAGCGACCCTGCCCTGCTCGACGCCGCACTGGAACCCGCAGGGCTCGGACCGGCGTGGACGCGGACGCTTTTGCACGAAGGGGGACAACTGCGGCGCATGGGCGTACTGACCCTGCACGACGGCAAGGTCGGGCTCGGCATCGCCTTGCAAGCCTTCGTGCAGACTGCGCTTCCTGCCCACAGCCCGCTGCGGCCGTTCGAGGTGGCGCCCACCGTGCCCGCGGGCCTGGTCGGGGCGCTCGTGGCGGCGCGCAGGGGCTGGATCGAGGTGCTCGGCCGCGCGCTGCACGCCGATCGGCCTTTGCTGTTGTCGGGCATGGCCGGGTTTGCCGGCGCGACGCTGGTGCAGGCGGCCGTCGGCGTTGGCGGGCCACAGGTGCGCAGCATCGACCTTGGCGCCATCTTTGACTTCGAGCGCGGCTTGCCGACGCCGCTGCTGGGCGAATTGCACGCCGAGGTGCGCTTGAGCGCGGCGCCCTGGGCCCTGCACGGCGCCGAACGCCTGGAAAAGACCGTCCGCGACCATCCGGCGGCCTTGCGGCGGCTGGTGGCGGCCCTGGTCGCCATGGGCCGGCCGATGGTCCTGTTGCACGCGGGTCCGCTTTCGCCCGACGTGGCGGCCCGGCTCGCCCAAGAGGCCGGTCTGCCCAACTTTGAACTGCCGCCTTTGCCGGTCGACGCGCGCAAGGCGCTGCTGCATGCGTCGCTGGTGGCGCAGGGCGTTGCCGAAACCACGGCCGAGTCTCTGGCCGAGGCGTGCCGGAACGCCAACCTCGAAGTCGAGTCGGTGGCCGCGGCGGTGGCCTTCGCGAGCCAGAAGGCCGTGCAGCGTGCCGCGAAACTGGCTGCCGGTGGCAAGGCGCCTGCCGAGGCCGTGCCGACGGTCGCTGAACTGCGCAGCGCGTGCAGCGCCACCATGACCAGCCGCTTGCGCCAATACGGGTCGCGCGTCGAGACGGCCTCGGACTGGGGTGACCTGGTGCTCGCCGCCGAGCCCCTGGGCCAAGTCAAAGACCTCGCACGGTTTGCCCGAGTGCGCGACCGCCTGTTCGACGACTACGGTTTCGGCGACAAAATCGGTTACGGCAGGGCGCTGTCGGCGATGTTCTCGGGCCCGAGCGGCACCGGCAAGACCATGGTGGCCGGCCTCATCGCCAAGGACCTCGGCGTCGAGCTGTACCGGGTGGACCTGTCGCGGGTCGTCAGCAAGTACATCGGCGAAACCGAAGAACGACTTGGCGCGCTCTTTAGCGAGGCGAGCCTGGTCGGCGCGGCGCTGCTTTTCGACGAGGCCGATTCGCTTTTCGGCCAGCGCACCGAAATCAAGAGCAGCAACGACCGCTACGCCAACCTCGAGGTCAACTACCTCTTGCAGCGCCTGGAGGAGTTCGACGGCGTGGTCATCCTGACCACCAACTTCGCGACCTCCATCGACGCGGCCTTCCTGCGTCGCCTGCGCTTTCGCGTGCAGTTCCCCATGCCGTCGCCCAAGGAACGCGAGCGCATGTGGGAGGTCATGTTGCCGCCGCGCCTGCCGCAAGACGACGACGGCATCGACTTTGAGTGGATGGGCGAGAGCTTTGACCTGACAGGTGGGCACATCCGCAATGCGGTATTGCGCGCGGGCATGTTCGCCGCTGACCTCGACCGGCCGCTGAGCATGCGGATGCTCTACGACGCGGCGGCGGCGGAGTATCGGGAGCTCGGCAAGCTGGCGCCGGGGTATCCGTTTGACGACGACTGAACGCGCGCTGGGCTTGCGCCTTGCCGGGCAGGATGGGTCGGCCCAGCAGGGCGCCGAACCGCCATGCGTCGATGGGTGTCAACCGGGGCGTCTAGTAGGCGGCACCCCAAATTCGCGTCGGGATACGGGCCGTGATTCCTCAACAAATCCTCAATCGGTTTCGCCTACTAGCTGCTTGTTGCGTGAAGGGGGCGCGCCGCCCCCTCGCGCGCAAATGCGCGCTCACCCCTGCGTCCGGCCGCAGCCGCGGCCGGAAGTACCTCAGCCCTGTTGCGCGCCGGAACCCGGCGCGAATTTCGGGCCTGAGGTACTATGGCGCAAAACCCGCCACAGCGTTCTTGCCAAACTACCCCCGAAACACCCAAACCTCGCGCCCCTCGACCACCGGCCGCGTGTCCTCGACCACCATCCGCTCGCCCCACTCGCGTGCCTCGGCCTCCGGTCGCCGGTCAAAGATCAGCAGCGACGCCGACTCGCAAGGCACCCGCCGCAGGTAGGCCCCGACCTGAGCAAGACCCTCGTCGCGCGGATCGCCTTTCTTGGGGTGCCAGACTTTGAGCTCGAAAAGGTGGCGCTCAAAGCGCACCGGGTAGCGCGGCACCTTGCCTTCGTCGTCGGGCAGCGGCCAGCGAATCAAGACGTCCATGCGCCGGCTGCCAGCGGCGTATTCGCGGTCCACCCAGCCACCGCCGTTGACGATGCGCTGCAAGAAGCCCATGCACACCAACTGGACCGCCACCTCGCGGTAGCCCTCGGCCTGCACGAAGCCCTCGGCGTGCTCGCGCCAGAACGCCAGGAATGCTTCGCGCAGGCCGTCGATGTCCAGGCGGCCGTCGTCGCGGTGCCAGCGGCCGCTAACGACCTGCAATTGGTGTTGGTAGCGACCAGCAAGGCAGCGCGGGATGACCTCCTTGTAGATCGCGTTGGCGACGCGGGCCGGCTGGTCGGTCACGAGGCCAATGTCCCGGCAATAGCGGTCGTCTTCCCAATCGGCGTTGGTGAGGTCGCTGCCCGCCAGAATCGGCTCCAACACCTGCCGCACGCGGTCCTCTCGCAGCCGCGCCATCAGCGAGTCGAAGTGCGTGCCCCACTGCACGATGAGGTTGTCTTTGGCGATGTCGATGTGGGCGACGTCGACGGTTCCGGTCCACCCTTGCTTGGCGACGACGTCGTGGGCCAGTGCGTTGACCAGGTGCGGTTGGCCGCCGGTCAGCTCCGCCACGCGGTCGAGGGCGGCATCGGTGAAGGCCTGGCCCGTTTCAGCGGTGTGCTGGCCGTACAGCGCGGCGATTTCAGCGCGGCTGAAGGAGGCGAGGGTAATCGACTCGCGCTTGACGTTGAACGGGCTCGAAGAGGCCGCCCGATCCTGGCCACCCGAGGCGATCTTGTAGTCGCGGACGTCGCGCATGCCGAAGATGCAGACGGAGTGGGGAAAGCCCTTGGGGCGTTCGGCGTAGCCCTTGCGCATTTGGCTGAGCACGGACACCAGGCCGTCGTTTTCCAAGCAATCGATCTCGTCGAGGAACAGGACGAGGGGGCGCGCGCACGCCTGCGACCACGCGCGCAGAAAGCGATACAGGCGGCTGCGCGGTGTGGCAGGGGCGTCTGGCGCTTCGGCGGGAGGTTGCTCCGCCAGCGGCAGTTGGTCGCTCGCCAGTTGCAGCGAGCCGACGACCAGTTCGATGACCTCGCCAACGCTTTGGACTGCGCGGGCCTCCTCGACCGTGCAATAGACCACGGCATACCGCCCGTCCGCGCGCAGCTTGTCCGCCAGCGCCAGCACCGTCGTGGTCTTGCCCGACTGCCGCGGGGCGTGCAGCACAAAGTAGTAGCCGTCGTGGACCAAACCCTCGACGGTCGGCGGCAGGCGGTCGAGCGGCGGCAGCGTGTAGTGCTGCGCGACGCGGTTGACGTGAGCGGTGTTGAACTGGCGGGCCAAGGCGCACGCAGGGCCGCGGTCAGGCGGCGCAGGCGGGCAGCGTACCACGAACGCGGCGCGGGGCGGCAATCAAGACGGGGCCGCCGCCCACGCGCGCGCCTGAATCGGTCACCGTGGCATCGGTCGTCGCCGCGTCCGTGCCGGCCGGCAGTGGCGAGGTGCATGCGCCAAGGATCGCGCAGCTTGCGCCGGTAGCGCGGGCGAACACTCGGGCACGGATTCGCATGGAGGACCCCAGCGTGCAGGTTTGGACGCGTTGGCGGAGCGAGGGCGAAGCCGCGCGGGATGTCAAACCCCTTGCGCCCGCCTCGATGTCACCGCACCATCACGTTGCCGGGCGTCCACGCGCCCAAAGAGTGTCCATGCGTCCCGTCCTGCCGTTGTCCGTCCTCGCGCTTGCTGCCGCCCTGCCCGTCACCGCCGCCGACGCGCCCGCTGCCCGCGTGGTTGTCGCGCGCGAATCGGCGCAGACCTACCCTATCCTCGGCGGCAAAGGCGAGGCGACCCTGCTGCTCAACGCCGAAACGGGCAGCAAGGAGGCCGCGCTGTCGGTCCTGACGCTGGCCCCTGGCGCCGAGGTGCCGCAACACGTGCACGAAGGCAGCGCGGAGTTGCTGTACATCGAGAGCGGCACCTGTGAACTGGTGGTCGGCGGCGTCAAGGTCCAGGCCGGGCCGGGCAGCGCCGTGCGCATTCCGGCGGGTGTGCCGCACAGCGCACGGGTGACCTCGGCGGTGCAGTCGCTGCGGGCGGTGCAGGTGTACGTGGGGCCGGGGCCGGAGCAGAGGTTTCGCGCGCCCGCCAAGTAGCGCCAGTCGGGTTGCTGGTGGATTGCGGGCAATGTTGACAATCCCGGCCGCCCGGCCCAAGTTTGGCCGTCGGGTGGTCCTGTCGACCATCGCTGGCGGGCGTCGAGGGCAGCGTGGGCAAAGCGGTCGATGTCGGTGAACTGAAAGCCAGGGCGGCCGCCGTGCGACGGTCGCTGGTTGACCCGGTCATTGCGCCGTGGCAGACCGCCGGAACGACAGCGCTCTTCCAGGTTCGCCTGGACCGCGCGGCCAATCGCCTGGCGGAGGCGGCGGCGTACCAGCACCTCGCGACGGGCTCGCTGCCAGCAGAACCGTTGATCCGAGAACTGGTTGGACAGTGGCACGCGGTAGGCTTCGATGACGCCTTCGAGCAGGCGCGGGTCTTCGAGGAGCGGGCGTTTGCCGGGTCGGTCGAAGACGAGTGGCGCGCGCGGGTCGAGGCCGAGTTTGGTTTCGTGGACATCCGCGGGATGCAGACCGGGGCGGCGCTGCGGGTGCCGCTCGACCGACTGTGGGTGGGCTTGCGGGCCGAGAGGGAGCCCGAGGACGAAAGCCGCGAACCGCACTTGGCCTGGGTGCGGTCCAGGAGCCGCGGGGACGAGCAGTTCATTCCAGTGACGGCCATCGCGCGGGAGAACCCGGTCGTCGCGTTCGTCGCTGGCCCAGGATCCGGCAAGAGCACGCTGGTCGCGCGGTTGGCCGTGGACGCCGCGCGCAACGCCAATGGGCCGGTGCCGTTCGTCGTGCCCGGACACCGCTGGCAGGGCGATGCCGTGACCGCGGTGACGCTGGCCAACGCGGCTGGCTACAATGCGGCACAGACGGCGCTGCTGGTGGACTGCTGGAACAGCGGCCGCGCTCTGGTCATCGTCGATGCGGTCGACGAGTGTTCTTCGCCATCCACGCTTGTGGCCGCCTTGGACGCGGCGGCGGCTGCGCTTGGCGGGACCGGCAACCGCTTGGTTGTCACCTCCCGGCCGCTTCCCGCGTGGGCGACGACGAAGAGACTGCGCAAGCACACGTGGACTCTTGCGGCCTTCGAGCGGTCCGAGCAAGAGGCGTACGTGGACCAGTGGACGCAGGCGGTGGAAATTGCGCTGCACAACGTACCGGATCCGAAGGCGCAGCAGGCCGAGCGACCGTTGAAGTTGGCGGCCAACGCGGCCACCAAACTCAAACGGGCGCTCCGTGCCAACCGGGCCCTGGGCGAGTTGGCCGGCACGCCGCTGCTTATTTTGTGCATGTGCGCGCTGCATCGCTTCATGGGCGAGCGTCTGCCCGAACGGCGGGTGGCGTTGTACGAGGCCGTCGTCAACTTGCTGCTTTTTGAGTGGGACAAGTCCAAGCTGGCATCGGACGCATTGCTGGGCCAGCTCGACCGCGAGCAGCGCTGTGGGCTGATGGCACACCTGGCGCTCGCGATGCTCGATGGCGGCGCGCGCGAGTGGCAGGACGCCGAGATCCTGGCCGCGTTGGAGCACGCTCAGGTCGCGAAAGACCAAAGGTGGGGCCAGGCCGAGTTGCTGACCGCGCTCGGCGAGGTGCGCAACCGCGGCGGCCTGTTGGTAGAGGCAGCGCCGGGTCGGTGGCGGTTCGTGCACCTGGCCCTACAGGAGTACCTGGCGGCGCGGGCGCTTGCCGAACTGTGGGACCTGGGGGCCATCCTGGCACGCTGGCGCAAGGCGCCGGAGCGCTGGCGCGAGGTGGTCGTTTTGTATGCGGGGTTGCCGGGCGTCGACGCTGGCACGTTGGTGGATGCGGTGTCGGAAGAAGCGCACAACCAGCCGCGATTGGAAAGTTCGCAATTCTCCCGGTACAAGTTAGCGGCAGAGTGCATCGGATCCGCGGCGCTGCCACCGCCGGGCCGTATCGGCAGCCTATACGATGCCAGCGTCGCCCGTCTGACGATACTAGGGGCGGCCCATGTCATGCGCGTCGGCGGCATCGCTGAGTTCGCCCAGCTCCGCTTTGCATCGGCACTCGATGCGGCGATCGAAAGAGGGCAGGCGGCCGAGATCGAGGACGCGCTGTTTGCGCTTTCCGAGTTGGGCGCATCGGGAGGCGTGGGCGCGATTGCCGCGCGGCTTCCCAAATTGGCCCAGCCCGAATTTCGGCCCGCCCATACCCCAATAACTGCGGCCGATCCCAAGGGCGGAAGCGAACTTGGCCTTTTCGCTTCGGCGCTGTTGGTGGCCTCCTATGCCAGCGGCCGGTGGCCTGGCGACGCCGAAACGCGCAACGTGGCGACGGTTGCGGCCGCAGTCGCGCAGCACCCAGACCTGCGACGTCCACTGGAAGATCACTGGCAGCGCATTCGCGGCGGCGTCGCAAGGCTCGACCCCCACAGCGCAGCGGAATACGGCGGCTTCCTCGAATCCGTGCTCCGCCAATCCGGCGACGACGGCGACCGCGAACGCCTTGACCGCCTCGTCGCCGGCCTGCCCACCACGGCCGCGGTTGGCAACGCGCGTCCCGAAAAGCCGCCGGCAGCGGCCTCTACGCCTGCAACACCCGGTCGATCGCGGCGTTGACGGCGGCGCTGTAGGGCTCGGCCTCCGTCGCCCGAAAAGCCGTCGCCACCACGGCGCGCACGGCCGCCCGCAACGCCGGGTCTGCCCCTTCCAGCGCCTCAAGCAACGCTTTCACGCGCGCCGTGGTCGCCGCGATTGCCGCCTCTCGGGCACGGGTCAATCCCTCGCGGCTCAGGTCCATGTCGCGCACGGTAGCCTCGGCCTTTGCGTCGCCCTGCAGTGCCGCGATGCCGCCGCCGTCGTCGAACTGAAAGTGGGCGGCGGGGTTGGCGTCCTCATGCGGCGCTACGTACCCGCCTTGCGGCCACTTGTTGCTCTTGCTGTGGTTGCACAGGCTGCAACTGGGCAGGTAGTTGCCCCAAGCGTAGGCCAAGGTGGGGAACAGCGACTTGGGCCGGAAGTGCTCGACCTGCCAGAACTGGTCTGCGAACGCGGGCGACTCGCAGTACACGCATTTGCCCTTGGCGTTGTCCATCATTTTGGCCTTGCGGGCGAGGATCGCGTTGTCTTTTGCGCCCCACAACGGCGGGAACTCCTTGGTCGCCGAGTTGCCCTTGGTCGGCAGCGTGCCTTGGTCGTGGTCGGCAAAGGTCTCCCCGGCAGCGACAGCGCCACTGCGGACGCCCGCTTCGTAGGCCTTTGCGGCTGTCTCGTACGCGGCATAGCCGCCCTTGAACTTTTTGCAGGCCTTCAACTTGTCTTTCCAGCCAACGGGGTCCGATACCACGCGAAACGCCATCATTGCGCACCCACCTTCGCGAGCGCCGCCAGCAATTCGCGGATGACGGCCTGCGTCGCCCCTTCGACGCGATCTCGACCGTCGGCTTGACCCTGGCGCATGGCCTCGCGGGCGCGGATGCCCTGGAGCTTGTCGAGCAATTCGCGAAGCCGGGCCCGCTGCTTCTCTGACCTGGCTGCTTTGGCGACGAGCGCGTCGAGTTCCCTTTCGAGCTCCGCCACCGCGTGGGAATAGGCGCTGTCGAGGCCGAACAATTCCGTTTCGACCAACGCCGATCCGACCGCCGCGTGGTGCAGCTTGGCCAGGGTAGCTGGCGCCAACCGCTCGACGCGCGCGGCTTTTTCGGCTTGGGGCGGCACCATGCGGTACACCGCGCACCCGGGCCCCTCGCCCACCGCGATATCCACGGCCGCCAGCGCCACCTGCGCCGAATGCGTCGTCACGACCAGTTGGGCACCGGGGAACGCGGTGAGCAACTGATCCAAAACCGCGTGCTGCCACCGCGGGTGCAGGTGCAAGTCCACTTCGTCGATGAGCAGCGTCAATTGGTCACCCGACCACCCATAGCTGATGACGCCCGTCGCCAGCCGACCCAACGCATCCGCGACCAGGGCCAGCACCGCCTTGTAGCCATCCGAAAGTTCGCCAAACCGCCGTGTACTGCCGTCGTCGAAGTGCACGTCCAAGCCGCGTTGGTCGGCCGCGACCGTCGTCTGGTCAAAGCCCTGGACGACCTTGCGGAGCGATTGGTGCAGGGCGTCAAGGCGCTGCTGCGCCGCCGGATCGCCTTCGCGGCCCCTGGCATGCAGGCTCAGCAGCATGCTGGTCATGTTGCGCGTCGGGCCGTCAGAGGGCGCGAAAACACTGGCTGCGCGCCCGCCAAATGCAACCGAGTTGCTAGCGTACGACGATGGCGACACCAGTTCGCCGGCTTCCGACTTCGCAGGCGGCAAGGCGATCCCACGATACCTCCCATAGGCCAACAGCCATGGCTGCTCTGGCAGGCGATCCCGACCGGCACCTTGCGCTTGCAGCCACCCGGCCGCCCTGGCCCCCGCGCGATGCAGCACAATCTCGCCGCCGCCGCCCCCCGCGCGTCCGGGGAACTGCTGCAGGTCCCCTTCCTCTGGATCCTCGTCCTCGGACCGCCAGGCCAGCGCCGCGATGGCCTCGACCACGGTGGACTTGCCCGACCCGTTTTCACCCACGAACACGGTCAGGCGGCGATGCAATTCGATCGCGGCATGGTCGAAGCAACGGACGTTGTGCAGTTCCAGTCGCGACAACTGCCAAGCCGCGGCCTTGTCGTGCGGGGTCGCATTCGGTTTTGGCATGGTCAGGTCCGTTGCGGGCCGTCGGGCCCGGCCCGATGGTGGCATGCCAGCCCAAGCCGGTCACCTTTGGCTGGCACGACCCTTGCGGAAGCGCCCTAGCTGGGCACGCATGCCAGTCTGAAGCCTTGCCGAAGCGACCTCGGGGGGCACCGCGGCAAGTCTCGACCCTTGCCCAGCGGCCGGTATTGGCGCGCACGCCAGTCTCGACCGTTGCCCCGGCGCCCAACTTGGGCGCGCACGCCAGTCTCGACCCTTGCTACGCGGGCGGCACCGGCACCGCTGGCCCGTCTGCAGCCGGCGCGCGCTCCACCCGCCGCGAGCCGAGCGCCGGGGCGTGGTCGCCAAAGTCGTCGCCCCACTGGTAATACGCGGCCTTGCGCACGCTCTTGTAGCCCTGGACCAGCAGCGTCCACAGCCGGTCGCGGATGTCGGCGGCGCGGTCGGCGTCGGTCTCGGGCTTGCCGCCCGGCTTGTAGCCCGCCGGTCGCAACACCGCCAACAGTTGGGTGCCGACCGCGGCGGCCTCGTCGACTTCGGCCACCTCGACCGGGTGCTTGCCGGCGACGACGGCCGCGTGGGCGCGGAAGAGGCCGGCCAGCCGCACACAGTCGGTCGCGGAGTCGATAGCCCCGGTGCCGCGCTCGATGTCCCGCACTTCGGCCGCGGGCAAGAGGCCCTTGTCGGCCAGCGAGCGGGCGGCATTGAGCAGCATGGCGCGCAACTCTGCAGAACGCTTGCGCCAGCGGGCAATCTCGCCGGGCGACGCAGCATCGCGGTCCACGCGCGCCGATGCGTAGACGACGGCCTGGGCCAGCGCGGGCAGGTTGGGCATGGCGACCCAGTCCAGCGCGGGCAGCACGGGTTGCAGTTCCGGCTGGAGCGCCAGCGCGGCCGCGACCCCGCGTTGGACATTGCCGTGGGCGATTTCTGGGTCGGCGCGCATGGGCTGGATGTCGCGCAGGGCCATGGCCTGGGGAAGGAACTGCTGGTAGGCGGCTTCGGCGTCGGGCTGGGCGGGGGTGTCGTGCATGGTGGGCTCCGTTGGGTTGTGGCCTTGGGCCGGCCGTTTGTCGATGGCGCTGGCGGGATTCTGGCGGTCGGCGCTGGGCATGGTCACGGCGTGCGGGTGTTCTGTCAAGTGCCTTGGAGCTGGGACAACGGGTTCTGCGGGCGGCACGGGGGCGTCGATGTCGGTGTCGAGAATGCGCTGGAAAGCGTCGCGGATTGTTGCAGCCTCGGGCATTTGCAGGTGCTTGGCGTCGGCGTAGGCGCGTCGGAGGAGCGATTCGATTTCCGGGCGATCGTCGGGCTGGCCGCGCTTGTTTAGAACAAGGGCAGTATTGATGCAGGCGTCAACGAGTGCGGGCTTGTTGCCCAGACGCTCGTAGCGCGGCAGGACGTGCTCGCGTTGGATTCGCAAGGCCTCGTCCAATTGGCCGCGGGTTTGGTGCACGTCGGCGATCCTTCCGAGTGTGAGCGCCGCCGAGTGGTCGTCACCGAGCCGCTCGAATACCGGCAGCGCGTGCTCGCGCAAGATGAGCAGTGCCTCGTCGAGTTGGCCGAGGGTGTGAAGCACGCCAGCGATCCACGCGCGCGTCAGGGCCGTCAAGGGCACATCACCAAGCCGCTCAAAGGTTGGCAGCACCTGCTCGCGCGCGATGCGCAGAGCTTCGTCGGGTTGGCCGAGGTCCAAGACGACGCGGGCAATATTGAGTTGCGTAGCCGCTGCTGATCGCTCGTCGCCCAGTCGCTCAAGTACCGGCAGCGCCCGCTCGCGCAAGAGGCGCAGCGCCTCGTCGAATTGGCCGCGTTGCCGGAGCACGGAGGCGATATTTCGCCATGCCAATGATTCGGATCGCACGTCGCCCAGTCGCTCATACGCCGGCAGTTCCTCTTGACGCCGAATACGCAAAGCCTCGTCGAGATCGCCCTGGACGGCCAGCGCGGCAGCCACTTCTCCAAGGGTGACGGCCTTGTCGTAGTCCGCGCCGATCCGCTCGTAGATCGGAACGGCCTCCTTGAGCCGCAGGCGGATCGCGCCGGCCAAGTCTCCGGCATCCGCAAGCGTATCCGCCTCGCGCCGCAGCGCCGTGGCAACGTCGTCGGCGTCTTCCGTTGCCAGTGCAACGTAGCTGCGCACCGACCACAGGTCTGGCGCTTCCCGTGCGAGCAGGGGGAACATCCACGCGGGCAGCACCAGCACCAGCGGCAGGCCGAGGTCGCTGGCGATGAGGTTGCGCGCTTCATTCATCCGCCGCAGCCAGTTGCGCCAGGCGTCGATGTCGCGCGGGTCGGCCGCCGAGGCGTCGATGCCGGCAACAGCGGGCGATGGCGACTGCTGGCGGACAACCAGCAGCGGCTTCAACAGCCCGTCGATGAGTTGTCCAACCGTCGGCGCGGCCCACAGTTTTCGTTCTTCGGGCTCGTGCCAGAGGATGGTCAAACCTGCGGGCAGCACGGACTCGAGTTCTCCGCGAAACGCATGGCCGGCGTGCGGCCCGGCAACCTCAATGACGTGGCATTGAAACCTGTCGCCGCCCAATTCCAGCGCGGAGACCAGGCGAGCGGCCGCTTGGGCAGGTGGGACGCCAGCGTTCACGGTCCGACTGCCGGCGCGGGTTCGTGCAACAGCCCGCGCACGGCCGGGTGCACATCGAACCACGGTTGGGCGTTGTGGTAGGCGAGGATGACCTGGGCGCGCACGAGATGGTCGAGGGCGGACAACTGGGCGCGGTCCACACGCACCTGCCGTTCGCGCGCAACTTCGCGCAACATCGGCAGGTCGTCGCGCGCGACCATGCGCTGCAGCTGGTCGCGGAATTCCGCGGCAAGTCGCTCGCGGGCCTGGGCGTCGAGCGGTACGTCTCCCACAGCGTGGACCGCATTTTGGAGCAGGCGCACCAGCTCCCGGGGATAGCCGCCCGACAGTCGAATCAGGTCGTCGACGGCCGCGGACCAGTCATCGCCGAAAAGTGCCTGCAGACCCGCCTCGTCGATGCGCTGGCGGACGATCGTTCGCGCAGCCTCGCGGCCAGCCGGCAGCAGCCGCGGCGGGTCCGCGAGGTCCAAGCGGTCGTGCAGCTTGATCATCGGCACCACGTCGATCGGGCGCCGCATGCGCCACATCAGCGCCATGGGCACCGTATAGACGGCGTGCACGCCCAGGGCGAGGTCGTCGGCCTGCTGCACGAACACGCGCTCGGCGCTGTCGAGCACCTGCAGCCAAGTCGTCGAAATCCCGCGGAGCTTCTCCAACGAATCGACGATGACCAATAGCCCCGCCCAGCCCGCGGCTTGCGCCTGGGCCTGCAGCGCGCCCATGTCCTTGCGCACATGGTCGACGAGCGCCCGCACCTGGGAGGCGGCATTGTTGCGAAACCGCTCGCGCAAATCGGGCCGCTGCTTCAGTTCCAGTACAGCCTCGGCCACGCCGGCCTTCGCAGACAGCTTGGTCAGTTCGACGTCCGTCTGGGTCAGCCAGGTCCACAAGCGCTGGGCGACGCCGGGCGTTCCCGGGTTGCCGCCGCACTCCTTGGCGACGGCGGCCTCTGTTGCGATGACGATGCCGCAGAGCAGGTCGGGCACGTCAATCGGTGCGTCGAGGTCGAAGTAATCGTCGGCCTCCACCACGACGGGCAGCAGCTTGGCGGTACGGTCCTCGCGCAAGTGTTGGGCAAGGCGGCGCAGGTCGGTCGACTTGCCGCACCCCGGCAGGCCGGTCACGAAACGGCAGACGGGTTGATCCGCAAGCAGGAAGTGGTCGGCGAGCCGTTGCGACCACACGACGCCGCGCGGCTTCTCGCCGGCGACTTCAATGGCGTCGATGTCCACGTTGCGCGGGTCGTCCGGTGCCAGCACCTCGTTGGGGATACACCGGTTGTAGTATTTGCGGCGGTCGGCGAAAAGCATGCGGTACCTGCGCGGTTGCGGTCGCGTGGCGCAGTGTAGGCGAGGTTGCGATGGCCGCAAACATCCGCACGCGACCTGCCTTTGGGCTGGGCGGCTCGGGCGGCGGCTTGGCTCGGGGGCCCCGGGTTCTCAGATCAAGACGACGGCGGCTTTCAAAACACCGCCACCCCCTGCACCACCACGCCGCTCAGCTTGCCGTCGGCCCCGGCGTGCGGCGCCGCCATCACCGCGTCGAACGGCCATCGGACCCAGCCGGGCAATTTCCAAGCGCCGCCGCCGCTTCCCTGGCGCGCCGCTTTGACCGGCTTGTCGTCGGAAATCGCCACGCGCGCCAAGAGGCCTCCCAGCGCCAGCCCGACCGCCGACCCGCCGAGGTTGGCCTTGATGATGGCATCGCTGTCGGTGGTGAACATGGCGGTGAACAACGCCGCCAGGCCCGCGCCACACAGGCCGCCAAAGTTGGCGCCGGCCAGCACCCGCGGGTCGGCATCGACCACGGGCGACATCAACAGCGCCGTGGTGGCCAAGCCAAGGTCGGTGAGCAGCAGCATGCGCCCGGCGGATGCCGTGTCGGAGGTGTCGTTTTCGAGCGCCAGGGTCCAACCCGCGAACCAGGCGCCCCACACCGCGCCGCTGCTGCCCATGGTCGTCTGCCAATTGTTCCACTGGGTCTGCTGGGACAGGGCCACACCGCCCAGGCCGAACAGCGAACCGCCGACCAGCGTCATGCCGAGCATCAGGTTGCTGCGGTCGCTGCTCCACTGGTGGTCGTTGGCCAGCACGCCAAGCCACGCGCCGTGCCACAAGCCGAGCAACGTCGAGATGGGCACGATAGCGCGGTCGCCGCCGCGGTACTCGGTGACGTCGCTCAGCCACACGCCGGCGAGCATCCCCGCCGCGCCGGTCGCAAGGTGCACCAGCTTGCCGTTGTCGTTGTCCTGGTTGGCCAAGAGCGCAATGCCGCCGCCGAGCGCCTTGCCGTAGCTCGCCATCAGCGCCACCTCGAAGACGTTGCCGACGGTCATCGCCGAATGCTGCGCAATGGCCATGCCGCCGAGCAAGCCGAGTCCGCCGCCCAGGCCCATGCCACCGTACTCGGGCCGGTCGGGGCGAAAGACCGAGGCCAGAAAGCCGCCGTAGTACGCGCCTTCAGCCGCACCGTAGGCCGTCAGCGCGACGTCGCCGCTGGAGAAGCGCATGGCTGGCGCGGTCAAGACGCCGATGCCCAAACCGGCGAGGCTGCCGGCCAGGAGCGTCGCGTAGCCGGGCCGCTGGTCCTCTTGAGGGGTGGCCAACGCCAACGCGCCCGCCGTGGCCACCGCAGCCGAAACGCCGACGACGTCGACCGTCACCACGTCCTGGCTGGACAGGTTCAGGGCATCGGCCCCGAGCACCGCCAAACCCAACCCCGCGAGCTCGCCCGCCAGGGACAAGCCGGCGCGGATGCGCTCGACGCCCGACTCGTGTTCGCTGATGCGCTCGCCGGTGTTGGGGTTGACAGGTCTGTGGATGATGGCGTCGGCCGACAGCCACCCGGCCCACGAGCCCCAGCTCAGCGCGCTCAGGTAATAGTGCTGCCGCGCAGTGCTGATTTGGCGGCCAAAGATGTAGCCGGACCCGGCGCCGACCACCGAGCCGGCGACCCAGCCGATGGCTCCGGCCGATCGTGTCCCGGCGAAATCGCCGACCGATGACAACGCCCAGCCACCAAAAAAGCCGCCACCCAAGGTCGACAACACCGCCGAGCCGCCCAACTGCGGCAGCCCGCGGTCGGTCAGCACTTGCGGGTGGTCGCGGCCCAGCGTTTCGACCGCCGCCTTGCGCGTTTCCATGTCGCCGTCCAGGTTCGCGGCGATGCGGTAGAGGGCGTCTACCCCTTCTTTGCGGACGTGGCGGCTCAAGGCGTCCAGCGCCCCGCGCTGCGGCCGCAAGTTCTCGACGCCGGTGGCGATGTCGACCAGCGCCTGCACGGCCGACGGCTCGGCGACCTGCTGCAGCAGCAGGATGGCGGCTTCGCGCACGGCCGGGTTGTTGTCGTGCAGGGCGGCATAGCGCAGGGCGGCCACGGCGCGCGGGTCCGCCGACGCGGCGACCTGTTTCCAGCGTTCCGGTCGGTGTTCGGCCGGAGCGGCCAAGGCGTCGAGCAGCGGCACGAGCAGCGCGCTGTCGGGCCGGGCGACCGCGGGCGGTGCCTCGACCGGCGTGGCGGCAACCGCTGGGGCGACGGGAACCGCAGGCGCTGCCGGAATTTCGTCGGCCCGGGCCGGGACGCAGAGGCAAGCGCACGCGGCGACCACCGTCAGCAGTGCAAAGTGGGTGCGCATCGGCTCCTCGTCGCCGGAACAGCCGGCGGCGGCATTGTGGACCTTGCGGCGAGTGGGGGCAATGGCGCCCGGGCGCGGCCCCCGCGGCTGACCGGATCCCGCTGACTAGGAGCCTGTCGGACTATCGTCCGACTGGCTCCGTGCTGGTTGCGATCGGGGCAGCGACCAAGAACTGCCTGAAGTAAATTCAGGCAGTTTCGGTCGCTGGCAGGCCGCAGCCGCGGCCTGCCTAGGAGCCTGTCGGCCAGAATCTGCCGATTCTGGCGTTTCGCCGACAGGCTCCTAGCGTGTCGAAAACCGTTGTGCCATCATGGTTCTGAACAAAGGGGGGGCTTGTCCAGGTCACCGGCGTGCAGCGGCGCGGCGCAGAGGACGGCGGCGGTGGCGGCGGGGCCCAGGGTCGTGTCCGCCCGGTCGACAACGAACGGCCGCTACTTGGGATCCGCGGCGGGCGCACCCGGCAACGGCGCGGGCGGCGGCGGCTGCAACACGTCGCCCTGGACCGGCGTAACGGCTGCGGCCGGTGGGACGGGCAGCGATGCCGGCGGAGGCGGTGGCGGTGCAGGCGCGGCGATCGGCGGGGCGCGAAACCGCACGGCGGGCGGATCGAACACCTGGCGCACCTTGACGCGGCCGGCCAACATCGAGCCGATGCCGATGCCTGCAAACGTGCCGATGACGGCGCCGTAGGCCATGCTGGTCAGCAGGCGTTGGATCTGTGCCTCATTGTTGCCTCGGCCGAACTCCTCGCTGGCCAGGACGTACACTTCGCCGATGACGAATCCCACCTGCCCGGCGGCGATGCCGCCGACGATGCTCGGCCAACTGCGCGTGTCGTCGCTGGTCAGGACGGCCTCGGCCTGCGGGGCGCGCGCGACCAGGGCCTGAACGCGGGCGTGGGCCTCTGGATCGCCACTTTGCACCAGGACCGCGCCGTCGTCGGACTCGACCTCCACGATCTTGACCGGCTCGGCGTCGGCAGGCGTCTCACCCAGATGCACGGTCTTGCCGATGACCTCGCGGCCGACCAGTTGCCGCGCAGGCACGGCGTACCGGATCGGCACGGCGCAGCCGGCAAAGGCAGCCAGGGTGGCGAGGGCCGCGAGGCGCACGGGACGGTCGAAGGCGGCGGTGGACATCGGTGGCTCCGGCGCTGCAAGCGCGGTCGAGCATTTTCGCAGGCGGCGCGGCGGTTTCATAGGGGCGGCCGCTCCCCGTCCGGGCGACCTACCAGAAGGCCCACCCGACCGCGATCCCGACGGCGTTGGCACCGTGGTTGGGGTGCGCCGTCTCGGCGTTGGACAGGTGTTCCAGTTGCACCGCGGCGTGCCAGGCGTTGGCGGGCGCCTGCCAGCCGATGGCCAAGTTCGACAGCAAGTTCAGGCGCGAGGCGTTGCCGACGAACGGCCGGGCGCTCCACACCGTCGCGCTCGACCAACCGATGAAGGGGCCGGCGTGGTCGGCGGCGTCCCAGTACCAGCGCGTGGTGACGCCAAAGGCCAGGCACGGCACCCAACGGCCATCGGGGTTGCGCCAAAGGAACAACGGCATGGCCTTGGCGCCCATGGTGAAACCGCGCCACAGGGCGAACTCGCGCTCCAGATCCACGCGCACCAGCCACTCGGCCGAGCGGTCGAGGTCCACCGAGGCGAAAGCGTTGGCGCCGACGGCCGAAGCGCGCGCCCGCGGGGTCGCCGCCCTCGCCCACTGCGCGGGCAGCCCGGCGAGGCCGCAGGTAGCGAAAAACGCGAGGCGAAGGGCCAATGTCACGGCTGGGTCGGCAGCGGCAGCGGCGATTGCGCCAAGCCGAGCGCCGCCCGAAAGCGCGGGTCGGCCAACAGGTGCTTGGCGATCTCGACCACGGCATTGCTGTACGTCTCTGCGTAGTTCTCGGCCGAGGCGGATCGGCCCCAGCGCTTGGACCGGCCGACCACCACGCTGTCGTACAGCACCGTGCCACTGCCGTCTTGCAGTTGGGCGTGCACCGCGACCTCGCCGTTGTAGGTGTTGTCTTCGCGCACGAAGAAATTCTGCACTGCGCCGCGCAGCACCCGGTTGCTGGCGCCTTCGACGACCGGGACGCCGCTCTGCGGCAGCACCTGGGCCAGACCGTGGCTGACGAACGCCGGCACCAGATCCGGGGTCGAGAGCGGGCGGGCGGGGCGGCCGCGGGCGTCTTCGCCGATCGTGGCCTGGTTGGCCCTGCGGTCGATGAACAAGTCCACACGCACCGGCGCCGCCGCACCGTATGCGCCTGGGCCCACCACGTTGAGGTCGTCGGTCGGCCGCCAAGTCAACCGAAGCTCGCGGGGTTGGTCGGCGCGGTCAGCGCCACCACACGCGGACACCGCCAGTACGGCAGCACACAGCAGGATCGAACGAGGCATGGATCGGACCCGGCAGCGCATGGGCGCAGTCGGGCGATTGTCGGGCAGCGGACCGTTGGGTTCAAGGTGGGTGCCGGCCTTGGCGGCTCGCCGCGCCGTGCTACGCTGCCGGACCCTGCCCAAACGGAGCAGCCATGGCCAAATCGAGATCCGAACGCGAATTCGAGGCGATTGTCGGCGATTTCCTGACAGGGCCGGTGCGACCGATCCACAAGGGCGGTCCGCCCGCGGCGAAACCACCCGCCGCGCCGCCAGCCCCCGCCCAGGTCCAGGTGGCCGTCCCGCCACCAGCCGCTGCGACCGCGGAACTGGCCGCCCGGGACGCACAGATTGGGGCCCTGCGCGCACAGTTGTCCGCCGCTGAGGCAGGAGTGGCCGCAGCCCGGGAAGCAGTCGCCACAGCCACGCAGCGCGCGCAGGTGGCCGAGGCGGCCCTCGCGAGCGCACAGCGGCAGGCGCGCGAGGCCGACAGCGAGCGCCGGGCGCAGTCGCGCCGGACCACCGAACTGCTGCAGCAGTTGACCGCGGTCCAAAGGCAGTGGGCGGGCGCCGATCGCCGCGGTCTCGTCGCAGCGCGCGGCTTGGTCGGGGACGAAGCGGTCGAGGCCCTGCGGCTTTTCCTCGCGGCGCGCGGGACCAAGGCCGTCGATGCCATGCTCGATCGCGACCCGGCCGAGCTGTGCCTGCTCTTGGAGCGATTGGTCGTCAGTTGCGGCTCCGGTGACTGCACGCCGCGCCACGCCGACGTCCTGGTGCTGCTGGTGCCTCGCGATCGCTGCGAAGTCTGCGCCGGCTCGGACAGCCGCCAAGCGTTTTCTGCCTTTTGCACCGCGTTGCGGGCCGCCGGTTTCAGCCGCTGCACGGTCGTCGGGGGATCGCCGGCCTACCGCGAGATGCTGCGCGACCTCGGCCGAACGCAGGGCGTGGGTCTGGACCTCAGATTCGTCGCCGACGTGGCCCCCAACGCGGACCAACGCGCCAAGCAAGTGCGCGGGCTGGTGATCATCTGGGGCGCGACTGCCGTGGACCACGCCGCCACCAGCCACTACCGCGATGCGGGCGATAAGGTGTTGGAGATCCCTCACCGCGGCATCGGCGGCATGTTGCGCAAGGCCGCGGCCGAGTTGCAGAAGAACCGCTGAACTACAGCCTTGCCGGCCTGCCAGGCCGTGCTATACAGGATCGCCGAATTCCGGCACCAAGTGCCGGACCGGTGATCATGTGCTTGCTGGGTGGGTCGCCAAGCTCGCGGCTCCGTCCAAAGTTTGATCTCGAACTTCGGTGACTTTGTATACCCTGCGGCGCGCCGCACGGTGCCCGACCCATGGCCAAGTTCCGCATCGCCGACGTCAACGATTTCTTGAGCCTGACCGGCGGCGGGGTGCGGCGCTACCACCTGGAAAAGCTGCGTTTCCTCAGCAAGCGCGACGACATCGAGTACCACCTGCTGCTGCCGAGCGACCGGCCCGGGGTCGAGGTCTTCGGCCACGCGCGCGTCCACCACGTCCCGGCGCTGCCGCTGCTGAAATCCGGATACCGCCTGATGGCCAACCCGCTGCGGGTACGGCAGGTGCTGCGGGCGATTCGCCCCGATCTGGTCGAAGTCGGCAGTCCCTATCACACCCCAGATTTCGTCCGGTTTGCGCTGTGGGGGCTCGACGTGCCGGTGGTCGGCTTCTGGCACGCGAACTTTCCGGTGACCGATGTCGGGCGGGTGTTGCGCAAGACTGCTGCGTGGCTCGGCGATCTGGGCGAGCGCGCGGCGTGGGCGTGGGCGCGGCGCACCTACGGCAAGATGGCGGCTACCCTGGCCGCTACGCACTGCATGGTGGACCAGTTGCACGATCACGGCATCGGCCGGGTCATCCATTCGCCGCTCGGCGTCGATACGCAGATGTTCCACCCGCGGCACCGCGATCGTGCGCTGCGCGGCAGTTGGGGGGCGGGCGACGGCGACATGGTCATGGCCTATGCCGGCCGGCTGAGCGAGGAGAAGAACTACCGGCCGCTGCTCGATGCCTACGAGCGCCTGCGGGCCACGACCGAGTTCAAGCCGATTCTGGTGGTCGCCGGCAACGGGCCGGGCGCCGAGCAAGTGCAGCAGATGGCGGCGCGCTACACAGAGGTGACGTTTCTGGGCTTCGTCGAGCAACCGCGCGAGGTGGCGCGCATCCTGGCGTCGGTGGACGCCGTGGCCTCGCTGTCGCCGTATGAGACCTTTGGGCTGGCGGCCGTCGAGGCGCTGGCCTCGGGCGCGGCGCTGGTCGGTTCGACGCGCATGAGCATCGGCGAACTGCTGGCGGCCACTCGCTCGGGCATCGCGCTCGACGTCGTGGACGCCGAGACGGTGGCGTCGGCGTGGATCGAGCTGCTCAAGCCCGGGCGGGCGGCGCTGCTTGGCGCTCGCGGCCACCAGGAGGCCCAGGCCCGCTACAGTTGGAAAGCGACCTTCTCGCGGCAGCTACAGGTGTATCAGGAGGTCATCGCCGACGCCCTGGAGGCGCGATCGGCCCCGCGCCTGGTCGGGTCGCGCATCGCCGGCCTGCTGGCGACCGACGACGAGGCCGCCGTGGCCGCGCGCGCCGCCCGCACGGAACGCGAACGCAGGCCCAGGTCCGGCGCAAATCGGCAACCTCCTTGACAGCATTCGGCACCGCTTTACAATACCGCCGCTTGCGCCCCGGTCGGGCGCGCGTTGGCATGGGGTCAGCGCGTCCCCGGCACAGCGCAACCTGATACGCCCGTTCGCATTTTTCTCGCCGGCCATTGGGATCGGCGCTGCAGGGCGCGAGGAATTTCCATGAAGCTGAGCATCAAGATTTGCACCCTGCTCGCGCTCGCCGCCATCGGTTCCACGGCGATCGCGTGCGGCACCAGCGGCGGGTCCACCGGCGGCGGCGGCAACACCGCCACCGACACCGCGACTGGCACGGGCGACGGTAGCGCAGGCGACGCAAAGGACACCGCGGGCGACGCTACGGCGACCGCGGGCGACGCAAAGGGCACCGCGGGCGACGCCACGGCCACCGCGGACGGCGCGGCTACCGGAGACGGAGCGGCCACCGGTGACGGCGCGGCTACTGGAGACGCCACAAAGCCGGCGGGCAAGGGCTGCACCTCGACCGCCGACCAAGCCTGGACCAAGAAGCTGAGCGAAGACGCCGAGTACCAGAAGAAGTTCTACGGCGACATCACGCCGTGCGCGCTGGCGGAACTGGGCAACAACGACGAAGCTTCGGCCGTCGGCAAGATCGCCAAGTGCCTGGTCGAGGGCAAGGGCCACGCCGCCTCGCTCGACTGCGCCGGGTGCTTCGGCCTGCGCGCGTACTGCACGCTGCAGAACTGCGTCAAGAACCAGGAAGAGGCCAAGACCGCGCAGTGCACGACCAACGCGGCGGGCGAGCCCTGCCAGGCCTGCCAGAAGAAGTACAAGTGCGACGTCAAGCAGGCGGATTGCGCCGCCGGCAAGTAGTCCGCAGCCAAGTGGAATCCGGCGCGGCCGGCGGTCCTCCTTCAGGGGCCGCCGGTCGCGGCGTTTTTGGGTCATTGGCCGCGGCGCGGGGCTGTGGCATCATCGCCGCCCGCCGGGGTCCACCTGCCGCACTACGGAGTACGCATCCATGAAAGCCGCGAAAAAAGTCCTGTCGTCGTGCCTACTGGCCACGCTCTTCCCTGGGGCAGCGCAGGCTGCGGGGTACGACACGCCTGTGCTGTATTCCGCGCGCCACATGGGCATGGGCGGTACGGCCATCGGCTACGTCAACGACCCGAGCGCGATCTTTCACAACCCTGCGGGTCTCGGTGCAATCCGCGGCGGCGCGGTGCTCGGCAACTTCTCGCCGATCCTCGCGTCCATCAAGGGCAGCCCGTCGGACCACCAGGTCACCGACACCGCCGGCAACAAGTCCAAGCCAGGCACCAGCGTGTGGTCGGAGCGGGCGTTCTCTCCAGCGTTCCTGGTGGGCGCCGCCTACAACGTCCTCGATCGGATCACGTTTGGCGCGGCGGTCTACCCAGTCGCCAGCGCTGGCGGCCGCTACGTCTATACCGCGAACAAGGGCAAGGAGGTCGTCGAAGTCACTGATTTTACGCGGCTGGTCTTCATGGAATACGCGCCATCGCTTGCCGTCGAAGTCGTCAAGGGGCTCCGGGTGGGCGCGGCGTTTCGCTATCTTTCCGCGCAGTTTCAGCGCAAGCGCAGCAATCCGGACGACAAGGGCGTGCCGTCGAACGTGGACCTGGACATGAAGGGCACCAACACCGAAGGGTTCCGGCTGGGCCTGCAGTACGAGTTCGGCGACCTGAGCGTGGGCGCCGTGTACCGCAACCGCACGGATACGCCGGTGACCGCAGCGACCGGCATGCTGGAAAACACCAAGGGCAAGGACATCACCTATGCTTTCGTCATCCCGGCGAAATTCGGATTCGGGGCGCAATACAAGGGTATCGACAAGTTGCGGCTCGCGCTCGACGTCGAATACACGCAGCAGAGCGACAATGTGGAGACGACGCTAAAGGGTACCGGCCTTTTCGACACCGGCGATCCGGCCAAGCCGCTTGAAGTGCCGGTGGAGGTCAAGAACATCTCCAAGTGGCAGGACAACTTCACGGTGCGCGTGGGCGGGGGCTACACGCTCGGGTCACTGGAGGCGCGCCTGGGGTACCTATTCGACGGCCAAGCCTCGCAGGCCAGGTTTGTGTCGGCCTTTGGCACGCCGCCCACCTCGACCCACGCGATCACAGCCGGCGCGGGCTACAAGGTCTCGGACACCCTCGACGTCAGCCTGGCCGCCGCCTACCGCACTGGCAGCACTTCGGTCACCGAGGCCGACGTCAAGGGCAACGGCTGCGCCTTTTGCGGCAAGGCCGGCGACTACGAACTGCAGGTGTTTGGCGGCTACCTCGACGTGTGCTGGCGATTCGGCCAGACCGCCAAGCCGGCGCCCGAGCCCGCCCCGGCGGCCGCCCCTGAACCGGCGCCGGCGGTCGAACCCGCGGCTGCCGCCAGCCCATCCACACCTTGACAGCCACTGCGCGCTAGCAGATACTTCCGCCCCCGCCGCGAACGGCGACCCTGCGCGGGTCGGTGGTGTTCGCGGCGCGCGTCAGCGGCGTATCCTCCGTCGCCATCGCTTGCCGCCGACCTGTGGTCCCGCCGATCGCGGGCCACCCGCCGGTGATGCACGGCCACACCGCCCAGGTAGCTCAGTTGGTAGAGCAGTGGACTGAAAATCCACGTGTCGTTGGTTCGATTCCGACCCTGGGCACCGGCGCGCCGCGGCTGCACACCGCGCCGCTGGCGAGCCGCGCTGGCGCCGCACATTGCATCCGATTCCCCTCGCGGCAGCGCGCGGAACACCTTTGACAACATGGGCCTGTAGCTCAGCTGGGAGAGCGCCTCGTTCGCAATGAGGAGGTCAGGGGTTCGATCCCCCTCAGGTCCACCGAATTCGAGCCCGCTGTCCGCCCCGTAGGCCCCTCCCCCACGTAGGCCCCTCCCCTGTGACCGGTGGCCCGCGCGCAGGCGTCGCCGCGCCCCGTCCTGCGCTTGCGGTCCTGTGCGGTCCGTTGCCGTTCGGGACTGGAAAACAATAAGTCGATCACTCTCACATCAGGACGGAGCCGCGAGTCGGACCCTTGGTCCGCGAGCTGGCGACCCACTGAGCAAGCAAACGGGCCCAAGAAATGATTGAGTAAATCATTT
>Ga0194120_10000480_pt1 | contig 75828 bp, 71 predicted proteins | sample TA2MahCa65mmetaG_FD_148642 | JGI IMG/M metagenome (GOLD analysis project Ga0194120, IMG submission 148642) | Freshwater microbial communities from Lake Tanganyika, Tanzania - TA2015019 Mahale Deep Cast 65m | ecosystem: Environmental > Aquatic > Freshwater > Lake | place: Tanzania: Lake...
GAGATTTTCAATCAGAAATAAATAACAGACTCCCTTTCTCATTGATCAGCAACGACACAGCTAAAAATGAGCTGGTGATCATGCCAGGCTATTGGTTTGAATACAATTTCTATGCGTTAGCACGCAATAGTGAAAAGTTAGCGATACGGGATGGACGATCAGATAAGAGAATCTACTTGGAATATGACTATCTCGCACCTGACACGGTAAATGAAATGCTAGAAGCAATCACCCTTCTAGCCTCCAGCACTGGCCAAGCCTATGCAAAAAAGAAAAGGGTAAAAAAGAATCAGTCATTTACTGCAATAGGCAATGCATTGCTACAAAACAACCCTGCTGCAGTAGATCAACTTACTCTTTTACTGAATGATGCAGAGAATAGTCATAGACCTGTGCGTTTGACTAAAGTGAATGCAGCCTATCGTAACTATCATCGTTTGATCCGTTATTATTGCGTGAAAGCATTGTTTGCTATTAAACCCAAAGGCACCGATTGGATGCAATATCTAATAAACCGCTGTGAGAAAGTCCAAAAGCAACCCGCAGCCTGGGTCAATGTGGGGGGGCAATTGTTGCCAGAACAAGCTCTCGATCAACTAATGAAAAATATCTGTGCCGGTAAGATAAGTAGCTGGGATCAAATTCATGACTGGTATCGTAAACAAAGTGACCGATATCAATCAGACAAAGTTGATCATGCCCTATCGGTGCTGCTCCTGATTTCAAACACTAGACCCAGCCGACTGAGCCGAAAGGCTATACTTTCTTTGGTGGATGAGGCGGAGGAAACTGAGGCCTGGATCATGTCCCAGATCAAAAAATCAAGAGAGAAAGATTATCAAAATCCATTTCGAAAAATGCTCTACACCAACGAAAAAGAAATGGAGCAGGTTATGGGCAAATTGGACCACAACCCATTTATCAAAAGCCTAGAGGCCAAACAAACCCTGTTCTTTCAGCAAACGGCAAGGGTAAAGCTTCTCTTAGCTGGAAAGAAAAGTTAATTTATCTATCCTCCAACTAGCTCGGGGTACTGAAGGAATTGGGCCGTCATTAGCCTATGTGACTAGAATCACTTAACAAGAAAATCCAATTCCGAAATTTGTTTTATAAACTATTAAAATTCTATATATGAAAGTTGAACAAATCTACACCGGTTGCTTGGCGCATGGCGCTTATTACATTGAAAGCAATGGAGAGGCCGTGGTGATTGATCCACTGCGTGAAGTTGAACCCTATATTCAAAGGGCAGAAAAGAATGGCTCCAAGATCAAGTATGTTTTGGAAACTCACTTTCATGCAGATTTTGTATCTGGCCACCTTGACCTAAGTAATAAATCAGGCGCTACCATTGTATATGGACCAACGGCAAAGCCTGGATTTAATGCCATTGTTGCCGAGGACGGCCAAGAGTTTAAAATTGGAGAGCTAACCTTAAAAGTGCTGCATACACCCGGTCATACCATGGAGAGCACCTGTTATTTGTTGCTCAATGAAAAAAGTAGCCCCATTGGTCTATTCTCGGGAGATACTTTATTCATTGGAGATGTTGGGCGCCCAGATTTAGCACAAAAATTAGTAGCGGATCTGACTCAAGAAAAATTAGCCGGCCACTTATATGATTCTCTACGCAACAAGATCATGACATTGCCTGATGACGTCATTGTGTATCCAGCTCACGGAGCAGGCAGCGCTTGCGGTAAGAAGATGAGCAAAGAAACTACTGATTCATTGGGTAATCAAAAGAAAACAAACTATGCTTTGCGCGCAAATATGACCAAAGAGGAGTTCATCAAAGAAGTGCTTGATGGGCTGGTTGCTCCCCCTGCTTATTTCCCCCTCAATGTGATGATGAATATCCAGGGTTATGAAGCCTTTGACAAAGTATTGGAAAGAGGTCAGCACGCCCTTAGTCCTGAGGCATTTGAAGCAGCCGCCAATGAAACCAACGCGTTAATCTTGGATACGCGCGCTCCTCAAACATTTGCAGCTGGGTTCATACCCAATTCAATCAACATAGGGATTGACGGAGAGTTTGCGCCATGGGCAGGCGCAATGATATCCGATATCAAACAGGAAATTTTATTGGTTTGTGATCAAGGACGTGAGGAAGAAGCTATCACTCGTTTAGCTCGTGTTGGGTATGATCACACTATCGGATACTTACAAGGCGGATTTGCTTCTTGGACACAAGCAGGTAAAGAACTTGATCAAATCCAATCAGTGGATGCGAATTACTTAGCAGGCATCATTGAGAAACAGCCTGTAAATATTCTGGACGTTCGTAAAAAAAATGAATATAATAGCGAGCATATTTTGGATGCAGAAAACGCGCCCTTAGATTTTATCAACAACAGCATGGCTCAAATTGACAAAAGCAAAACCTACTATGTACACTGTGCAGGAGGATATAGATCTATGATCTTCACTTCTATCCTCCGCTCACGCGGTTTTGAAAACCTCATTGACGTGAAGGGTGGTTTTAAAGCATTGAAGGAAAGCGGCAAGTTTGCAATAAGCGATTACGTTTGTCCTACTTCCTTACTCTAGAGTGGAGCCAACTTTATATTCATTCAATTACATACTATGATAGGTTTTATTAAAAAACTATTCGGCCCTTCTGTTGACTTCTTGCAATTAGTCATGGAAAAAAACGCCATTATTATTGATGTTCGCAGTCCTGGAGAATATAGGTCTGGAAATATCCCCGGATCTAAGAATTACCCAGTAGATAGTCTCAATGGAAAAATCAAAGAAATAAAGGCGCTCAATAAACCGGTTATCACCGTTTGCCAAAGCGGTATGCGTAGTGCAATAGCTAAAGGAAAATTGCAACAAGCAGGTCTTGAGGTCTATAATGGAGGTCCCTGGAGCAGTCTATTGCGTAAGTTGGATAAATAAGAAGATTAGTTTTATTAACCTCACTTATGATGACCAGCTGAATTTGGTCTATGTGACTTATATCACCTGTTGAGCAATAGCTTGTACTTATCTTAGTTCAATAGTTTAATTCTATGCATTATCAACATCAACTAGTAATTGTAGGTGGCGGAAATGCCGGCATCTCTACAGCAGCCCAATTGCTTCGTAAAAACAAACAATTAGACATTGTCATTATTGAGCCTTCAACTTTTCATTATTATCAACCTGCCTGGACCCTGGTAGGTGCTGGCGTATTTGATGTGCAAAAAACCAAACGGACAGAAGCCAGCGTCATTCCTAAAGGAGCCCGCTGGATCAAGAGTAAGGCCACTAGTTTTCAACCCGAGAATAATCAGGTAACCTTGGAAAATGGAGAAACGATTAATTATGAATTGTTGATTGTTGCACCGGGGATACAATTAAACTGGCATGAGATTAAAGGATTAACTGAGAGTTTAGGAAAAAATGGAGTCACTTCTAATTATAAATTTGAGTTAGCCCCCTACACTTGGGAATGCATCAAGAACTTCAAAGGGGGAAACATGCTCTTTACAAATCCCCCGGGTGCCGTTAAGTGTGGAGGTGCCCCCCATAAAATTATGTGGATGGCGGGAGATTGGTTAAGGAAGAAAAAATTATTAGCACAAACGAAGATCCAGTATTGGAGTGGAGGCACTCGTTTGTTTGGAGTTCCAAAATATGAAAAGACTTTCCTGAAAGTAGCGGAACGGAACCACGTGGATATGCATTTCTACACTAAGCTAGTGGAGGTGGATGGCCCTAACAAAAAAGCAAAATTCATTGGCTTTGGAGAGAATAATAAAAATCAAGAATACTGGGTTAACTTTGATATGCTCCACGTAACTCCTCCTCAATCAGCTCCTGATTTTGTTCGCAACAGCCCACTTGCCAATGAAGCGGGTTGGGTTGACGTTGACAAATTCACTTTGCAACATGCTCGTTATCCAAATGTATTTAGCTTAGGAGATGCTGCTTCTTTGCCTACTTCTCGTACCGGTGCAGCCATACGGAAACAAGTAACAGTATTGGTTCAAAACATACTAGCCTTCAAAGAGGGTAAGCCACTAACGCATCGTTATAACGGATACAGCAGCTGCCCTGTGGTAACCAGTTATGGCACCTTGGTGCTTTGCGAGTTTGATTATGATGGCAAGCCCACGGAAACTTTCCCCTTTGATCAAAGCAAAGAACGATGGAGTATGTATATGCTAAAAAAATGGATGCTCCCTTGGTTATATTGGAATCAAATTTTACCTGGCAAAATGTAAACGGCGAAAATGAAGACCTGGATTTTCAACAATAAATTAACGATAATTGGCGTAGTTCTTGGGGCCATTGGCGGCTTCATTTACTGGCAACAAATTGGGTGTGTTTCAGGCACCTGCCCTATTACATCTTCCTGGTTTAACAGCACGGCCTACGGAGCCCTTATGGGTGGCTTATTGTTTAGTCTTTTTAAGCAACAAAAAAAAGAAAACCCCCGGAGAACCGAGGGTTGAATATAAACAAAAGCAAACTTTAGTTGTTTTCCCGTCAAGGTCAAAACTAATAAAAGCCGTTTTTTACATACTTGATGTTGGTCAGCCTTTGTGCTGATTCCTGTCAAGAAATTTTCTCTTACAAAAAACTAAGCTGCTGCGGCCATTGATTCCTATTTTTGTTCTTCATGAGACCTACTACCGTTAAAACAATTTCTCTGGTGGCCATACCGGTGGTTGCCATTTCTTTTTTACTTGCCTGGTTGTTGAAAGACAATAAGGTGATGATGACAGGGCTTACACTTCTTATTGTACTTACAAGTTTTATCCCAGGCACACGTTCAACCTTGCTGGCAGGGATTGCAACCATGGTATTAATTACTCTATGGAGCGCACTTTTTCCTCCTGAACAATTTGACCTGATCCGAGAACTTTTGGTCCAACTCTACATGTTATCATTGGCCGCATTCACCATGATTATGGTATTCTACTACAAGAGAGTGCAAGAAAATTACAATATTGAAAAAGCGCACATGACCTGTCTTTTTGAAAATGCCACAGAAGGTATTTTGCTCACCAATCGAAAAGGCGTGATAGTCATGGCCAATAGAGCTGCCGAAGAGATGTTTGATTACTCCGCCGGCGAGTTGGACGGTCTTTCCATTGAAAATCTAATTCCTCAAAGATACCAACACAATCACTCAAGCCATAGAGAAGGATTCTATCATCAACCCAACAATAGGTATATGGGGAAGGGTCGAGACCTTTTTGCTCGGAAAAAAGACCAAAGCGAGTTTCCTGTGGAGATCAGCCTCTCTTCCTATAATCAGAATGACGAAACCTTTGTGATTGCATTTATTGTAGATATTACTTCCCGAAAAGAAGCAGAAAACAAGTTAGCCTCACAGCGAGAAGACTTGGAGAAGGCAAGTCAGGATATGCGCGTACTCAATACTCAATTGGAGGAAAAAGTAGAAGGCCGAACAGTGGTTTTACAAGAAGCTTTAGAAAAACTCGAGATCTCACAGAAGGAACTTAGCACTTCGCTTGACAAAGAAAGACAATTGAACGAGATCAAAAGCCGGTTTGTTTCAATGGCTTCTCATGAATTCAGGACACCTCTTAGTACCATTTTATCTTCGGCAACTCTTATTGCTAAATTTCCAGAAATTGACGATCAACCTAAAAGGGAAAAACATGTTGGCCGCATCAAGGACTCTGTAAAGCACTTGAATGAACTACTGGAAGATTTTCTCTCCCTTGGAAAACTGGAAGAAGGAAAAGTTAGTATTAGTGCCATTGAATTTTCTGTGCCGGAGTTTTTTGACGATATCGTGGATGAAGTAAAACCTCAATTAAAGAAAGATCAAAAGATTGAGTACAGCTACGCCAGCCTTACCAACTTTGTCACAGATAAGCGTATGCTGAAAAACATTTTGCTGAATATACTTTCCAATGGAATCAAATTTTCTGGAGAAGGCACGGTGATCTCATTGGAAGCCTGCTTGGAAGATTACCAACTAAAAATTATTGTCAAAGACCAAGGTATTGGAATCCCTGAAGAAGACCAGAAACATCTGTTCGCCACTTTTTTTAGAGCTGCCAATGTCAGCAATACTCAAGGCACCGGGTTAGGTCTGGCTATAGTTAAACGATACGTAAATCTCTTGAAAGGAGAGATAAGTTTACAAAGTGTATTAGAATTAGGCACTACCATTACCATGAAATTACCCCAGCTTCAAGCTTAGGCAGGATGGCAATTTACAGCATCGGAAGGCAGTTCCGGAAGAACGGGACTTAGGTAGGGAATCCCTAAATTTAATCCACGCAGAATTAGTAAGATCCCCATGCCCGCTACAAAATAAGGGACCATTTTTTGTAAGGATAATCGTAGAGCGGGTTTTATAAGATGTCCGCTAAAACTAACTAACAACATCGAAGGAAGGGTTCCAACCCCAAAGGCCGCCATAAAGCCAACACTGTCTTCAATTTTTCCAATAGAAAAGGTACTGGCCATTGCTATATAGACTAGTCCGCAGGGTAGCCATGCATTGGCCATACCCAAAATAAAAAAATGATGTACTCTTTTGGCTGCCATTAATCGCTTGGAAATAAATTGTTGGATGCCTGTAAAAAAACGGGCCAGCAATGGCCATTTTAGCGGGTAAGACTTTTTATTGTATAACAGGGCAGCAAGTATAATCAGTATCCCCATTCCAATGGAAAGTCCTTGTTGGAATCGACCAATTTGTAGCGGTCTACCAGCCAGTCCAATCAATAGTCCTAAAAATGCATAATTGATTACTCTGCCAATTTGATAAGAAGCTATCAACACATTTTTTTTGACAATCGATTGAACCTGATGCATAGGTAATGCTAAATTCAGGGGCCCACACATGCCTATGCAGTGAAAGCTGCCAGCAAGGCCCAGCATTAATCCCCCCAATAACAGCACTGTATTCATTAATAAACTACAATGTCTTTTTCCGCATAATAATTTTTCTCAGACTGAGTCCAGGTGATCTTCCCTTTGTATGTACCAGGCAATATGGAGTCTTTGGAAAAAAATTGTTGCCCTTTATCGTCAGTAGCCAACAAAAATCTTCGATCTTTTCTTGAATCATTGGCGCAATAAAAAAATATCTCCCCGGTAGCTTTGGCTAAATGCATTTCTGATGGCAATTCTAGAACAATTCCCCCTGAAACAGGAAACAGCTTTACTTCCGCACTTAGCGTTGCAGCAGCGGCTTTTCCGTCAATGACTTGTTGGTAACGAAGCTCTTGTTTATAATAATCCTTTTCAACCAGTTCAAAATCAGTGTTAAACGCTTGATAGACCAAAAAAGCCATACCTCCAGCAAATAGTATAAAGGCCAATATCAGTTTATTTCCCCAGTTCATTACTTAACTTATTCTCCTTTGGTAAATGGTCCTGTGAAATTAGTCTTTATGGTGGTAATTTTTTCTTTTCCCGAATAGAGGCCAACTTTTAATTTAACTGTTCGTTGACTTAATGCTTTCTTAGAGATAGTGATAAAGAATGAACCTGCTGCTTGATCTTCCCGTTTAAGGTGAATAAAATTATTGCCGATCATGGATACTCTACCAGAATGCTCAAACTCGCCTTCTAGCTTCAGCGTTACATCCTTATCCTTCATGGTTTTATTAATGATCTTAATCTCATATAGATTACTGAGACTATCCACCCCAACTTCCTGATATAATTGCCCCCTGGTTCTGACAATGGTGCCATCTATAGCTGCTCGTGTAGCTAACAACAGGGCAAGTAGTCCTGATAATACTATCAATATGAAGGTGTAAAACTTCATACGTGCAGTGTAGCGAAGGGGCTTTTGTAGTGAAATTCCATTTTCAGAATCATAGCGAACAAGACCCCGAGGTTTGTTGATAGACTCCATGATCTGATCACAGGCGTCAATGCAAGCCGTGCACCCCACACACTCCATTTGTAGCCCATTTCTAATATCAATACCAGTAGGACAAACCCTTACGCAATTGAAGCAATCAATGCAATCACCAAAGCTTTCACTCCCCTCCCCCTTTTTTAATTTTCCACGGGGTTCCCCACGTTGGTAATCATAGGCAACAATCATGGAATTGCGGTCAAGTAATACACTTTGTAAACGACCATAGGGGCATACCACTGTGCAGGCTTGCTCCCGAAAGAAAGCATAAACTAAATAAAATACAGACGAAAAAACAATTAGCGATAAAAAACCTACCCAGTGCTGCGAAACTGGCTCAGTGATGATCTGCCAAAGTTTGTCAACACCAATGATATAGGCCAAAAAGTAATTGGCAATAATAAAAGCTACTCCAAAAAAAACTGTGTGCTTCCCTGCTTTTTTACTGATCTTTTCGGTATTCCAAGACATTTTAGCCAACACTCTTTGCTTTGACGCGTCTCCTTCAATCAGGTATTCTATTTTACGAAAGACCATTTCCATGAAAATGGTCTGTGGGCATATCCATCCGCAAAACAAGCGTCCAAAAGCGGCAGTAAATAAAACTATAATGATGATGAAGGTCACCATCGTCAGGCCAAAGATGAAAAAATCTTGAGGCCAGAAAATCTTTCCGAAGATGATGAACTTAGCTTCGGGTATATTGAATAAAAATAATGGCCGGTCCTTGTACTTGATAAAAGGCAGGCTTAGAAAAACCAAAAAAAAGACTCTACTAGCCCAAGTTCGAGCTGAGCTAAATCTGCCTTTAGGTTTCTGGGCAAAAATCCACTTTCTTTTTCCTTCTGGGTCTACTGTGGCAATTCGGTCCCTGAATGATTCATCATTGGGCCGCATCTTCTACATATAAATTACCCTGTGGTTCTTTAGGCTCTTTAGGTTTGGTGCCTTTTAGTGACTTGATATAACTGGACACCTGCGCCATCTCTTTGGCAGATAATTCATCTTTCCAGCTTTTCATTCCATTATTGGCCCCGTATTTAACCACTTTGAAAATTGATTTGATATCTCCGCTGTAAATCCAATAATCGTCTACTAAGTTTGGGCCAACAGCATTTCCACCTCCATCCTCAGCATGGCAGGTAGCACATTTACCGGGGGTGGTGAATATTTTTTGACCTGCGCTCAAATCTTCTGCACTAGTTAACAGTTCCACGGTAGTTTCATCAACACTTTCTCCTTTTGAAGCAAGGAAAGCTTTCACATCTGCATCCCCTTTAGCAACGGCCATTTCAAATTCCTCTTTACTGGAAGGGGCAGAATGAACAACGTGATAGCGATACAGATAAATAGCTGCAAAAATAATGCAGATATAGAACCCATATAACCACCATGGGGGCAGCCGATTGTCTAATTCACGGATGCCATCGTACTCGTGTCCGAGATCTAGATCTTTTTCTTCATCAATAGGTCTGAACAAATTGATGCGATCCCACCAGGAAAGTTGTTTTGCTTTTTTCTCATTGACCACTTCACTATCGGCTTCTGCAACAAATTTTGACTTCTCTTTATTAACCAAAAATTTAATATTGATTAGTAATGCGATGATGATAAAGAGTTCTAAAAATAAAACTGTGGCAATGAGATAAAAGGTGGAAACACTCATTCCCCCAATCAGTTTAGGGGCTGCCACTGTGGTTGCTTCTTGCGCCCATAAGCTCCCCTGGCTTAATAAAGTGGCTCCAATTAACAGCAATAAGGATTTTGCATTGATCTTACTCTTTTTGTATTTCAGTTCAGCAGCACCTATCAAAATATTTGCCAATACACCAATGATAACCAATAAAAGTGCCATTAACGCCAATAGAGTAATGGCCAAGGGGTTGGACAAAATAGAGGAGCCGGAAGGTCCTGCTGCCCATACAGGCGTAGTGGATATAAGCGCAAAGGTTATTGTTGCTGTTTTAAGAGTACTTATTTGCATATGCTTGTTATTGTCAGTGGAAGTTGAGGTTTATTAATTAAGCGGAATTTCACTGGCTTTCTGAAAGTCACTTTTTTTAGATCGCAACACCCAAATAAGCACTGCCGTAAAAAATAAAAAGAAAATTAGCAATGAACTAAGGCCAAAAACATCAATGCCGCTTACTTTTTCCAGGTAGTTAATGAATTTCATAGCCGGGTTTCTTTTTTATTGATTTACTGCAGCTTTCTGGGGCTCAGTGGTGATATCTCTACCTAGTTTTTGCAGGTAGGCGATCAAAGCAATTATTTCCAGATCAGCGTCCGTATTAATTTTTTCGTTCTTTAAATTGTTTACAATGGAATCGGCCTGACGTATCAGGTCTGCATTGGCTTGCTTGTCATATCCTTCGGGATAAGGAACTCCCAGCGTTTGCATTGCCCTGATTTTAGCAGCAGTAGAACCAGTATCTAACCGTTGATCAAATAACCAACCATAGGCAGGCATGAGTGAACCCGGCGACATAGATCGAGGTTCATACATATGATTGTAATGCCAAGAATCTGGGCGCTTCAATTTGGGAGATCCTTCGCGTGCCAAGTCGGGTCCGGAGCGCTTACTTCCCCATTGAAAAGGATGATCATACACAAACTCACCAGCCTTTGAATACTCACCATATCGGGCAACCTCGTCTCTAAAAGGACGGACCATTTGAGAGTGACAGGTATAACATCCCTCTCTGATATAGATATCCCTACCCTGCAATTCAAGCGGTGTATAAGGCTTGACGGCAGCAATGGTGGGTATATTTGATTTTACCAAGAATGTGGGAATAATCTGTACCAGGCCGCCAATAGAAACCAAAATCAAACTTAGCACCAGCATCATTACTGGTTTTCTCTCGATTACTCTATGCCAATATTCTTTTTTATTTGATTCTATTTTGGCCAAGGGAGCTGCTTCCGCTGCTTCATCGCTTATAAAACTTCCTTTAGCAATGGTCTTAAATAAATTATACGTCATCATCAAAGCACCGGTCAAATACAAAGTACCCCCTATGCTTCGGGCGATGTACATGGGTATAATATTGGTTACCGTCTGTAAAAAGTCGTACTTGATCTGTCCTTCCGGAGTGAATTGTTTCCACATGGAAGCTTGTTCAAAACCAGCCCAATAAAGTGGAACTGCATATAAAATAATACCGATTGTGCCTAACCAGAAGTGGTTGGTAGCTAATTTCTTTGAATATAGCTCCGTATTCCACATTTTGGGAATCAAGAAGTAAAGCACGGCAAAAGCCATAAACCCGTTCCATCCTAAGCCACCTATATGCACGTGAGCAATGGTCCAGTCACTGAAGTGAGAAATAGCATTTACATTTTTAAGACTTAATAAGGGCCCCTCAAATGTGCTCATACCATAGCAAGTGATGGCCACAACCATGAACTTCAGTACCGGTTCTTCTCTTACTTTATCCCAAGCACCTCGCAAGGTGAACAACCCGTTAAGCATACCTCCCCAGCTTGGGGCAATCAACATAATGGAAAAAACAGTGCCTAAGGATTGAGCCCAATCAGGCAATGCAGTGTATAATAAATGGTGAGGGCCTGCCCAAATGTAAATGAAGATAAGTGCCCAGAAGTGAACAATAGAAAGTCGGTAAGAGTACACCGGACGATTGGCAGCCTTTGGCAGAAAATAATACATGATACCCAGAATAGGTGTGGTTAGAAAGAATGCCACGGCATTATGTCCATACCACCATTGTACCAGCGCATCTTGTACTCCTGCATACCAGCTGTAACTTTTGAATAGTGAAACAGGGATCTCGAAAGAGTTTACTATATGTAGCATGGCTACAGTTACCCAAGTGGCAATATAAAACCAGATAGCTACATAAAGCTGACGCTCTCTTCTTGTTAAAATAGTAGCAATCATGTTTATGCCAAATACCACCCACACCAGGGCAATGGCAATATCAATGGGCCATTCAAGTTCCGCATACTCTTTTCCGGTAGTGAACCCCAGTAGAAGGGTCACTGCTGCAGCCGCTATAATGGCTTGCCATCCCCAGAAATGGAGCCAGCTTAATTTGTCACTGAACATGCGGGCTTTACACAAACGCTGCAATGAGTAATAAACTCCCATGAACATGGAATTTCCCACAAATGCAAAAATGATGGCATTGGTGTGCAAGGGGCGCATACGGCCAAAAGTGGTATACGAAAGATTTAGGGAACTACCAGGATAGTACATTTGGATAGCTGCCCAAAGACCGGCAATCATACCAACAATGCCAAAAACTACCGTGGCAATTCCAAAAGCCTTTACAATTTTGTTGTCGTAATAAAATCTCTCTACTTGCATAAATAGCAGTTAAGGGTGGGTTATTGTTTATGAGGGGATGATGTTTTTTTGTCTTCAAAAAGAATGCGAGAAGCAGGCGAAAAGTCGTCTTCAAACTGACCGGACTTGACGCCCCAGATAAAGGCAATTAAGAAAAATGCTGCCACAGAAATGCTCACTGCCAATAAAATGAATATTACGCTCATTCAATAAAATGATTATACTAAATAAAGGTATTTAATAGCCTTATTTGGGGAGGGTAATGAAAGTCAGGAAAAAAAGTGATTTTAATCAAGTAATTTCTTAAAGGCGTAGCTGACGTGCCGCCAAATTACTGCTGCCAAAAGTGAGCAGTAAAATACTGATGGAACTGCTGGGCATTAAAATAGCGGCAATCAGTGGCGATAAATTGCCTTGAACTGCAAAATATAAACCTATGACATTGTAAACAATAGACAGGACGAAGCTTGCCATAACTATGCCCCGGTTCTTTTTACAGAGCTGGATAAACTGGTTGAGTTTAACTAATTTTTTTGCCTCAATAATAGCATCACTAGAGGGGGTAAAGTTGTTGGATTGCTCACTTAAAGCTACCCCCACATCGGCCTGTTTGAGTGCTCCCGCATCATTAAGCCCATCTCCGATCATCATCACCTTATCCCCCTTTTGTTGTAACGATTTGATATAAAGCAGCTTGTCTTCTGGTTGTTGATTGAACAGTAGGGTTGAAGAATGGTCTGTTAACTGTTCCAAGGTTTCTCTTTCTGTGGGATTATCTCCTGAAAGAACAGAAATTTTATACTCCGACATTAATAGTTTTATCAGCCCGGGTATTTCATTGCGATATTGATTGCCAAACTTGAAAAATCCTAAATAAACATTTTCAATCTCTACATGCACCTGAGTACCTGCTGCAATGGAGTCTTGCGTTGATTGCTTTACAAACGCTATTGAGCCCATCCGGATACGTTTTCCCTGAACAATTCCTTCTATACCCGCACCAACTTTCTCTAATTTATTCTCCACCTGAAGGTAATTATCAGGCCTAAGCCAATGTACTATGGCTTTGCTTAAAGGATGGGTGGATTGGTTGGCCAATGAAGAGATAAGCTGCTGCTCCTCCGTTGAAAGATCTTTTCCGATAAATGCAACTTCTTGCTCTCCAGGTGCCGTTAAGGTGCCCGTTTTATCGAACACCAAATGATTGACCCCGGCAATAGACTCGATTGTTTCGGCATTGCGTAAAAAGAACTGATTGCGGGCCAAAATTGTTAGGATATTACCATTGGTAAAGGTGTTTGATAATAACAACGCACAGGGACAGGCAATAATAAAAATGGAAGTGACGGCTGGCCAAAGTTTGGAGAGGTCCTCGCGCCACCAATAGGCTGCGGTGATAGCGGCAATTAAAAATACGATATAGGTGAAATAACGACTGAGTGCATGAACAAAGGAATACTTTTTTGGAGTAGCTTTTTCCTGAAACTCCTCTCTGTTCCACAACTTGGTGAGGTAACTCTGCGCCACCTCTTTCACCACCAATAATTCAATATTCCCTTCGGTTTGTTTTCCGCCGGCATACACAATTTCCCCCATCTCCTTCAACACCGGCATCGATTCTCCTGTAACAAAACTATAATCAATAAATGCTTTACCCTTTACTAAAATTCCATCGGCAGGAATTAACTCTTCCTGATGTATTAAAAGTGTATCATTAACACGTATATCAGGTAGTGCCGTGGGAACTTGCTTCCCCTCTTTTAGCACCGCAACCGCCACTGGGAAATAGGAAGTATAATCCCTTTCAAACGAAAGCTGACGATAGGTCTTGTCTTGCAATATTCGTCCGGCCAGCATAAAAAAAACAATTCCGGTCATGGAATCAAAATAGCCCCCTCCTGTACCTTCCAACACCTCTATTACACTTCGTATAAATGTGATGATTATCGCAAGGGCAATAGGGGCATCTATATTGAGATATTTGTGTTTTAAACTTTTCCAAGAAGCCTTATAAAAAGGCAGTGCTGAATAAAGAAATACCGGAATGGCCAGGAACAGATTAGCCCACCGAAAAAGTTGAAGCATCCCCTCTTCACTGGTGTCTATGCCCAGGTATTCGGGAAAACTCATAAGCATGATATTGCCAAAGCAAAAACCGGCTACGCCAATTTGATATACCATTTGTTGGTCAAGGCCAGGTCTTTTGTTTCGAAGATCGCTTAAGCTGATATAAGGTTCGTATCCAATGCCAGCCAAGGTTTCTGCTACTTTTCTCAAGCTGGTGGCTTTTTTTATCAGCACTATTTCTACCTCCTTTCGGGTAAAATTGACTTTGCTGGAAACCACACCTGGGTTAATTCTATATAGATTTTCAAGTAGATAGAGGCAGGAACTGCAATGCATCTGCGGTAAGTAAAACGTAACATGTAACTGCTCCTCATTTTGAAAACTAATAAGCTGTTGGCTGATTTTCGTGTCGTCTAAAAAAGCAAACTTGTCTTCGCGAATCGGGATCTTAAGCGTAATTCCCGGATTTTGATTCAAATCGTAATAATCACATAACTCGTGTTTGGACACTATTTGAAAAACCATCTTGCAACCTTCGCAACAAAATAATTTATTGTCCAGTTTAATTCTATCGTTTGCACAAGGCTCCCCACAGTGATAGCAGCTAGCAGTTGTATGGGTATAGTGAAAGTTTGAAATCATGCAAGTGACGAAAATAGGCGCCCTTATTTCCAAGCGTGATGAGCAAGTTCATAAAATAAGCTGATTTTTATCAAAGTGTCCGTTTTTTAGTAGTTTTGAAAGGTAATACCCTGGTTAGATGTCGCAAAAAACAATCCTCATTATCGACGATAATGCGGACATACGAGAAAATACAGCAGAGATTCTTTCCTTGGCAGGATATAAAACAACCATGGCTGAAAATGGGAAAAAAGGCATTGAGTTGGCCCTGACCCAAAAACCCGATCTGATTGTGTGCGATATCATGATGCCCGAGTTGGATGGATACGGGGTCTTGCACTTACTAAGAAAAAATCCTGAAACCGAAGATATTCCACTCATTTTCTTGACTGCAAAAGCAGAACGCAGTGATTTGCGCAAAGGCATGGAAATGGGAGCAGACGATTATGTAACCAAGCCATTCGAAGAGATTGAGCTTATGAATGCCATTGAGTCTCGCCTTCGCAAGTACGAAACGCTGAACAAACGATACCACCCTAATGGGAAAGGATTAAGTGAATTTTCCAATGATCTTCGGAAAAATGGGCTATTTAATTTTAATCCGGAAAAGTACAATGCAGAACTGTATGCAAAAAAGCAGGTGATTTATTCTGAGGGTAAACGATCCCGCTATCTTTATTATATTGTTCGGGGTAAGGTAAAGGGTTTTAAAACACATGATGATGGCAAGGAGTATATCACTGATCTGTATAGTGATGGAGATTTTCTGGGTTACCCTTCATTGATTGACGAAACCAATTACATTGATACTGCTGTAGCTTTGGAAGACACAGAAATTGTACAGTTACCGCGAGAGGAGTTTCTGGAACTGATCGAGTGCAATATCCAGGTAGCCACTAAGTTTATAAGGATAGTAGCACAAAACATGAAGGAGAAGGAAGAACGATTGCTAAGCCTTGCTTATAGTTCTTTACGCAAACGAGTGGCCAAGGCGCTGGTAGATATTCATCAAAAATTCAATAACACCGATAACAATACGCGCATTGCGATCTCCCGCGAGGACATTGCTCATTATGTGGGCACCGCCACGGAGTCCTTGATAAGAACCCTAAGTGATTTTAAATCGGAGAAATTGATTGAAATCAAAGAAGGAAAGATTATCATCATTCAGTTAGAAAAACTAAAGAACCTCTTGTATTGATCAGTTGATTGTCCGAAGCCCTCTGGAATTTGTTACACGAGCAATACGACGCGTTAAAGCAATCCAAACTACATCTGTTTTTTCAATCAAATCAGGATTGACCATTTTATTCCATTGCGCATTGTAAGTGAATGACCAAGTAATATTCTTAGACGTTTTTCCTGCCACACCCAGCAACATACGATTACCAAGCATTGGAGTTTTGTGAGGAACCAAGCGAAAAGAATAGAAAAATTCATTTCCTACATTAATACTGATTTTTTGCGTCTTGATGCTGAGAAGAGGAATGTTGCACAGCAGGCGATACCGTGTCCTCAAATCAAATTGCTGCTGGAGGCGATTAATTACACTTCCGTTTTGCCTGTAAATTCTAGCTTCTGTTCTAAAGCGATGATGGATAGTTGAGAGCCAAAGCGAATGTTCAGTATTGAGTTCCTGAAATGGACGAAATTCTAAAACATTATTGGAACCCTTCCCTATGTGATAAAAGAATGCAATTCCCGAAGCCCCATTTAGTTTTTTTGTGATTGGATAGCCTAAACTTGCACGTACCAACCATTGGGAAAAACGAGAAATATTATCAGCAGTTCTAAAGCCAGCATCGGTAAAAAGCGTGTACTTGTTAGAAATGACAAGTTGATTATAGTACTGAAACCATTGTTGGTTGCTGTACGATTTGCTATTTTGAGATAGACAGCTATAACCAGCAAGATGAAAGATCATCAAGAATAAACTCTGTGCTATAAATTTCCAACTTTTCAAGGCCCTGCTACTTTAGCATATTATTAATCGTGCCTTGCCCCTTGCATAACTCTGAAAATATGCAACAAATGAGGGAACACTGCCTCCATGCTTTCGGCAGCTCCCTTTGTAGAGCCAGGCAATGCCATAACTAGCGTGTTATTAATCAGCCCTACTACACTTCGCGACAACATAGAATAGGGAGTGCGTTGCTGACCAAAGGATCTAATGGCTTCCTCTATGCCAGGCACTCTTTTTTGCAACAGCGGTATAATGGTTTCTGGTGTAACATCACGAGGCGAAAGGCCGGTACCCCCAGTAAAGATTACCAAGTTGATGTCCTGCGCAACATAAGCATGTAGCCGCTCGCTAATCACTTCCTTCTCATCGGGAATGATGATATAGTCGCTCAATTCAACTTTGCAAGATTGTAATTTTTCTATAATAGCTTTTCCGGCCCGATCTACCTTGCCTCCTTTGGAAATTGAATCGCTGCACACAATAACCACAGCCTTTAAACCACTGATCTCTTTTATAGGGAAATCACTTTTTCCTCCTTTTTTTTCTAGCAGTTTAATCTTTTCAATACTGATATGTTTATCTATTGGCTTAAGCATATCATACATGGTCAATGCTACTACCGAAGCAGTATGCATGGCTTCTACTTCCACCCCCGTTTTGTAAATAGTGTGAATCTCTGCTTCTATAACTATGTCAAGCTCTTCTATGCGGTACCTAATTTGAGTAAATTCTATTGGCAAGGGATGACAATCCGGAATCATGTCACTGGTTCGCTTTGCGGCAAATAGCCCTGCCGTTTTAGCCATTTCAAAAACATCCCCTTTAGGAACACGTTTTTCCGTAACCGCCAATATAGTTTCCTTGACACTCACCTTCACTATAGCTTGCGCGATGGCCTTTCGAAGGGTTGTGCTTTTATGTGTAATATCAATCATGTTTAGAACTGATGTTTATTATTTTTACCGGGCAATGCTGAGCTGCTAAATTAAATGCTTTCCATTCATGGGCGTGAAAAGTGGTAGAATAAAATCCTTTTTTATTGATTGCCCGTACCAATGTGGCTTTTCCGTCTTTTTGAGACATTCTCCACTTTTCAGGATAAACCTCCACACAGGCATTGCAGCCAATGCACTTTTCTCTTTGTTGAGTAACCGTAAACTGTTTCATGAATCAACAATTTTAAAAAGCTTATCAGATGGCCTTATTTTTTGACTGACTTTTATCGAGAAATGCTGCCCCTTTTTAACGGTTTCCACTTCCTGGTCTGCAACTCTGATTTCATCAACAATGGTTTCCAAATAGCCTAAGGAGGGACCCGTAATCATGATTTTATTCCCGATGGATAAGGCGTGCGACTCAACCACAAACTCTCCTATCCCTGATTTAGTGAAGTATTTGACACCTTTACCAATATATATTCTCTTTTGCGTTGCAGCTGAACCATGGATAGCAGACCATTCACCCATTTTTCTTCCTAAATAATAACCATCCCAAAATCCACGATTATAGACTGTAGCTAATTCTTCTATCCAGATTTTTACTTTTTCTTGGTTATAGGAACCTGCTGCAATTGCATCAAGAGCTTGGCGGTAACACTTGGTTGTTTTATAAACATAATCGGGCGCCCTGCCTCTACCTTCAATTTTGATAACCGATATTCCGATTTCAACAATTTTATCTAAGAAATCTATGGTGCATAGATCTTTTGCCGACATGATGTATTGGTTGTCTATGGCCAATTCAAATCCGTCCTCTTTATCGGTTACCAGATATTCCCTTCTGCAATTTTGTATGCAAGCACCTCGGTTAGCCGAACTGTTGTGCGTGTGCAAGCTTAAATAGCATTTGCCTGAAATTGCCATACATAAAGCACCATGAGAAAAGATCTCAATTTTTAGCAAGTTCCCTGAAGGCCCTTTGATTTTCCGTAATGCTATTTCTTTTATTATTTGTGCAACTTGACTTAAGGTAAGCTCACGGGCTAGTACAATCAGATCGGCAAACTGGCTATAAAACTCAACAGTTTCGATGTTAGAAACATTGGCCTGTGTGGAAATATGAACCGGAATACCCATTTTTTTACAATAGGAAATAACTGCAAGGTCAGCAGCAATGATAGCATCAATTTTTGCTTCTTTTGCTTTTTGTACAATCTCCTGCATCAAGCGAAGATCGTAGTCGTATAAAATGGTATTTAGTGTTAAATAAGCTTTTTTATTGTGCTCCCTAGCAATCTCAGCAATGTTAGGCAAATCGTCTACTCCAAAATTGTAACTGGAACGGGTTCGCATGTTCAACTGTTCAACACCAAAATAAAAGGCATCGCAGCCGCCTTGAATGGCAGCCATTAAGCTTTCAAAAGAGCCCACCGGCGCCAATAATTCCGTGTTGTTCATTTTCGTTTTTTTCACAAACGCTGGTTAATTGGAAAATTATGTTATTTAATTTTTTCAAATCGGGCTTGAAAAAACCTAAGATACTTGGGTTCATAAATCATTTTTAACCCTTTGATCTTATTTCTATTTTTAAAAACCTCGGCCGTTGATTCTGCTACCACATCCATATGAGCCTGCGTATATACTCTTCTTGGTATAGTAAACCTGACAAGCTCTAAAGCGGGATTGTAGTTTTCGCCATTTGCCTTTCTTCCTGCAGATACCACCCCTCTTTCCATTGTTCTGACACCGGAATCAATATAAAATTCTGCAGCCAGTGCTTGTGCAGGGAACTGATCTTGTGAAAGATGTGGCAAAAAAGCCTTTGCATCTACAAAAATTCCATGACCCCCGATAGGCTTCACGATTGGAATACCATACGCTATCATCTTGTTGCCCAGATATTCCACCTGTCCTATTCTAGCTTTTTGGTGGTTATCATCCAAGGACTCTTTGATCCCAACAGCTATAGCCTCCATATCTCGTCCGGCCAAACCACCATAGGTGTGTAACCCTTCATAAACTACAACCAAATTTCTAGCTTCTTCATATACATCATAATCATTTGTTGCCATGAAACCCCCGATGTTAACTAAGGCATCTTTTTTAGCGCTCATCGTTGCTCCATCGGTGTAAGAACATAACTCTTTAACAATTTCTTCCACGGATCGGTTAGCATACCCTTTTTCTCTTTGTTTTATAAACCAGGCATTTTCGGCAACCCGGGTCATGTCGTGAATTATTTTAATTCCGTGCTTTTGTGTCAAGGATCTGAGTTGCTTCAGATTTTGCATACTGATGGGTTGACCACCGGCCATGTTCACATTGGTTGCAATGCTGATATAGGCAATTTTTTTTGCTCCGTGTTTTTTGATGATGGACTCTACTTTTCCCAGGTCAACATTACCCTTAAACGGATGTTCATTTAGCGGATCATGAGCTTCATCAATAATGATATCAGTAAAAATTCCTCCGGCCAATTCCTGATGCAATCTTGTGGTGGTAAAGTACATATTGCCAGGTACGAGTTGCCCCTTTTTAATCATAATCTGTGAAAGCAGATTTTCGGCCCCTCGCCCTTGGTGTGTTGGAATTACATATTTGTACCCATAATGCTCCTTAATGGAAGCTTCCATTCGTTCAAAACTCTTACTTCCAGCGTAGGCTTCATCACCCAACATAAAAGCACTCCATTGCCTATCACTCATTGAGCCAGTTCCACTATCCGTTAGCAAATCAATATAGACAAAATCTGACGGGAGTAAAAACGTGTTATATCCTGCTTTTTTAATTTGTGCCAAACGCTGCGATCTACTGGTGACCTTTAACAGTTCCACCATTTTCATTTTATAAGGCTCTGCCCATGATTTCTTAAAGTCTTTCATAATTTATGATTTAACTACTTGTTTTCCTTCCAAACTGTTTCATGGGTATCGACAATTTCTTTTCCCCACACCGGAAGTTCCTGTTTTATTTGTTCCACAATTTGGTTGCAGGCCTCAATAGCAGCTTTTCGATGTTTTGAAGAAGTAAATACAAATAAACAAATTTCACCCACTTTCACTTTGCCCAAGCTGTGGTAAATGTGCATACAAGTCAAGTCATACTTTGCAAATGCCTCTTCCCGAATTTCATGCGCCTTTTCCAAAGCCATTTCTTCATAGGCGGTATATTCAATATCGGTAACCCTACCCTTTCCTCTTTCATCAGCGCGGACCTGACCTAAAAAAATGCTATGCCCGCCGATTCCAGTTTTAACACTATGATGGGCTATGCTTTCTGCGATCTGCTGTGGCGTAATTGGCCCTAAAACAAAAATATTCTTATACTTCTTTTGCATACGGTTTATTGTTATTAGGTGATAAATTGTTCATTATCCCTCCTAGTATTGAGTAATATTTTCGAAACGGATCTGCTTGTTGCAATTGCATCACGGCCTTATCGCTGCGCAGTCCACTTTTACAAAACACCAACACATTTTCGTAAGGCAATAAGCAATTTATTTGCTGCGCTATTGAAGACAAGGGTAATGCTAAGCACGGAACTGCTTCTATTTTAGGCAATTCGTCTTTTTCACGTACATCCACAAAAGCGGTAAGTTCAGGATTAAGAAAAAACATTTCCAGCGCTTTGTCCCAATCAATATTTTTTACCGCTGCACACGTGATACGGTAATCACGATCTTGAAACTCTATTTGGCTAGCCGGTATTTTTTGATCGGACACCGGATTTTTATCAATAGCCAGCTCATTAAAACGTTGATCGAGTAAATTATAGTAAAGCATTTTTCCACAGAGAATATTCCCTAAGCCCACGATCAGCTTTATGGCTTCAGTGGCCTGCAGGGTGCCGATTATTCCAGGAAGCACACCTAACACGCCGGTATCATTACAATTGGGTATTTGCCCAGCATCCGGCGGGTCGGGAAACAGGTCACGGTAATTGTGCGCAATTCCGTTTAGGTCTTGTACATTAAACACACTCACTTGACCCTCGTATTGATATATAGCCCCGTATACCAACGGCTTATTCAACAATACACAAGCATCGTTAACCAAATAACGAGTAGAAAAATTGTCACAACAATCCAACACCACATCATATTTTGAAATCAGCGCTATAGCATTTGAATTGTCTATGAATTGCTCATATCCTTCCACAGCAATGTTGTAATATTTTTGACGAATTCGTTCAACCGCTACCCCAACCTTGCTTTTTCCAACATCACTTTCTCCATAAAGAACCTGTCTGTTTAAATTAGAAATATCCACGACATCCCCATCCACTACGCCTATTTTCCCCACCCCTGCTGCCGCCAGGTATAACAATGCAGGACAACCCAAACCGCCTGCACCAATTACTAAAACCGATGCGCTATTCAGTTTTTGCTGCCCCTCATTGCCGAAGCCCATTAATTTTATTTGTCTGTCAAATCTTGTCATTGCCTAGTTGATTATCCCCCCGAAAATGGAGGCAACAATGCCACTTCATCTCCATTTTCGAAAAGCCTATTTTGGGAGACCACTTTTTGGTTAACGGCTATGCTTATTTTCAACTCACTAATACCAGGGAAATTAATGCTAAGCCAGTCCTTTAAAGCATTTACATCAGTCATCCCTTCTACGGTTAAGGAATTAGCGTTGATTATTTCAACTGCTTTGCCAAATGCTATTACCCTAATTGTACTACCTGTGGTTGTGCTTTCCATATTGCTATATCATTTGGTGTATTCATATTCATGAACCCAGTTGGATACTTTTCTGTCAAATCGTCCATCGCCACGAGGCGGTGTGTTGATTCCAAAATAAGATCCTGTAGTTTAAGTTTATTTTCGCTAATACAAGCCGCCACCTTATTTTTTAACGTTACCGGATATATTGCCTGAAGTGGGTGAATACTTGAATTTGTTTCTGTTACAATAATTGTATTGCTGGCAATATTGTTAATCAAACGATGGATTGCTTCAATTGGGAAAAACGGCGAATCGCAGGCAAGCAAGAGAACGAATTGTTTTTGTGTATAATGAAACCCTGTGTGCAAGGCCCCCATGGGTCCTTTGTGGGCAATAACATCCTTAACTGAATTAAACCCCAGTTGATCATATGCAGGAGAATTGGCAATTATCCTAAATGGAAACTGGTGTTGCTGCAATCTATCCGTCAAATGCAAAAGCATTGGCTTTCCGTTCATCAGCATTAACCCTTTATCCTGTTCCATCCGGGTGCTTTTGCCACCAGCCGTTACTACTATTTCTATGTCATGCAGCGCAATCACTGAAAAATAAATTTAATTGAAGCAATGGCAAGTACAGTGGCCAAAGCTATTTTCATTGCAGGAATATTGAATTTATTAGCGCCAAAATATCCACCAGCCACTCCCCCTGCTAAGGTTAGCAGCACAATCCATTCAAAATGTGCAGGCATTGCAATACCTACTATTCCGGAGCCAATGATGCCCGCAATGGAATTAAGAAAAATAAACAGGGCACTAATTGTTGCTGTTTGTTTTAAATCAGTCCAACCTAAAATCAATAAAATGGGTGAAAGAATAATCCCCCCACCAATACCAATCAATCCTGAAACAAACCCAATGGACAATCCTAATGCAGGAGCCATCCAAAACTTTCGCACAATGCTTGTTGAACCACTTACCGGAAACACATTAAGAATTCGCATCACCGGGAAAAGCAAGAGTACGCCAAGCACTTTTTGGTAGATTTTTGCATCCAGAAAAAACAAACTACCTGCAAATGAAGCGGGTACGGAAAAAATGATCAACGATAGAAAAAGTTCTTTTGGAAATTTTTCAACCCTTCGAAATGATAAAAAGGATATGGCCGAAACACCAATGTTTAGCAACAAAGCAGTGGGACGAATTTCGGCAGGGGCAAATCCGTACAAGGTCAGCAGAACCAGGTAACTACTTGCTCCTCCATGTCCAACTGAAGCGTATAAAAAAGCCACTACGGGCATTAATACAAATAAAATCGATATGGAAAAGTGTGCTTCCAAAAAATTACCAATAAAATACTTCTACCAAATCCCCCTTCTGCCAAATCTTATCATTTTCGTGCAAAAGTGCAAAGGCATTTACATCAGCAAAGGGCAATAGATTAAATGAATCCTGTCCATGCAAAATGTTTACTTCGCCATTGATCACCACAGCCTTCAAGATGTTTGCCAATTCACCCTTTTTTTCCCATGGATGAGCCAAAGGTAATGTGGCAGAAGCAGAAAATGGGCGCTCAATACCACGCATGTATTGCAAACACGGCTTAACGTATTGATTAAAACAGGATACCACAGCTGCAGGGTTTCCTGGCAGGGCAAAAACCATAGTCTTTTCTATCTTGCCAGCAAACATCGGCTTGCCAGGCTTTTGTCTGATCTTATAAAACAGCGGCTCAACACCTTCATCGGAAAGGGCTTGAAAGACAAAATCGTATTCGCCAACGGAGATCCCGCCTACTGTGATCAATACATCGCTATTTCTTATCGCAGACGAAACCACCTGCCTTAACTCATCGACATTATCTTTTACATGAAAGGCCTCCGCATCGTTTATACCTATTGCTTTTAGATACGCTAATAATGCAGGTTGATTTGAATTATATATTTCACCAGTAAGCAATGGTGTTCCCGTTTCTACCAGTTCATTTCCGGTTACAATTATCTTTACTTTGGGTTGGCGGTATGCTTGAATATGTCTGATCCCAACCGAACTTAGCAATGCCACTACACCTGGGGTAATAACGGTTCCCGCTTTAACAATAATCTCTCCTGTTTTACATTGCGCTCCCCGCAATCGAACATTTGCTCCAGATTGAATGCTACCTTCCTTAAAAGTTATTTTATTGTCTTGGATGGATACCAGTTCTTGCGGAATTACCGTATCCGCGCCTGCTGGTATGGGTGCGCCAGTAAAAATGCGCGCGGCATCATTGCCACTAACATAATGTGATTTACGCTCTCCGGCCTGAACACTACCAAAAATTACATACTCGGTTTTGCTTGCGTTAAAGCAAAATGCATACCCATCCATTGCAGAATTATTGAACGAGGGTACATCAATTGGAGCTGTAACATCATTTTTTACTACTCTTTCAATCGCTTCAGTAATGAGCAACATTTCAGAGGGCAGCTTCCAAACATGTTCTGCAAGTATTTGCTTTGCTTCAATTAAACCAACCACATTTATTTCTTTTTCAACTTATTCAACCTCAATCCCATTCCTATGCCGGCATTCCATTTTCCATTTGTACTAGCTGTTTTAGCAGTATAATAAAAAGGAAGCTGAAAGACTAAATGCTTATAGGTATAAGTAATCCCGGCCCCTAACATGGGTATGGCAATAGAATTTTTTGTGGCCCCTTTGTCTTCCTTAAAACGTAAAGAAGGAAGCAGTCCAATAAATAGCTTAGACTCCCCTTTTGAGAAATTAATATTCGGCCCTAGGAAATTCAGGTATGCAGCATTATTCACATATCCGCCAACAATGATACCCTCGAATAGAGAAGCGTTTCCATTTTTTTGCTGAGCAAATATTGTGCTTGAACAAAATAAAATGGCCAAAGCAAAGATTAACTTTTTCATGATTATAAATTTAAGTGGTTTATTGTTTTATTGTTGCAAATTCATGCTAAGCGCTTCTACCCGCCAATACTTACCATTGAACGGTTGATCACGTGGTTGACATTGGTTAATTGATAGCCTTTTTCAAACTGATTGCCCATAGCAGCATGTTTAAGCTGAACAGACTTAAAAATAAGTTCCTCTATTCCGTCTCCATTGCGAAGAGCACTAAGCAAATCCAATTCATCTTTTCCAAAAAGGCAGTTTTTTATTTTTCCCTCTGCAGTTAGTCGGAGTCGATTGCACTCGCCACAAAACTGTTTGCTCATGGTGGTGATAAAAGCAAAAGTGCCTTCAAATCCAATAGCTTTATACTTACTGGCCGTGGCATGAGGCTCATCCTTCAATTTGATTATATCATATTGCTCCTGAACGTTGGCCAGTAATTCCTGCGCGGTAATCACTTTGTTCTTATGCCAACTATTACCGGTAAAGGGCATAAATTCAATAAACCTAACATGCAATGGTTTATTTCGGGTAAGCTCAATAAAGTCAACTAACTCATGCTCAATACTACCGCGAATGGCCACTGCATTTATTTTTACACGGAAATCATTTTCTAATAGCAGTAAAATATTTGACCATACCTGCTCAAAAGCATTGCGTTTTGTTATATGTTCAAAAGTATTCCCCTTCAAGGAGTCCAAACTCACGTTTACTGAAGTTACACCTGCCTTTTTTAAGGCTTCGATATGTCTGTGGACCAAACTGCCATTGGTAGTGATCAGCAATTCCACGCCCAGTACTGATAACCGTTGAAGAATTTCATCAAAATCCTTTCGCACTAACGGCTCTCCGCCGGTTAATCTAATTTTTCTAACCCCATGTTTTACAAAGATCTTAGCAAGGGCTTCAATTTCTTCACTTGTCATCAATTGAGCTTGCTTCATAAATGAATGACATTCTTCGGGCATACAATAATTACAACGGAAATTACAGTTGTCAGTAACTGATATTCTGAGGTAGTCATGTATTCGGCCAAATCTGTCGGTAAGCATCATGTCATTACTTCTCTTTGTTCAGCAGAGGTTGTTAATTTTTCTCGGTGCTGCAAGGCGGGGCACCATTTCCCGTCAATTCATTAGTAATAAATTCCTCCAACAAATAAGATACAGTTAAAAAGAAGGGCCCTGCCTCACCTTCGCGCAAACGCTTTGCCAGCGCAAGGGCAAACTCTCCGGTATGTTCTTCTAAAAATTTCCGATAAGCATCTTTGGTTACGCTTCTGCTTTCTTCATCCGATGCAATTACGTTTTTTACCAATAGTAAGGCCAGAAACTCCAACTGATACATAATGCTGTCGGGGTTCTCGCCTGTTTTAGGTGTAAACCCAAATGCATTGTAAAATGCATTTGCGTCAGATACGCTATTGTATTTCTGCAGCAAGTGTGTTTCACTTAATGCAACACCTCCTCTAACAAATATGTTGGTGAACGCAGACAACACTTCATCTTCATTTGCCGATTCGGCAAGGGACAATAACATATTGTTGATGCTTTCATCCGGGTACCCTACCTGGTGTAAACCCATCGCCATCTCTTTAATATTGAACAACCGTTCCTTATCAGGGTAGGCAAAACAATTTGCAATCAGTCTATACAAATCGGCATTCATGAGCATTACATCTGTCATTTGACTTGTTTTCATTGAGTAATTCTTTTCTATTTTTGAAGCAATAGATCAATCCAAGGTACAAAGTGTTTTCTTCCGCCAATATTTTGGAAACCGCCATCCCATAAGGCAAAGGCAACTTTGGTTCTGTCAGTAAACGATGCCTTGTAGTGGTTGCCTGTATTCACAGGCACTACTATACAAAGTGTCCACTTTCCTTCTTTCCATTCAGCCCAAGCTTTAGCTTGTTGCGTTTCCTGCGTAGCAAGTGTTCCGAACCCTTCAGCCACGGCTTCTTCCACTGGTTCTTTTCTTTTTATCACCGACATAGGGTTATTGGAGTAGGTGCCTGGCATGTTACCTGTGGCATGTGTTTCAACAATTAATTCAGCTCCAATATCCTGAGCGTAAATTCTTTTACTTCGGTCTAAATAGCTTTCCAGACCAGGATAAACGTCTACCCACATATTTGGGTATTTCACCTGTACATCCTGGAATCCCTTTTCACAATCTTCCTGCCAAATGGCTTTCCAATGTACAATATGCACCATTCCCCCTTTATTACCCATCATGTAGCTGGGAATATCATTAAGACTAATTGGAAATTGAACGGCAAATTGATCGCAAAACTTAACCACATCAACTTCATTGTTTTTTGAAGAATCATTCCACTCAATGCGAAAGGCAACTTCCTTGGGAAGATAAACACTCTTTATGGTCAGTTGTTCAACTGATGGATTTTTTAGCGTAGGATAAGTTGCTTGTTGTGGAGAAACGGGTAATTTGAGCGCCTCGATGGTTGACCAAAAATCCGCATTTAACTCTTTAGCATTTATTTTCTGTTTTGCCGGATAGCTTTTTAATGCAAATTCAGCATCAACCCAATCAATTTTTTCCTTAGCAGCTGTCGGAGAATTGGTATTGGTTTTAACTGAAGGCTTTGTTGACGTATTAGCCTCCGTTGGTTTAGGGGTTGTTTTTGCTGGAGCAATCGGAGCGCTTTTGCTCTTGATGTAAGCCAAAATGTCTTTAAGTTGAACATCGGTAAGCGTTTGATCAGGCATCGGGATTTTGTTATGTTCATTGAACAACTTTACCGCAACCGGATCGCCACTTTTAACAAGAGCTTGAGATGAGCGAATAAACTTATTTAGCCATTGTGTGGGCCTGCGTGTTGTAACATTTATCAAGTCGGGTCCTACAATTTTTCCTTTGCCAATACTGTGACAGGCTGAGCAATTTGCTTTATAAATTTTTTCCCCTGCAGCGATTTGCTGAGCAAAGCTGTTTTGCAAACACATAGTGCTAATGCAAAATGAGATGAGCAATATTCTTTTCATAAATTGTTTTTTCAAATTTCTATTGGATTCCTTCAATTAATCTATGGTGTATTGTGACGGAATGTTTGGAATTGCGCATCCCAATGAGGCCTATTGTGAACTGGCTCTACGTAAGGCACGCGAACAATTTCATCGCCAATTTCGTTATAGCCTACTGCATGATTTTCTTCGGCCTTGTAGGAATGGATGATCCTTGGCGTATTTCCAAATAACATGAACGCCGCAAGCAATTCCTTATCATCCTTCATATTACGATATAGGGTGATGGCATCCTCCACATTAGGCCCAAACATCTGAATCAAGAAATCTTTTGGCACATGTACCGGTGGCACATAATACACATTGGGTTGTGTTCCAAATTGCGGGTATAGGGGAAGTGCAATTTTTTTAATCCGAACAATCATATCAAACGGACTATCTCTTCGAGGTTCTTTGGCGTCTTCCATAAACCCTTGTAAACGAATTTTTCCAATACAACTAGTAACGCATCTAGGCTGTTCACCTTGTTCAATCAATGGGTAGCAACCAATACATTTTTCAGAAACACGGGTTACCATGTTGAAAAATGTTTTTTTGTAAGGACAGGCTTTCACGCATTCTTTGTAACCACGGCAGCGCGATTGATCGATCAAAACTATTCCGTCTTCTTCTCTTTTATAGATCGCTTTACGTGGACATGCAGCCAAGCAACCCGGATAGGAACAATGATTGCAAATGCGGGCCAAATAAAACATCCATATATCATGTATGCCATTAAAGAATGCTCCCTTCTCCATGTTGCCTAAAACTTCATCTTCACCAATATTTGGAAAAGCGTAGCTCCTTTCTTCTGGTCTCCATCCCGTTACCCTTTCTCCGGATTCACTCTCAAAAATGGTTTTACCTTTATAAACACCCCCTTTACCCCATTCTTGCTCATTGAGTTCCTTCAGGGTATTTACATCCCATTTTTGCGGGTATCCACCGTATGGTTTTGTTTCCACATTATTGAAGAAAATAGTCTCCTCACCCTTACCAGCTGCCCAAGTAGTTTTACAAGCTACTGTACAGGTTTGACAAGCAATGCATTTGTTTGTATCAAATACATAGGTGATCTGTTTTTTAGGCTTTTTTTCTTCATAGGGATATTCCATTTCCCTATTGAGTTGCCAGTTTTTTACCTTTGCCATGTTCTTATTTCATTTATTTTTTAACAAAGTTTCCTTTCAAAAATTTCTTAAAGTCATCGTTCTCATAGGTAGGTCGTGTACCATTTTCAGTTCCTTCCCACAAGCCGCTTCCTCCAATGCCTCCTTTTTCTGCAAGTGATATTTTCACAAAGGCTTCACGAGGGTTGCCGGTTGCTCCATGAACATCAATTTCAAAGCCCTTTCCTATTCCCTGACCGAAATTGTTTTTACGTACCAAAGAATCAGTAAGTAAAGTTGGTTTCAGCCAAGCTCGCGTACAACTTTGGTGCGAACCATTGCGGAAAAGTGCCTGATACCCCGTTTTATTATTCTTAGCTAACCCGTTTGCGTTTTCTTTTGCTCCGGCAACTGAACCGTATGTTGCGCCATAGGCATTGTGCCACATCCGCGTAACGCCTCTCTGAGTTCCTGGATAGAATCGAGCACGCGCCTTCAATCTTGCCAATTCGTATTCCGGACCATTTTTTCTGCCGGCTAATCCACGGAAAGGACGATCAGAAGGGTCGGCATCAATCCAAACATAATCGCCATCCTCAACGCCTAACTCGCGTGCATCTAGCGGATTGATATCCACATAGAGTTCCGTAACAAAAGGAATGCGTTTATCCCTTCTATGCATGTCGCCAAATGGACCAAACCAAACGGCTACGATATCCGTGTCTACCGGAGTGGTATGTGCGCCGTGCCTGAACTTGGGCGTGTGGAAAATAAATTTATAATCCTTGTCCTTTAGGTGTAGCGGGTGCTTAGTGTTCTTCACCTCGCTCCATGGTTTTACAACGTTTCTCGCCTGACGCGTGTCTGTAGCAAGATCATTGATATCCACCCCGTATTTCTGCGGTTCGTCAGGCATAATGCAAGGGTGTTTTTTACCAACAATTACATTAGGCTCGTAGAATGTGGAATCGATGGGTTCGCGGAAAACAACCATATTTTCCCCGGCTTCAATAAACTCGGGCTCGTCACGATAAAACTCCAATCGTCCAGATTTGGTATACCATTGCTTGTCCTCATTGCTCTGCTCCATACCTACAAATTTTGGCGTGGTGCGTGTCATCATCAATGCTGGAATACCTTTTTTAGCTTCAGCTTCCAATTCATTGAATTTATATCCTCTGGTACCTTGGCTGGTATTAAGAATGCGTTGCAAATAAACTTCAACCTTATTTTCAAACACAAACTTGAACATATCACGGAAGCGTGAGTCGCCAGTTAAATTACCAAAGGCAGACGCAATTCCTGCAATGACTTCAATGTCTCCTTTTGTATCAAAGATTCTTTTTAATGGTGTTCTGGGGAACACATATAAGAATGGATTGGTTACCGACATGGTCATGTCTGGATATTTGAATTCAGCCCAAGAATCTACCGGATAAACAATGTCTGAATATTCGCAAGAACCTGTCCACCACCACTCCAGCACGCTAATAAATTCAATTTTTGGATACACATTTACTACGTTATCGTAGTGTCCTTTTGAATTGGCGAGCAATGAGTTTCCATTGGAAACCATGATGGACTTTGTAGGAGTAGGCATGTGCGTTTCCCCTGTCATGTTCTTATTACCCATGCGTAAAATGCGATCGCCATTGTTGAAGTAGTGCGCTGATTCATAATGCATGTACTTCTTCACTTTGGATGGTTTAGTTTCATCCAACTCCAGATTAAATGGATCTTCGGCAATATAACCAGGTATGCCAGAGAATAAGGCACCACGGTAGTTACCGGCATATGATCCCACATTACCTCCTATCTTGCCCACGTTTCCAGTGATGCTAGCCAGGAAAAATACTGCACGATCTTTTAGATCGTTATTGAAAAACTGGTTAGGCCCCATTCCCATGGCAAATAAAGTGTTACCACTATTCGTTGCAATTTCATCTGCAATCGCTTCAATTCCTTTTACAGGCGCCCAAGTGAGTTCTTCAATAGTTTTTGGATCAAAGTTTTCCATTACGTATTCCTTCATCAAATCAAAAACAGTACGAACTTCTACTTCCTTTCCATCTATTGTTTTTACTTTGAATCTACCCTCCAATGCCGGGTTCAGTCCTTTCTCCCGCATATACTTACCATAATCATCACGGGTAATTACAGATAGCGCATTTTTAGTTTCATCCCAGACCATAAAGTCGCCCCATTCTTTTGCCATTTCTTCATCTACAAATGGCGCCCCCTGTTCCGGAGATTTTTTTGCTTTCTCTCCCTTCTTCAAAATCTCAATGTAATTTTTCAAATCAGGTTTCTGATAATTCAAAATCACATCAGTTGGCTTCAACATTTTCTGACTATCCATCCGAACCAAGAAGGGCAGGTCGGTGAATTTTTTCATAAAATCAGCATCGTATTTTTTGTCGCGAATAATCACATGCGCAAATCCCAATGCCAATGCAGGTGTAACTCCAGGACGAACCACCAGCACATTATCTCCTTTATTTGCGGTTGCACTATACTCGCAGGCAATTACGGTAACCTTAGCCCCCTTCATACGGGCTTCGGTAAGCCAGTGCGCATCGGGCATTTTAGTGGTTATCCAGTTCATACCCCAAACAATTATATGCTTTGAATGTTCGGTGCAAAAAAGGTCAAAGTCAACGGTTTGCTGACCTGTAACCATAGGATGCCCCGGCGGTAGATCGGTATGCCATGCATAACTGTCCCAAGTGCGTGCACCCTTAGAACCCTCTGGTCCTTTATTATTGATGGCATTATCTAGTAATGCTAGAGAGTTTGCCAATCGATTGATACCAAAAATGCGTGTTACACCAAGTGGAGCCATACCTCCACGGAATTTCAGTACTTCCACTCCGTGTCCATGGGTGGCTTCGACCATTAATGGGTCATATCCTTGTGCATGTAATTTATCCTGACCTTCTTTTCCGTTATAGGTTCTGGCAATATTATCCAGCACTAATGCAGTGTACTTAAAGGTGTCTTCCCAGGTGATCTTAACAAAAGCCTCTTTGCCTCTTTGCATATACTCCTGCGCAATAGCCCCTGTTTTGATATCCCGAGGCATACCGGCATTTATCCATTTCAAATATCCTTCACGAATAAGTGGATATTTTGCTCTGCGGTCTCCATAAAAGCGTCTGGCCAGCGCCAAACCTTTCTGGCAGCAACGTGGTTCCCATCGGGCAGAGGTTTGGTTGCCCTGTGCATCTGTTGCTTTTCCAAAACCATAACTTGGTGCAATACGTACTACTGCTCCATTTTTTACCATTGCTTTCAACAGGCAATTGTGTGTGTCATTGGGAGCACATAAAAATGTGAACTCGTCGTCATAAGCCCACATATCACGGTATGTTTTTTCCCAACCCCTGTTTGGATATCCTCTAAGTGGATTTTCAATGTCTAAAGGATCGAAAAAGGAGAATGCTTGAGAAAATCCGCTAAGGGGCAATGATGACAGTGCTATTGTGCCAAGCCCGCTCAACAGCCCTGATTTGATAAACTGTTTTCTTGATGATTTCATGACCTGATAATTTGGTATGTTATTTATCGTTTGTAAGTACCTCTAAAAACAGTCACAAAGTTGTCTGCAAATAGGATATCAACAGATTGATTATTATCATATCAAATACTGATTATAGTCACTTTATCCCATACAATATCCATTAGATAAACGTGGTTAACGTTCTCTCGCTTCAGTTTTAACCAGATTAGTAAGGGAAAAAGAGCCCAGATTTAGAATTCGAGTATTCTATTTTGGGTTGTTCCAATTATTGCAATTCTGCAAACATGGATGCCAGCTTTTTTACAAACCCACACTCATGTTTTTCAAATTTTTGTTGTACTAAAGAAAAGGGGTAAACCACTTGGCTACCATTAGCGCTCACCAATACATATTCCTGGCCAAAATGATCGTCATTTATTTTCCATTCATAGTGGAGTTCTGTAATAAAATGATGCCCCATTGCATAGGCTATTGCAGGCACAATCTGGCCACACAAGGTCTGGTCTTCTTTGCAACATCTGAAAAAAACAATGTCGATTGTTTTTGTTTCAAAAGCGCTTTCCTTTAATTCCGCGGCAAAAGTTTGCAGGTAGCGCAAATACATTTCTTTTAATCGGCCCAGGGTTTCCAAGTCTTGTTCGGAAAGGTCTTTTAAAGCAGTTTTCATTTTTATTATTATGGCTAACTAATGCCGCGCAAAGTTACACCCTCAAATTACAATAGGCAAGGGACTTATTTACTAAGTCCCGACTAAAACCAACCATCCTAAATTGAGGTATTATATGTTCACAACTGTTGATAAGTAATTATTGGAATTGCTCTTTATCCATATTAATATTGGATTAAATCCTACGATTTGACAGAAGCTATCATCAACCTCGAAACCGTTAACCCGATTGAATTTTTCGGAGTCAACAACGGAAAACTTGATATTCTTAAAAAGAAATTTCCACTGCTAAAAATTCTTTCTCGTGGCACTCAGTTAAAGCTGAGCGGCGCTCCCGAGCAAATAGAACCGGCATGTGATAAAATTTCGCTTATTGTCTCTTACCTGGAACGTAATGGACATATGAGTCAGCAGTATTTTGAACAAGTACTGGGCGGAGATGATGCCGAAATAGTTGACCATTTTCAAGAAAAAAACCCATCGGAGGTTCTTGTATTTGGCCCTAATGGAAAATCCGTTCGTGCTCGCACAGCCAATCAAAAAAAATTAGTTCAAGAAGCTGATCGTAACGATATTGTATTTGCTATTGGCCCGGCCGGAACGGGCAAAACATATACAGCGGTAGCTTTGGCAGTTCGGGCCTTAAAGAACAAACAAGTAAAGAAAATAATCCTTACCCGACCTGCTGTTGAAGCCGGAGAAAGTCTTGGTTTTTTACCCGGAGATTTAAAAGAAAAGATTGACCCCTATTTACGTCCACTTTATGACGCTTTAGACGATATGATACCTGCCGACAAACTCGGTTATTATATGACAACTCGTACCATTGAAATAGCTCCACTGGCCTATATGAGGGGACGAACGCTTGACAATGCGTTCATTATTTTGGACGAGGCGCAGAATGCCACTGGTTTGCAATTAAAAATGTTTCTTACCCGGATAGGGGCCAATGCAAAGGCAATTATCACCGGAGATATGACACAGGTGGATCTTCCGCGTAATCAACGTAGCGGTTTACATACTGCTGTGCGCATCTTAAAGAATATAGAAGGAATTGGGCACATTGAATTGAACGAAGAAGATGTTGTTCGTCATCGATTGGTTAAACATATCCTTCGCGCTTACAACCACGAACACGAAAGAGAAAACCCCAAATAGCGCTTATTCATGCAGAAACTGATCACAATTTTCTTTTTGTTTATTCTCGGCACAGCTTGTCAGCAAAAAGAAAAATCATCCCCAACCGCCTCCAGCGAAATTGATGCTGCTCGTAATTTTTTAAGAGCAGCCCTTGATGGTAAGTTTGATATAGCCAAGGATTATTTATTGCAAGACTCATTGAATTTAAGCTACCTGGATATAGCGGCAAGAGGGCACGGAAAATTAACACAGGACGATAAGGATAGCTATAGAGGCTCATCCATCATTATTCATGAAATTCAAGCTCAAAACGATTCAACTTCGCTATTAATTTTTTCTAACTCTTTTAAGAAAGACCAGGACACCTTGCGGATTATCAAAAAGGATCAAAAGTGGGTTGTAGACCTGAGTTATTTATACCTTCATCCTACTTCATCGAACAATCCATGAACTACGCTATCCTGTTTGTTTTTTTGGGTGGAGGCATGGGGTCCATTTTACGTTACTACGTGGGCAGGGAACTTAACCCGCCATTGGGGCTTTCTTTTCCTATTGGCACGCTCTTAGTCAATTTGGCCGGATCCTTGTTAATTGGGCTGCTTTGGGGAATCACCGAAAAATCCAATGATAACAATTCGTCAGTTCAATTATTGCTGATCACTGGATTTTGTGGAGGATTCACCACCCTTTCAGCACTTTCACAAGAAACTTTCTACTTTATTAAAACCGGGAACCTAGTCTATGCAATTGGTTATAGTTGCGCTACAATTTTGGGAGGAGTTTTACTTACTGCCCTTAGCTACAAAATAGTTACTTCCTTATAACTGGTCATAGAGTTCTTTTGCAAATTGTTCAAGCGAGGGATCTCTGGCACCCATCAATAGTAATACGCAATCATGCTGCAGTGACTCTCGAACGGCTGATAAAAATAGATTTCGATCTTCAATAAAATTTGCCTTAACCCCTAGCGTCTTTAAATCAGCAACCAAATCCGATGCTGAAATGTCTTTTACTGCTGTACCGCCGGCATAGTAGATTTCGCTCATCCAAATCTCATCTTGAGAACGCAGAGAGGCAGCAATGGCCTGCACAAAATCATTTCGCAAAAAACGAGTTGGCTTATATCCGTGGGGTTGAAACCAAGCAACAACTTTTGAAGCAATAGGTTGACAAGCCGTGATGGCAGCTGCACATTTTGCTGGATTGTGTGCATAATCGTCAATTACCCAGACTCCATTTTTTTGTCCCAGGATCTGATGTCTTCTGTAAATGCCTTGATATTTTTTCAAAGCTATTGCTGCCGTAGCTAATGGGACTCCTATTTGATGCGCCACTGTTGCAGCAGCCAAGGCATTTTCCATATTGTGTTTTCCAACCTGTTCTAACGCAAATTGCTCTCCGTTGATCTCAAATTGGATGTGTAGTCCCCTTTGTGAAAATCCTTTTGCAATATATCCCACATCAACGGTTTCTTCGCAGGTTTGCTCCACTTTAAAATCCTTTGCACCATCAACGGATAGTGTAGCTGCAAGGGGATGTGTTTGATTAACAATAAATTTCTTGCTTTGAGCCCTAAACTGCTTGAATAGGCCAACTAAAGTATTCACTTCGTCGTGGTCCTTGTCGATGTTTAATAATAGTCCTATTTCAGGGTGATATTGTACAATTGATCCATCACTTTCATCGGCTTCAATCACCAGCCATTCTCCTTTTCCCACCACAGCATTCCCCAGTTTTCCCTGCTGAATGATCCGTGTTAAACCTGCGCCACTGATAATACTTGGATCAAATCCGGCTTGTTCTAAAATATCAAAAAGCATGGCAGCAGTAGTGCTTTTTCCGCTGGTACCTGCCACCGCAATAGTTTTTTTACTGGCAGCGATAATGGCAAGTAATAAGGCCCTATGAATAATGGGAATTCCTCTTTCCTGTGCAATTTTAACTTCCGGAACAGTGGATTCAATGGCAGTTGAAACCACTACCAAATCAACAGTATGGTCAAGACCCGATCCATCCTGAGGAAAACATAAAATGCCTTCTTTTTCTAATTGAAACCGAACGGCCTGTCCATCGCCTGTATTGAATTGCCGGTCACTGCCTGCTACATGCATACCAATACCTTTGAGGTATTGTGCAATAGCGCTCATACCCGTGCCAGCAATGCCAATAAAGTAGGGACGTGAAAAATCCTGCAATCTTGTAATCATGAGACCTTAGGCTCTTTGCTTCTGTCGAGGAGCTGGTTTATTAGCAGGCGCAGAAACTTTTGCTTTACTTGGTGGCGTCTTAGATTTTGTTCTACGCAAGGCATTCTTAATTGCCGTACTTAAATTAGCAAATGTTGGTTTGCCACTAAAAGGAGTATCATTAATAAAAAAAGCAGGCAATTCCTTTACTCCTCGATTGCGTCCTTCTTTAATATCGTCTTGTACTTGCCAACCATAGACACCATTTACTAAATCATCTAAGAATTTTTTATTCTTGACGCCTGCTTCCTTGCTGTAAAGCTTCAAACTGGTAGTGCCCAGGTTTCTTCTGTTATTAAATAGCACGTTATGCATTTCCCAAAACTTACCTTCCTGTGCAGCAGCAATGGCGGACTCGCTGGCCTTCAGACTGCGTTGATGAATTAAGGTTAGTGGGAAATGACGAAATTGAAAGTTGATCTTACCTTCAAACTCTTCCAAGATTTGTTTCACTATTTCATTCACTTTTGCGCACTCCTCATTCTCATATTCCCCAAATTCCATCAAGGTAACAGGCGCATCTTTTTTTCCAACAAACACTTCACGAGGTTCAATAATAACAATATCTTCTTTTTTGAAAGCCATATTCTTTTATTTTAAAGACCAAATTTTGCCCTACAAAAATTGTGGCAATTATTGATCCAATGTGTTGACGCTTACTCAATTAATATAATAGTCAACCGGCTGAAGATAGGATATTTTACCCTCAGGCCTACAGCCATTTATAATTTTTAACAATTATTGTATATTCAACTCATTATCAATTGGTTAGTAGGTGCTCTTTTAAAAAATAAAATCCCATTTATTCATGCCTAAAGACCAAGGTATTGTCAAATGCATCCACTAATATGGGCTTTCCTTTTTCAATTTCACCGGCTACAATTTTTTTACTGAGCAAATTGACTATTTCTTTCTGTATTAACCTTTTTAACGGCCTTGCCCCCATCTGAATATCATGCCCCTGTTCAGCCAGATATTGCAAGGCGTATTTGCTAAACCTAAGCTCTATTCCAGTTTTGGATAATAATTCTTTTAAACCACTTAATTGAATCTCCAATATTCCAACCAGATCCTTTGGCAGAAGTGGCTGAAACAAAATGATTTCGTCTACTCGATTCAAAAACTCCGGTCTCACCGTATTCCGAAGTAATTGCATCACCTGTCCTTTTGCGCGTTCAGTTGCCGATGAAAGTGTTTTTTCCGTCACTCCTTCAAATGCATCCATGATCAGCTCACTGCCCAAATTGCTGGTCATGATTACAACTGTATTCTTGAAATTTACAACCCTACCCTTATTATCGGTCAAACGCCCTTCATCAAGTACTTGCAGTAAGATGTTCCATACGTCGGGGTGCGCTTTTTCAATTTCATCGAGCAATACCACACTGTAAGGCTTGCGTCTAATAGCCTCTGTCAGTTGTCCTCCTTCTTCGTACCCTACATAGCCAGGAGGCGCTCCTACTAATCTGCTTACTGAATGTTTCTCCTGATATTCGCTCATGTCTATTCTGGTCAACATGGTTTCATCATCAAATAAGAAATGAGCAATTGCCTTTGCTAATTCGGTTTTACCCACTCCTGTTGTTCCTAAGAATATAAAGGAACCAATGGGTCTTTTGGGATCCTGCAAACCAGTTCTACTTCTGCGAATAGCATCAGAAACGGCAACAATAGCCTCTTCTTGTCCCACCACTCTTTCATGTAAATGATCTTCAAGAAATAGCAATCGCTCTTTTTCAGATTGCAGCATTTTTGAAACAGGTATTCCTGTTGCTTTAGCAACGGCCTCTGCTATGTCTTCCGCATCCACTTCTTCTTTTAGTAAGCGCTGTTCTGACTCTTGGGATAATTGATTACTCAAAGTGGCTATCAAATTTTCCTGCTCCTTTATCTTGCCATATCGGATCTCCGCTACTTTGCCATAGTTTCCCTCGCGCTCCGCTTGCTCTGCTTCCAACTTTAGTTGCTCGATTGAAAGTTTTGTTTTCTGTAATTGATCTACCAATTCTTTCTCTGCCACCCACTTTGCCTTCAAGGTATCTCGTTGAACAGCCAGATTAGCTATATCTGTATTCAGCTCCAGCAACTTGGGCTCATCGTTTTCGCGTTTAATGGCCTCTCTTTCTATTTCAAGTTGTCTTATTTGACGTTCCAACGAGTCTAATTCTTCAGGCATGGAATTCATCTCCAAACGCAGCTTTGCAGCACTTTCATCAATCAAATCGATTGCTTTATCCGGCAGAAATCGGTCGGTAATGTATCGATGAGATAATTCAACGGCAGCAATAATAGCCTCATCTTTTATTCGAACATGATGGTGTGTTTCATAGCGATCTTTCAAACCACGCAAAATTGAAATGGCATCTTCCGTATTGGGCTCTTCAATAAATACTTTTTGAAACCTACGTTCCAATGCTTTGTCTTTCTCAAAATATTTTTGATACTCATTGAGTGTGGTGGCCCCCACTGCGCGAAGTTCTCCACGAGAAAGAGCAGGCTTTAAAATGTTAGCCGCATCCATAGCCCCCTCGCCTCCACCAGCTCCTATTAAAGTATGTATCTCATCAATAAATAAGATAATATCTCCATTTGAATCGCCCACTTCTTTCACCACTGCCTTCAACCTTTCCTCAAATTCTCCTTTGTACTTGGCCCCTGCAATCAACAAGCCCATGTCCAATGAATAAATCACTTTTGTTTTTAAGTTTTCGGGCACATCTCCATTGATTATACGATGCGCGATTCCTTCTGCAATAGCGGTTTTTCCAACACCCGGTTCACCTACTAGAATGGGATTGTTCTTGGTGCGACGAGACAGTATATGCAAGGTTCTTCTGATCTCTTCATCGCGTCCGATCACGGGATCTAATTTTCCTTGCCGGGCCAGATCATTAAAGTTTTTTGCGTACTTGGATAAGGCATTGTATTGTTGCGACTGTGTAACTGAAGTGATCTTGTCTCCTTTTCGCAACTCTTTAATGGCTGCAATAAGTCCCGTTTCAGTTAACCCTGCGTTTTTCAAAAGCTTCCCAACCGCATCGTCACCTTGAACCAAGGCAAGCAACAAATGTTCCGGAGTAACAAATTGATCATTAAAAACACTTAGGCAAGCGCCCGCCCGAAGCAATAAAGTGTTGGCCTCCCTGCTTAATTGCTGAGCTGCTTCTCCTTTTACCCGAGGTAAGGTAGCCAATAACTCTTCGGCCTTGGTAGCCACAATTGTAGTGGTAACATTATTTTTCTTTAGTAGATACTCAACAGGTGTATCGGTTGCCTCTATCAATGCCTTCAAAACGTGCGAGGGTTCGATAGCAGGCGATTGAGCATTAAATGCCAATTGTTGTGCTTGCTGAATTATTTCGGCAGCCTTGATGGTGTAATTTCCAAGATTCATAGTAGTATATTTAGTTCTATAAGCAATACAGTTCACGCTTATATAACTCTGTGCATCAAAAATCATTCAGGTCCTAAATTCCAGTGCAAGAAGAGTAACTTTGTCATAGCATTCAATAAATATCTGCATGAAAGTCAGTGTATTTCTTCTCGGCCTGCTATTATTTCAGTTGCCGATAACCGGTAATAGTCAATCCAATTGGGCGCCGGTTATTGCAAAAGTTGAATCAAATCGGCGATACTGGGGAGAAAACTATGCGATAACAATTGCTGCTGCAGACAGCGTGCTACTACAAAAGGATAACAAAGTTTTCAATGCTAAAACTCCAATGCCAATTGGAGCTATCAGCCAATGGCTGACGGCCACGTTGTTGGTAAAGTTAGCCGAAGAGGGAAAGCTATCGCTTGACGACCCTGTAGCAATGTATTTACCTACATTCGAAAAATATTTTAAAGGTTATATCACTATTCGGCACTGCTTAAGCCAAGGCACTGGCTTAGAGGATAAAAGTGGATTGCGAATGGCTCATCGTACAAAATTTATTTCACTAGAGGAAGAAGTGGAACAACTGGCCACAAGACCCATAATAGCAAAACCCGGAGAGCTTTTTTTGTATGGCGAACTCGGGAGCAAAATAGCTGGCAGAGTAGCTGAAGTAGTTTGTAAAAAAAAGTTTGACCTGTTGATTAGAACAAAAGTGTTGATGCCTTTAGGCATGCGAAGGACCAGCTTTACAAATCTCTCGGGAGGACCCTTGGATCCAGCAGCCGGTGCGGTATCTACCGGAGAGGATTTGGTCCGGTTCTTACAAGTATTGTTAAACAAAGGGCAGCTGCCGCAGCGTAGTTTCCTCACTACTGATGCCATGGATCAGTTAATTCAACTGCAATTTGGTACCACACAAACACAAAACGCTCCCTTATTGTTTCAACATTATGGATTTGCTCTGGGTGCTTGGGGGTTAGGCACCCCCGCCGAAGGAGCACAGACGCTGGTAGCTTCCAGTAGAACCGGAAGCTGGATTGCAATAGATTTTTGTCGTAGATATGTCTACGTGGCCATTATCAAAGAAAAGCTAAGCGAAGAAAAGGATATGCTTCATCAAGAAATGCTAGACATCATCAACATTCAATTAGCTAATAACTGCGCAGAAAACCCTTCGTGAGTTTAATTGAGCAACATACCACTATCGTAAAAAATGCCGCCAGTCAATTTGGATTTGATTATTGTGGAATTGCACAAGCAAAAAGATTAGAAGAAGATGAGCGCCGTTTGACCAACTGGCTTCAAAAAGGAATGCATGGAGAAATGCATTACATGGAAAACTATTTTGACCTCCGTGTAGACCCAACCCGACTAGTTCCAGGAGCTCGATCAGTAATTACATTACTCCTGAATTACTACCCCAATCAGGATCAACTTGCTTCAGCTCCCCGCATTTCAAAATATGCATTCGGCAAAGATTATCATACAGTAATAAAAGAAAAATTGCACGCACTGCTAGCTGAGCTTAAAGAAAAAATTGGTGCCATTAATGGAAGGGGGTTTGTGGATTCTGCTCCCATACTTGAGCGTTCATGGGCAAAAGAAGCGGGCTTAGGCTGGATAGGAAAAAATGGAAACCTGATTCATAAAAAAGCAGGGTCCTATTATTTTATTGCAACATTGGTTACCGACTTAACACTTACACCGGACAGTCCCTTTGCAAAAGACTATTGCGGTTCCTGCACCCGTTGCATTGACGCCTGCCCTACCTCAGCCATATTACCGGGGAGAGTGATTGATGGTAGTCACTGCATTTCCTATTATACAATTGAACTAAAAGCTCATCTAAAGCCTTCGATAGAAAAAGGAAATATGGATGGATGGTTATTTGGTTGCGATACTTGTCAGGATGTTTGCCCTTGGAATCGTTTCCGTAAACCTAATGACACCATCGCATTCAAACCCATTCCTGAAATTTTACAACTCAATACAGCAGAATGGGAGGAAATGACGGAAGAAACCTTTAAAAAGGTATTTAGTAGTTCGCCATTAAAAAGAACAGGATATAGTGGGATAAGAAGAAACCTCCAATTACTAAGAGATTCTAGTTGATCAACTCAACAAGCCTCATTCAATTTATGGCGTTGCCTTGATTTTCAGCTGTTCTAATTCCTTTTCTAAAGCGAGGCCAAATTTAGTTTCCACCAATAAGCTGGAAAATTTCTCCCAAGGATACCAATCAAAATAAATATCATAATAGCGCTGAACAGAACAAACAGGCCCATGGACCATGGAAAACACTTGATAGCCTGTAGCCATCTGTATTGTAGCATTGTTATTAATGCGAATATGGCCAGAACTATCTGTATGCTCCTGAATGTTAAATAAAGTGCCTTCAGGCAGCACCGTTTTCCAATAATTGGTTTGTGCCAACATTTTCTTTACAACTTCAGGCTGGCACTGAATATCAATTGCTCTTGAAACACGAACATGGTTGGGGAAAAAAGAGGAGATAAGCGTAACTAATATAAATAATGCCCCCACACTTAACACCACCAAGGAAATGAATCGTTTCATGGGTATGTAGTTATTCCCAGCGTATGAAACGCCTGGTTAAAAAATAAATTACTATTGTCCAGCCAACTAACACGCCTAACTCCGTTCCGCAGGCAAGTAAGGAATCCCCTTCAAAAGAAATTTTACGGAGCGCGTCATTAAAATGGCGTAGGGGCAATACAATACTAACCTGTTGTATCCACCTGGGAAAAAATTCAACCGGAAAGAAGGTTCCTGATAAAATAAGCTGTGGCAGAGCAAAAAGATTGATTAAAAGAGGAATGGACGAATCCACTTTTGCCATGCTACTAATCAAAAGGCCAGCTCCCATGAGTAAAAAAAGCATGAGCATGGTCAACAATAAAATGGATAAAAAAGTGATGACTCCATTTTGCAAAGTAAAATCCATGACCCAATGCCCAAACGCCAACAATACCATTACACTCACTAATTGAAAAAATAACCTACTAACCCCAATACCAATCAAGATATTAATTGGTTTAATGGGAGTAGCAAAAAATCTTTTTAATACCAGCTGTTCGCGTAAACCGTAAAAGGTAAATGCAATCCCAAATAAGGTCGAAAACAAAACAGAGAATCCAATTTGCCCGGGTAATACAAAGTCAATTTGTTTATAGGGCCTGACCTCTTCAATTTGAGGAGGAAGTAGATGAATTGTTTTGGGCCGATTAGCTTGTACAGCCTCTTGCTGCAGAATTAAAAAGTCCAATAATTGAAGAAACCCGCCCATCGTATTGCCACTGGCCGTAGTGGAAGAAAAGTTTACTTTTATTCCAGTTGACATTGCGGCGGTAGAAACACGCTCTATAGCCACTACCCCTGTTAACTTTCCTCGAAGCAAGGATTGCCGCAAAGAAACGCTGTCGGTAAATCTAACAATTCTGACTAATGGATTTTTAATTAGCGCTTGATAAAAAGCATGAGTAGTATCGCTTCCACTTTGAATGGCAATTTTGTATTGAGCACCCTTGTCCTGACGAAAAGCCCCAAAAATGATAACAAACAAAATTGGAAACACCACACTAAACACCAACGCACTTGGGTTTGCCATTATCGCCTGAAAGCTTGCTTTTACTATGGCCAGCATGGCGCGCGATTGGCTATATACAATAGGATCTTTTGATATCATGGCAACAAATGTATTTTAATTTTAAGGATATTTGATGGCCATGAATCTTGTCTATTTACTCACCGGTTCTAATCTTGGAGATCGAATTGAAAACCTAAATAAGGCAGCTCAACTAATCAATGAAAAAGCAGGTAAGTTGATGGCTTGTTCCAAGTTTTATCAAACCAGCCCCTGGGGGCCATTGGAACAGCCTGACTATATCAACCAAGCGTTATTAATTGAAACACCACTGAGTCCATCCTCACTAATGGAACGCTTACTTAGCTTAGAGGAGAAAATAGGCCGAATACGCACTCTAAAATATGGACCCAGAGTTATAGATATCGACATCCTATACTATGGAAGCGAAGTGATAAACACTCCCTTGGTACAAGTTCCGCACCCAGCAGTGCAAAATCGCCGTTTTGCTTTAATTCCTCTTGAGGAAATAGCGCCAAACTACATAGACCCAATCACAGGAAAAACCATAAGCCAACTTCTTGCAGTTTGTCAAGACATGGGAACAGTGTTGCAATTGAATTAAATTGCAGGCAATTAATGAAGTATCAATTTATTACCATAGAAGGAAATATAGGAGCTGGCAAAACTACGCTGGCTCAGCTATTAAGCAGACACTATAAAGCGCGCTTGATTCTGGAAGAATTTGCCGACAACCCCTTCCTGCCCAAATTTTATGCAAATCCGGATCAGTACGCATTTCCCGTAGAGCTTTTCTTCATGGCAGAACGATACAAGCAATTAAAAGAATTGCTCCAACAACAAGACCTCTTTCAACAAGTCACTATTTCAGATTATTTATTCACTAAATGTCTGTTATTTGCCAAAGTAACCTTGCCCGCAGATGAATATCGGCTTTATCAGCGGCTTTTTAACATTATCCACCAACAGCTCATTCAACCTGACTTATTGGTGTACTTGCATGCACCTGTTGAAAAGTTACAAGAGAATATTAAAAAAAGAAATCGAGCCTACGAGCAAAATATTTCAACTGATTATTTACATCAGCTACAAGACACTTACACACATTATCTTCGTCAGCAAACCTCCCGCACGCTTTTTGTGGATGTTAGTAACGCAGACTTTCTGTATAATGATGCTCATCTACAAACGCTGATTAATGCACTTGACAAAACATACGAGCCTGGGGTACATTATATTGAACTTCCATGAAGCGCTGGCATCAAATACCATTCTTATCTCAGTTTGCAATAAATCCTGAGTTCACTACTTATATAGTGGCCCGAGTTTTATTTATTGCCGGATTACGTATGACTCCCGTGCTTTTAGGATGGCGCCTTTACCAGATAACTGGAAGCAAGCTAGCCTTGGGGATACTTGGATTATCCGAAGTAATCCCCGCCATTGCACTAGCCTTGCCTGCAGGGGTAAGGGTAGACAGAAGCGATAAACGAAAACTGCTTATCACTTGCATGGGGTTGTATTTAGTTTTGATGGCCGGGCTTATGCTGGCAACCTCTGATTGGTACACCAATCAATACTCCAACCAGGTAGCCGCGTGGACTATTTATTTTTTAATAGCAGGCACAGGGGCCGTGCGTGCTTACTCAGGCGCTGCTTTTAATGCTTTTTTAGCGCAATTAGTACCCACTGAATCCTTAGTAAAAGCCGCCTCGATCAATAGCATCGGCTGGTTGATTGCTGCGGTAATTGGGCCTGCATTTGCCGGATTGCTGATGGGTTACACCAATATCACCGTTGCCTTTATTCCCGTGTTGTTGCTTCCTGCTGTGGCTATACTGCTGTTTAAGCGTATTACTCCTAAGCCCATAAGCTGGCAAGGCAATACTAAAACATGGGAAGGAGTCAAAGAGGGACTGCACTTTGTGTGGAACCAAAAAGCATTATTGAGCGCAATGACTTTAGATATGTTTGCCGTGCTTTTTGGAGGAGCCGTGGCCCTTCTTCCTGCGTTTGCCAATGATATATTGAAAGTTGGTCCGCAGGGATTAGGGTGGCTGGTAGCGGCTACCTATATCGGAAATTTTATTGCTTTAGTGTGGTTCACCAAGAGGCCCTTAAAAAAGAAACAAGGCAAAGCCCTATTGTTTGTTGTAGCAGGTTTTGGTCTTTGCATCTTAGTTTTTGCAATGTCTAAAAGTTACTGGCTCAGCTTCTTTGCCTTGCTGGCATCCGGGCTTTTTGATGGAGTGAGCATGATTATCCGTTCAACAATTGTACAGCTTTTTGTTCCTGATGAAATGCGAGGCCGGGTATCGGCAGTAAACTCCATGTTCATCAACTCCTCAAATGAATTAGGACAGTTTGAAAGTGGTGTTACAGCTGCAGCAATGGGCTTGGTTCCTTCTGTTATTTTTGGAGGATGTATGACATTATTGGTGGCAATCGTCACCTGGATTAAAAATCCTACTATTCGAAAATTTGAGTATTAAGGTTTAGGGATATTTTCCATCAATCGTTCTATTACCAGATAGGTAATTGGGCAGAAGGTAGTATTCTTCAGGGTCAGGGATGCCCTTTTCACCAATATATCCTCATCTGTGTAGGGAAATCGCTTACAATCGGAAGGCCGGTCCTCGTAAATACTGCAATAGTTGTCGGTGCCCAGAAAGGGACAGGGCGTTTGTTGCAACACAAAGTCTCCTTCCTGGTCTTCCTGTAGATAATTTTCTATGAACCGCCCCTCTTTCATGCCCAACAATTTGCTGATTCTTTTAATGTCCGGTGTTTTAAATCTTGGAGAATACCCTTTACAGCAGTTGGCACAGCTGAGGCAGTTCACTTGATCAAATGCTTCCTCATGATATGCCTCTTGCCGCTTCAACACTTGGTTTTTTTGCACACGTTGAAGAAATTGTTTGTAGAGTTTTTGACGCTCCTTGGCTTTCTTTTCCCAGTTTACTAACAAGGCCTTGTTCATTCGGCAAAGAAAGGAACTTACCCGTAATTTTGCCCACAAATTGAACGCACTAATATGGATATTCTTCATAATCAATCAACAGAATTCAGTAGTCGACATATTGGCACAATCAACCAAACACAAGAGATGCTATCCGTGATCGGTGAAAAAGACATCCCCTCGTTGATCGACAAAAGTGTGCCTGGCACCATTCGAATGGAACGTCAACTGAACGTTCCATCGGCCATGACAGAATACGCCTATTTACAACATATACGAACTATTGCTCAACAAAATCAAGTTTGGAAAACTTATATCGGACAGGGCTATTACAATACCATCACACCTGCTGTGATACTTCGAAATATTTTTGAAAATCCAGGTTGGTACACACAGTATACTCCTTACCAAGCAGAAATTTCACAAGGACGTTTGGAAAGTTTACTCAACTTCCAGACTATGGTCGCTGACTTAACAGGACTACCTATAGCCAACGCTTCTTTATTGGATGAAGCAACTGCTGCAGCCGAAGCCATGACCATGTTTTTCAATTCACTGAATAAACAAGAGCATATTGAACGGCCTCGTTTTTTTGTGGATCAGGAAGTGTTTCCCCAAACAAAAGACTTGTTGCGTACCCGGGCCTTACCTATACAGATTGAACTAGTTGAGGGCGATCACAAAACGGCAATTCTTGACCACACCTTTTTTGGCGCTCTGTTGCAATACCCTAACAACAAAGGAGCTGTAGTAGATTATCAAGCGTTCATCCAAAAAGCACATGCCCAAGGAGCTTTTGTGGTAATGGCTACTGATTTACTTGCACTTACTTTGTTGACTTCTCCAGGAGAATTAGGTGCTGACGCAGCTATTGGCTCAGCTCAACGATTGGGGGTTCCCCTAGGATATGGTGGACCACATGCCGCTTTCTTTGCTACTCGAGACGAGTTTAAAAGAAATATTCCCGGACGAATCATTGGCGTGAGTATTGATGCAAAGGGAAAGCGAGCACTTCGTATGGCGCTTCAAACCAGAGAGCAACATATCAAACGTGAAAAAGCCACCTCCAATATTTGCACTGCACAAGCATTGCTGGCAAATATGGCTGCGCTATATGCGGTGTATCATGGACCAGATGGGTTGAAGAATATTGCCACCCGTATCACTACGCTAACAAGACTTGTGGCAGAGGCACTAAAAGAAAGAGGCTACAATCTAATTACTGCTTATTACTTCGATACTATCACTGTTCAAACAGACCGCATAGCGGCAATTCGTGCTAAAGCCGAAGCGCAACATATCAATCTTCGTTACCCAGGTCCTGATCTAATTACATTATCCCTAGACGAAACCACAAGTTTGGAAGACTTGTATGATTTGATCAATTGTTTTGAAGACGATATACAGCCCGTCAGTTTCTCATTGGACAAATCCCAAACGGTTAGTAACTGGCCTGATACATTAAATCGAACCAGCACTTATTTAACACAAGCCGTGTTTAATATGCATAGAAGTGAAAGCCAGCTGATGCGATATATAAAACAACTGGAGAATAAAGATCTTTCGTTGAACACATCAATGATCTCATTGGGAAGTTGTACCATGAAGTTGAATGCCGCCAGCGAAATGATTCCTTTAAGCTGGCCTGAATGGAACAGCCTGCATCCATTTATCCCTAAAGAGCAAGCCAAAGGATATCATCTGGTGATGGAAGAATTAAGTCAGCACCTATGTGATATAACGGCTTTTGATGCATGTTGCTTACAACCTAATAGTGGTGCACAAGGAGAGTACGCTGGCTTGTTGACATTACGCGCTTATCACACAGCGCAAGGTAATGCGCACCGTGATGTAATGCTGATTCCCATCTCTTCCCATGGCACCAACCCTGCCTCTGCAGTAATGGTGGGCATGAAAGTGGTGGTAGTAAAAGCATTGGCTAACGGTTATATTGATTTGGATGATTTGCGGCAAAAAGCAGAAACCCACAGTAATCAGTTAGCCGGAATCATGATCACCTATCCAAGCACCTATGGGATTTTTGAAGAAACCGTAAAAGAAATCAACAGCATTATTCATCTTCATGGAGGACAGGTGTATATGGATGGTGCTAATATGAATGCCCAAGTGGGCTTAACTGCGCCTGGATTAATTGGAGCTGATGTTTGTCATTTAAATCTTCATAAGACATTTGCCATCCCACACGGTGGTGGTGGCCCAGGCATGGGTCCGATTTGTGTAAAAGAGCATTTAAAACCTTATCTACCCGGTCATATCATAGAGGGAACTGCAAATGCTGTATCAGGAGCACCCTATGGCTCAGCTTTGATCCTGTTAATTTCATATGCCTATATCAGAATGCTGGGTGCAGCTGGCCTTAAAGAAGCAACCGAATACGCAATATTAAACGCCAATTATATGCGGGCTCGATTGGCCTCTCATTACGACATTCTTTTTACCAATCAAAACGGACAGTGTGCACACGAGTTCATTGTTGACTTGCGCCCTTTCAAAAAGTCAGCTGAAATTGAAGCGGAGGATGTGGCTAAGCGACTGATGGATTATGGATTCCATTCTCCTACTATGAGCTTTCCTGTGGCTGGCACGATAATGATTGAACCTACAGAAAGCGAGGATAAGGCCGAACTGGATCGTTTCTGCGACGCCATGATTGCCATTCGTGAGGAAATCCGTGCCATAGAAGAGGGGAAAGCAGATTCCAAGGATAATCTACTAAAAAACGCACCTCACACACAAGCTATAGTAATGGCTGATCAATGGCCCCACACCTATACACGTATGGAAGCCGCTTTTCCACTTCCTTATGTTATGCATAATAAGTTTTGGCCATCCGTGTCTCGCGTAAATAATACGCATGGTGATCGCAACTTGATTTGCACCTGTGAGCCAATGGAAAATTACTTATAGGAAAAAACTTAAGCGTTTTTAAATCTTCTATCAATAATCTCCCAATTGAATAAAGACCAGCATGCAGCAATGTAATCTGGTCTTTTATTTTGATATTTTAGATAATAAGCGTGTTCCCACACATCCAATCCAAGCAGTGGAGTGCCCTTCAATTCACTAAGATCCATGAGTGGATTGTCTTGATTAGGGGTGGAACCAACTTTTAATTTTCCATCTGCCGTTTTTATTAACCAAGCCCAGCCACTTCCAAATCGGCTCTTTGCGGCTTCATTGAACTGCGTCTTGAAATTCTCAAATGAACCAAAATCGCTGTCCATTGCTTCCCTTAAATCACCCGATGGCATTCTCGCATGGCCATTATCGACAGGCACAAGCGTACGCCAAAAAAATTCATGATTATAATGCCCGCCGGCATTATTACGCATCTTCGTAGAGTATGCTGAAATCTTAGCCAAAAGCGCTGTTAATTTAGTATTTGTTAGGTCTACCTTTTCTGCAGTGCATGCATCCAATAGATTCTTTGCGTAAGCCGCAGCATGTTTTGTGAAATGAATTTCCATGGTAAGAGAATCAATAACCGGTTCTAGTGCTGCATATGAAAAAGGAAGGGGTTGTTGAGTAAAGTCAATATCCTCAGCACCCAATAGTGGAGATTGTGGAATAGCCGACCCTAGGGGTTGAGCAATTGAAGGTGAGAGGGCACCAAAGACACTAACTAAGCCTGCTGTTTTAATAAAGGTTCTTCTGGATTTCATATACTAATTATTTGAAATGATCTACTGCTTCAACAATTTATTAATTCCCGACTCCAACGCTGCCCCCATTAAATTTCTGGCTACCACATTTCCCTCTTGATCAATTAAAAATGTTGTTGGAATAGAATATACATCCCAAGCCGCCGCTACAGGTGAATCCCAAGCTTTTTTATCAATCAGTTGAGTCCAGGATACCTTGTCTTTTTTTACCGCACGAAGCCATTCACTTTGGCTTTCATCCAATGAAACGCTTAAAAAAACAACATTTTGATTACGATAGCTGCGATAAATTTTTACCAGGTGCTCATTAGCAGCCCTGCAAGGGCCACACCAAGAAGCCCAAAAATCCAGGAGCACTACACTACCCCGAAACTGACTCAACGAAATACTATCCCCTTTTGCATTAGGAAGCTTAAAATCTATTGCTGGCTCTTGTCTAAGCGCTTGAGCAATTCCGTCAGAAGTGGAAAGTAGAAATATTAAAAAAAATACTGCTGCCCACCTTTGAAGGTAGACAGCAGTATTGCAAAAGTTGATCTTTACATTGCGCATGGATCAGTGTGCAAGGAGCACATCAAGATTTATCCGCTGCACTTTTCTTTTCGCGCTTGTCTTTTTTGCAGCAAGCCCCTTTGTCTTTCTTCTCACATTTGTCTTTCTTCTCACATTTGTCTTTCTTCTCACACTTGTCTTTTTTGCATCCCTCTTTGCCGGCGTCTTTGCAGCAAGCTTCTTTGTCTGACTTTTCACATTTGCCTGACTTGCAACAGCCCTTGCTTGCATCTTTGCAATGTGCCTCACCTGCAGCAGCAGCTTCTGAGCGTTCGTACTTGCAGCAGTTTGGCAATTTAGCATAGGCCTCATCTGTAGCCTTTGCGCCAGCATTATTGTGCCCAACTAAAGCTATTTGCTCTTGAATTTTAGAAAGTGAACTAGTAGCTGGGTCATAGGTTACCGAAAGATTTTTGCTATTAACATTCCAGAAAGCTTCAGTAGCACCTGCATCTTTTGCAGCCTGCTCAATACGACTTTTACACATGCCACAGTTTCCGGAAACCTGAAAGGATTCATTTTTATTTTGTGCTTGCACACCAGCAAAGCTGCTCAGCAAAAAAGCAGCAGCAACGAATAATTGTTTTGTTTTCATAATATGAAAAATTGAATTTTAAAAAATAATATACAACGATAGAAAGTCAACCCAATGGTTGAGCAAAATACAAGAATCAAATCCGGAATACCTTGTTTTGCAAAAATATTGGAATGTGTTTTCCAGGAGGAGAATGAGAAAAGTCAGCAACATGTTGGCTTGAACATGAGCAAAGTTTGCCTGTCAGTATACTGGTTGGAGGCAAAGAAAAAACAGGAGACTGCAAAGTAAAATTCAATGTTACAGGTGGCCGTTGATCTTGAATCAACATAACAAAAGCCGCCTCCTCATAGCAGCAATCACCGCAATCTTCGGCAGGCATCTCGTTCGAATTGCAGGAAGACATTTTGTGTTCAAAAAAATGTATTTCCTCTACTTTTCCTTTGCAATAATGCACATCTAATACCCAACCCATAGAACTAAATCCATAAGCGAATATTGCCGTAACAAATAATAAACGAAACATGCAGCTCGAAGGTAATAAAAAAGAGCCGTCAACTAGTTAACAAATTGCCAATTAATACCTACCCTGATATGAAGCCCGTTTAATGCATAACCTGTAGCTACTAAATTATTACGGGTAAAGCCAAATCCTTGTAAATCACGTGCTGTGTTGAGGTTTTCTGCACGTACAAATGCGGTTAAGGATCGGATTTTAAAATTGATATAATAGGCAATGTCTGGTAAAGAATTTTGTACCGTAAGGCTATCCTGATAAAAAAATTGCCCTAATAATGGGGAATAAGCATCCGCTTTATAGGGAGGGCGATATCTTAGTTCAACGCCCGTGGCCAATTTTAAATTTTTAAATCCGAGATTACCCTCATATGCCAATCGGTTTCGTAAATAAAAAGGAATGGTATTTACCTGAGCCGAGCCAACTCGTAGTTGCCAATATGCTTCGGCATGCCAACGCCAGTGTTTGGCTATGCAGAATGTTTTCAACATAGAAAGCTGCAATAAAGTAAACAAACTGGATTCTTGTTGTGGTTGGTAGAAGCCGGTGAAATAAGTGTAATTGCTCAGTAATGAATAGTTGCCAATAAGTCTGGTTCCGATGGCCGGAAGATCCAAGACCACTCCTATCTGTGTACGATTTTCCTTGTTGAACTCCAATATGCGTTTAGAAAGGTAAAAACTACTTCGTTTGTCGAAAGCAAAAGAAGGACGTCTGTTGGTATTAGAGGCATTTAATTCAATTGTATTCCTCTTGCTACCGAAAAATCGTTGCATGCGAGCTGTGGCTTGGTAGTCTCCCGCATTAAATCCGGCAAAATACAATACTCCATCTAAGGCCAAGTCCCATTTTTTATTTCGGGTAATATTTCGATAGGAAACAATACCGGATGAATTAAAAAATGAGTTGGGACGCAATGAAGTAGTGCCCCAAATTAATTGCAGCGAAGCTCCTATTTTAAAGTATTGCTTTAAATTTTTTTCGTCAGGAAACTGATAAATAGAAAAATCGTTGGTCAACAGCTGCCACTGATCACGTAAGTCAATGGTGTCTCCCACTCGAAGGGGGATTTGATAAAAACGATTGTAATAGGATACCCTGGGAAGCTTATCGATAAAGGCATACTGCTCTTTGTCAAAACGGAGCTGGTGCTCTATCCGTACACGAGGAAAGAATAAAGGAACTACAGTTGAATCAGTAACCAACGAATCCTTTCTTCCTATATCATATTGGTTTCGCCAGAGCAAAACTCGGTTCTGGTATTGGTTGCCGGTTTTAATTCGGGTATTGAAGAAATTGGAAGAAAAATTGTCTGCTCCTCCCAACCAAACAGGAATATTGAACCGATCCACAAATATGGGATCGTTTAAGATATCCGTAGTGTCAATAATACCCCCGTTTTCTTCCGATTGCAATTTATTAGTCAACCATAGGGCCCAGGATTGATAGCGAAGATTTTTAGATTGATATCGTGTTGAAAAAACAAAGTTGGAATGATTAGAACGTTGATGTTGAAAAATACCAGGAGAATTGATCATTCGGTAGCGAAAGAAAAAGTTCCATCTCGCATTGATGTTTTGTGTATGCTGCAAGCCAATAATTTGCTCCACTCGTGATCCCAATGAATATTCTAACTCAGTATAAGGGCGGGTAGTTTGAAAAAATGGAATTTCACTTGGTTGTAGGCGATAGGTATCATATCCGTGAAAGCCTGCATCAAATCCTGGTTGCAGATGAGTTGAAAAAAGTAATGGACGTGTGGCTCCACCTAAGTTTCCCAGGTGCAGCGTGGTTGACTTTAGTGGAAAGCGTTTTGTAAAATCCTCAATTGTAGAGTCTAATAAATAAGTAAGAGGCTGATTTAACAATCTGTAGGAGATGGTAATGGAATCTTCTAATTTATCTCTGCGCTTCATGCTGTCCTTCGTTGCCCCCATTGAAGTTAAATTTCCCAGCTTACCCAAACCATTGGGAGCACCTTGCATCAAGTTTCGAGCTCTGCTTGGATTGCGCATTACAGGAATTTCCTGACTGGCCGCTATTTTAAAAGAAGCCAGCGATAGTAGTAGAATGGTATAATTTCTGATTGTAATCAAGGTAGCTACAAAAATAGCCGGTCCTTTCGAAAGCAATCGTTAAAAGAAGGCATTATCCTCTCACTTTTGCCCTATCTTTGCGAAAATTTTTTCCTATGAACCTGCATGAATATCAGGCCAAGGAATTGCTCAAGAAATATAATGTTCCGGTACAGGAAGGCGTAGCTTGTTCAACCGTTCAGGAAGCACAGGATGCTTATAAAACAATCCAAGAGGTATCCGGAAGCAAGTTTGCTGTAATAAAAGCACAAATTCATGCGGGTGGCCGAGGAAAAGGCGCCATCAAAGAGAACGGAATCAATGGTGTTAAGGTGGGTAAGAGCTTAGAGGATATTACTGATTTTGCAGAAAAAATTTTAGGCGGCACTCTCGTTACTTTACAAACCGGACCAACCGGGAAGGTAGTCAACAAAGTGCTGGTGGCACAGGATATGTATTACGATGGCCCTAGCGAAAGAAAAGAGTTTTATCTGTCTATTTTGCTGGATCGTTCAAAAGGGCAAAATGTGATCATGTATAGCACAGAAGGTGGCATGAACATTGAAGAAGTGGCCCATCATACCCCTGAAAAAATATTTAAGGAGTGGGTGTATCCCGGAGGCGGTCTACAACCCTTTCAAGCTCGTAAAATTGCATTTAACCTAGGACTGAGTGGTGCGGCCTTTAAAAACTGTGTTCGCTTTGTAACTAATCTCTATAATGCGTTTATTGGATTGGATTGTTCTATGCTAGAGATCAACCCGCTTTTCAAAGCGGCTGATGATAAGGTCTTGGCAGTAGATTGTAAGATGAACCTGGACGACAATGCGCTTATGCGTCATCCTGATCTTGCTGCACTTAGAGACCTATCTGAAGAAGATCCCACTGAAGTAGAAGCAGGTCAGTACAATCTGAATTTTATAAAGTTGGATGGTAATGTAGGATGCATGGTGAACGGTGCTGGTCTGGCCATGGCTACCATGGACATGATTAAGCTTAGCGGAGGCGAACCTGCCAACTTTTTGGATGTTGGAGGAACTGCTAATGCACAAACAGTGGAAGCTGGATTTAAAATTATTCTGAAAGATCCAGCAGTAAAAGCAATATTGATAAATATTTTTGGAGGTATCGTACGGTGTGATCGGGTTGCGCAAGGGGTTATTGACGCTTATAAAAATCTGGGCAACATCAATATTCCTATCATTGTTAGATTGCAGGGCACTAATGCGGTGGAAGCTAAAAAATTGATTGATGAAAGTGGCCTAAAAGTGCAATCCGCTATCCTGTTGAGTGAAGCAGCTGCTCTTGTAAAAAAAGCAGTGGCCTAGATTATCATTGCGGTTGTTCCCCTAATTTTTCTACTTCATATACAGGAGAAAATAGATAATAATTTCCTGTTTTTAAATCCCTGCATTTAAACCGTTTTCGAAGCAAGGCCTCTTTCCGAAAAACGCGACCATCTTTTATTTTAAACGATGCCCCCACAGGTAATTCCTCCAAGAAATGAACATTTTCTTTGGGTGGATCATATTGTCGTAATGCCCGCATTAACCCATCTTCTGCACAACTACTGGCCGCAGGGTTAACTAACACTTCTTGCAATGCTTTTTGAAGCGACGGCGGCAAAAGCTCCTGCGTTAGAAAAGTGTGCAGCAAATTGGCATAGCAATGTTTCCATTCTCTCCCATGCGCTCGCACACGATTATTAAATTGTTCATAGGTTAACAAATGAGCCAGTTCGTGTAAAAGGGTCACTAAAAACGCATAGGGATTAAGATTTCCATTTACAGTAATTCGGTGCTGAAGATTTCCACTGCGATGTCGATAATTTCCCAGTATTGTTTTTCGCTCGCGGGTGATAGTAAGATGAACACGGTGTTGTTGTAAAAGAAAAAGTATTTGTTGGTGGGTGCCCTCCGGCAAAAAGTGAGTTATAAAATCAAGCGAAACTTCCTTTTTGGGCATAACTCATTATTTCAATACCCGGAGAAGTAGCTTCACTTCCACTCCAGCGTATAACACATATAGCAATGCAGCGCCAAAAAGCGCAGGAAGATTTAGGGATTGACGTTTTGCGTAGAGATAAATAAACGCAGCAATAGCCAGCACAAAGAATTTTATAATAAAAGAAAGCATTACCGCACGTATGGAAGCCTGTGGATTTGGATCGGCAAAACTTTTTTCAATGAGATTTGCCGAAAAAATAGCAACAAAAAATAACAGCAAATTAGTTGCCCAAATCAGGGAAACATCTACCTGATGCATCTTTAACCAGGAGCCCGATAATAATAAAATAGCAGAGCAGCCCAACAGCATCCAAATAAATACCAAAGAAGTTTTATTCAAAACTTTCATTTGCGACTATTTTGAACCACCTGTTTCTTTAAAAAGTTTATAAAAAATAGATGCCAAGGTGAGCAGTGGAAACAAAATGGTTAACAATGGAAACACACCTATCCAACGGTCAATTTTTATACCTGCAGCCACAGCAATGGCTAGGTATACCAACAACTGCGAAGCAAGGCCTGCATACTTAAGCAAATCCGTCTTTGCTTTATCGTGCAATGGCTTGGGACTGTTGTTCATCTTTGGTCATGTCCACCACATTGGCCCCCATATGGCATTGTCCATTAAAGGTTGCGGAAGGCTCCACTTGTAATTTGCCTGCATAAAGATTGCCGGACACCACGCATTCGCCACGCAATTGAAGCAATTCGTTAGCACGAATATTTCCATTTACTTTACCGGTAACATCTGCTTGATTACCGATAATATCTCCCTCTACAACACCGGTGTTGCCAATAATGATCTTGGAAGATGTTTTAACGTTACCTATCACGGTACCATCAATTCGCAGGTCGCCGTTACTGCTGATGTCACCCTTTAGAACAGTGCCTGCACTAATTAAAGTAGCCGCGCTGCCAGGTTGAGGTAGATTAGTTTGCATGTTTGTTTTTGTTTTTGTAGTAAACATAATTTTATTATTGATTCAATCACTAATTACTGAAACTGGAGGAATGTCAAGCTGCGTAGTATCCAAAGAAATAGCCGCCTCGCCTGACAAGGCTTTTTTCAGGCCGAGAATATACTGATTTTTTATGGCATCTTCCCTGGCCACTGAATCCACCCTGTATTGCAGTCTTTTAAGAGCCGTAACAGCGGTATAATCCGAACCCGCCCCGGGTATGTAATATTTAAGGGGGGTGAAAACAATCAACGCCGTAGTTAGCCCAACCAACACTACAAACACTGTGCTAAGTACCATATAAACACTAAGACGAGACAATCGAAAAGTCACTACCTCTTCATAGGTGTCATCATTCATGACAACCAAGCGGTATCGACTTCTCAATCGCTTTAGCCCTGCTGGTAATTCTAATTTTGCCATTGTTTGCGCAAAGGTATGAAGGTAAGGTACAGCAATACTAAAACCCATTGAAACTCAATCAAGATAATCACAAAAAATCAAGGTCTCACACACTAAATAATTTGAAAATCAGTTATTAAGGAGCTAGATTGCAAGAAGATATGCGGAATGCGTGTTCCCTGATTGGGCTTTTAATTCTACTGTTGCTTGGATGGCCAGTTCCCACCCTTTCACAACAGGGTTTTCGCATTGACCTACCCAAAGAGGAGGAGTACAAGGACAGATTGCTCCGTTCTGAAAAAACAAAAGAAGGTAAGCTGGGTCAGCCAGCTCGACTTATTCAAAACACGGTTACCCATTACAACTTCACCTATAATGCCACAAGAAAACTAAACGAGATCCTCCAAAAGGCAAAAGCAGCTCACCGTGAAGATTATAGCACACTGCTTCCTTTTTACAATTTTAGTTTGCAAACTACCCGTAAAGATTCTACGGACCTGGATAGCGTTATTCAAAAAGCATCATCCGGAATTGCCTTGCATGACCTTAGGAATGATTGGAATGATAATCTATACTTGTTATGGGGAATGGCTTATTACCTGCAAGAAAAATTTGATTCGGCATTTCAGGTCTTTCAATTTGTCAATTACTATTATGCTCCTCGTGGAAAAGATGGCTATTTCAAATCAATAGGGAGTAGAAGGGATGGAAATCGTATCAATAGCATAGCCAGTGAGGAAAAAAGCGGACTCTTATATAAAATGGGAACTGCTCCTCCCAAAAGAAATGAAGCACTGCTTTGGATGATCCGAACTCATCTGGCACAAGAACAATTACCGGAAGCAGCCGGTTTAATCGAAATGCTACGGAACGATCCCGTCTTTCCCAAAAGACTGAATACGGCATTAGAAGAATTGATTGCTTTATCATTTTACCAGCAAAAACGCTGGGATAGCGCAGCGATTCATCTGTCGAAAGCTCTTGAAGGGGCTTCTACATTAAATGAAAAAGCGAGATGGGAATTTTTAACAGGCCAATTATTTGAAAAAGCTGGAAACTACTTAGCCGCCAACCAATATTACAGTAAAGCCATCCCCCACTCTGCTGATTTGATTTTGGAAATACAAGCACGAATTGCCGCCATTCGGGTTAATAGAGCAGATTTGGACTATGCCAATAGCAATGTGCGTAGATTACTTGAAATGAGTTCAAAAGAAAAGTACAGCGCTTATCAAGACATCATTTATTATGCGGCTGCTCAAATGGATTTGAACCTTGGAAATAAAAGCCGTGCTATCGAATCCTTGAATCAAAGCACAAAGGCAACTACTAATAATACCTTGCAAAGAAATAAAGCATTCTTACAGTTGGCAGAAATCTCCTACGAATCAGGTTCCTACGCAATGGCGGCTCAATATTACGATAGTCTGAAAACACTTGACAGTTTGCCCATTGATCCGGAAAGGATAGCCATAAAAAAAAGAGCGTTAAAATCATTGGTCAGCAAACTAGCAACTATTGCAAATCAAGACAGCCTGTTACTGCTGGCTTCCTTACCGGAGGAAGAAAGAAAAGAAGCCGTAAAAAAAATAGTCAAACAATTACGTAAGCAGGAGGGTTTGCAAGAAGATCCTGCATTAGCTGTTTCTCGTCCCTTACCAACTCTCCTGCAAGCGCCCTCTTTATTTGGAGGTGAAACAGAAAAAGGCGAATGGTATTTCTATAATGTCTCCAGCCGAAGCAGGGGTCAGGCCGCTTTTATTGCCCGGTGGGGAAACCGTCCCAATATGGATAATTGGAGAAGAGTAGCAAACATGCAATCCACCCTTGCATTAGTACAAGCAAGCGGGAAGGATTCTACGGGAACAAAATCCGGTGCAACAGGTTCGTCCATTGACTTTGAAACACTTTACGCAGGATTGCCGTTAACCGCTGAGAAAAAGAAAGTTTGCACGGATTCATTGGCCACGGCATTACTCGACGCTGGCAGAATACTGATTCAGGAAATTGAAGATTGCACAGCAGGATTAAAATTGCTTGATCGTATAAACATCGAGTTTTCCGGCTATGAAAAAATGGATGAAGTATTGTTTCACCAGCACAACTGTGCATGGAGAGGTGGAAATCTGGATAAAGCAACAGTTATTCTAAAAGAAATGAATGATGGCTATGCTCAAAGTCAATTTACAGCCCTGCTCAATGGGCGAGAATCTACAGTAGCACAGCAGCAATCAAAGTTGCAGGATAGTATTTACGCCCCCATCTATGCTCTTTTTGCAAAAGGAGCCTATGAGGAAGCCGTAAAGCTTAAAAAAGAAGCTGAACAAACTGCAGGAGAAAGTCATTGGACTCCGCAACTCCTCTATATTGAAGCGGTTTACTATGTTCAACAAAAAAAAGACAGTACAGCTATCCAATTGCTTACATCCTTGCAATTGCGTTATCCCAATTCTCCACTTTATTTACGCGCAACTGATTTACTAGATGCCATAAGTAAGCGCGCAAAGACGTCGGAGCCCGAAAAACCAATGATGGCACCTGTTATTCCAAATGCAACTGCCGACACATCCAGTCAGCGCCCTCCTTCCAACCTTTACACCTGGGAAGAACAAACAGACCACCTGGCATTATTTGTCTTGAAAGAAGTGGATCCGGTGCTTGCAGCTGAGGCCATGCGATCCATTGATAATTACAATCGTACCGTTTTTAATACCCGGAGTTTTCATAAGGAGTTAGTGAATTTAGACAACCAGTTTCGGGTGATTGTAATAAGCAGTTTTGAAAACTACCAAGCAGTTACTAATTATCTGGCAAATATTAAACCTCAATCAGCTATCGAGGTGGTGCCCTGGCTCCCTTCGGAAAAGTATTTTTGGATGCCCATATCTGCCGCCAATCTAATTACACTCCGGCAACTCAAGGACCTGGCTGTCTATCAACGTTTCCTTAACAGCAAGAGACCCTAACTTAGCAACATGAAACCAACTGTTCGATTATTTTGGAAGTTTTTTGGCTGGGGATTACTGGCATTCTTTTTATTGATCTTTTTAGCCAACCTCGGACTTTTTGGAAAAATGCCTTCGCTCAATGAATTACAAAATCCTTCTATTCTGCAAGCTTCGGAAGTGTACGCAATAGATGGAACACTAATGGGCAAATACTATACCGAGCGAGGCAACAGAAGCAATGTAAAATACAGAGACCTTTCCCGCCATGCAATAGATGCGCTAATTGCTACAGAGGACGAACGCTTTTATTCGCACAGTGGTATTGATTTCAAATCAACACTACGCGCTGTAGTTACAATGGGTTCCGAAGGAGGAGGTAGTACCATTACACAACAATTGGCTAAAGCGTTGCTGGCGCAAGGAAGCCGAAACAAAGCCTGGCGAGTAATTGAAAAGCTTAAAGAGTGGATAATTGCAGTTAAGCTAGAAAAGAACTTAACCAAAGAGGAGATTATTACCCTTTATTTAAACGCAGTGCCATTTGGCAATAATATTTATGGGATCCGAAATGCCTCTCGCACTTTTTTTCAAAAAGAACCGGATCGACTCAACATAGAGGAAGCGGCGCTTTTAATTGGAATGCTCAAAGGAAATAGTATTTATAACCCTGTGCGTAATCCCAAGGCGGCCTTAGATCGTAGAAATGTGGTAATTGGGCAAATGGAGGTCAACAATAAAATTACCAGCGAAAAAACCGCTCAACTTAAAGCTTTACCCATCCAGTTGAATTACAAGAAAATGGATGAGAATACCGGATATGCTCCTTATTTCAGAGAAATACTAAAAGAAGAAATCAAGGAAGCGTTAAAGGGACTCACTAATCCTGAGGGAGAACCCTACAGCATTTACAACGACGGGTTAAAAATTTATACCACCATCAATGTTCAACTGCAACAATATGCCGAAGAAGCCTTGGCCATGCATATGTCGCAACTTCAAAAAAATGTAAACAATCGTAATTCTATTAAATCAGGTAAGATCTGGATTGGCAAAGAATCAATACTAGAAAGAGCCATGAAAGAATCAGACCGCTGGCGCAATTTGGAAGAAGATGGATGGAGTGAAAAAGAAATTCGTGCTAGTTTCAAGGAGCCTGTTCGGATGAAAGTATTTGCTTGGAACCTACGTCGGGAAACGGATACAATGATGACTCCACTAGATTCCATCAAGTATCACCGACAAATGGAGCAAGCTTCATTCATGGCTATGGATCCTGTAACCGGAGAGATTCGTGCTTGGGTAGGAGGCATTCATTTTAAAACGTATAAGTACGACCATGTTAATATTAAAACCAAAAGACAAGTAGGCTCTACCATTAAACCTTTGCTTTATACACAAGCCGTGGAAGAAAGAGGTTTTACACCGGAAACGGAACTTCCCAATGAACCACAGTATTTTGAAGGTAACGGATGGGTGCCAGCCAGTAAAGAATGTAAAGGAGGGGCTGGGTCTATGTCGGCTGCCTTGGCCTTTTCAAAAAATTGCGCTTCTGCTTATATCATGAAACAAATAGGAGCCCAGCAGTTTGCAGAATTTATGGGACGTTTAAACATTCCAACTCCTATTGGCCCCTACCCTTCGGTGGCTCTGGGATCCTGTGATTTATCATTATTTGAAATGATGTGGGCCTATACCATTTTTTCCGGAAGAGGTTTTTCAACCAAACCCTTTGCCATTAGCCGTATAGAGGATAGGAATGGAAATGTGATTAAGCGATTTGACTTCAGCGCCAATAGAAAAGAAGTAATAAGCGAATCCACTGCTTTTACTATGGTGCGAATGATGCAAGGAGTGGTTGATGTTGGAACGGCAGCAGGCATGCGTAGCCGGGTGGGCGCAGCAGAGATGGGAGGAAAAACCGGAACCACCAATGAAAATGCAGATGCTTGGTTCCTAGGATTTACCCCTCAAATATTAGCAGGTGCCTGGGTTGGGTTTGATGACCAGTTTATTAGAAACGAAGGTGAAGCATCCAGAATGGCCCGACCAATTTGCGAATATTTCTTTGGAAAAGCCTTAGCAAATAGCCGCACCGGACTTGAGCGTGAAGCCAGGTTTGTTGTTCCTGCGGAAATGGGCAACTCAATGAACAGTGCCGATATCCTTTTAAGCGATCTTGAATTAAGACCAGGTGCCGAAGGAGAAGATATGGGTGTGGGTTCGGAAGAAGACTATAAGATTGAAACCGTCCCTTATATAGGCCCCGAATCCACTCCTGTTCGTGAAGAGGACTCAAAGCCCGTTCAGCTACCTAAAAAAGATACTCTTCTCAAGAACGAAACAGATCCTTCTCATCATACTCCGGCATCTGCTAAAAAAGAAGAAAAGAAAAAAGGGTTGTTGAATCGAATTCTTAAAAAGAATGAATGACCAGCCAACCTAATGCTTATTTAGTACAAGCGGCATCTGTCAAAGACATTGAATTAATTCGAACCTTATGCATGCAGGTTTGGCCGCAAACTTATTCATCAATTCTTTCAGCAGAGCAATTAAACTATATGTTAGAGTTGATGTACAGCCCCTCCTCTCTTACCCAACAGATGAAGGAAGGCGCCACTTTTTTATTACTCTTTCAAGCGCTTATGCCTATTGGTTATGCTTCATATCAAGAGCTGCGTGCCGGTGAGTTTAAGCTACACAAATTGTATGTTTTGCCCACTGCACAAGGAAAAGGAGCTGGGCGCTACTTTATAGCTAAGCTCATAGAACAAATCAAAGGGCTGGGTGCACATACCCTTGAGTTGCAGGTAAATCGACACAATAAAGCAGTAGGATTTTATCAGCAGCTTGGATTTTCAATACGCGAAACAATAGACGTAGAGATCGGTAAGGGTTTTTACATGAATGATTATATTATGCAAATAGCCCTTTGACAAGTAGGGCTTTATTGATTAATAATGTAGCTTTGCGCCTTGTAACAAACCAGTAATATGTCAACCATCACCAAATCCATTGATTTTAATTTATCCAACAAAGTAGCTGATATTTCTCTGGCCGAATGGGGTCGCAAAGAAATTCGCTTAGCTGAAGCAGAAATGCCTGGGCTAATGGCCATTCGTTCCGAGTATGGCCCATCTCAACCCTTAAAAGATGCGCGAATAGCCGGTTGTCTTCATATGACCATTCAAACCGCTGTATTGATCGAAACATTAGTGGCATTGGGCGCTGAGGTAAAATGGAGTTCTTGTAATATATTCTCAACACAGGACCATGCCGCTGCTGCTATTGCCGCTGCAGGTATTGGCGTGTTTGCCTGGAAAGGCCAAACCATTGAGGAAGCGGATTGGTGTATTGAACAAACACTTTTCTTTGGTAGTGAAGATCGTCCGTTGAACATGATTTTGGATGATGGTGGCGACCTGACCAATATCGTGCTTGATAAATATCCTGAGTTGGTTCAGCATATTAAGGGAATATCTGAGGAAACAACCACCGGCGTACATCGTTTATACGAGCGCGTTGTAAAAGGAACGCTTCCAATGCCGGCTATCAATGTTAACGACTCAGTTACTAAATCCAAATTCGATAATAAATACGGTTGTAAAGAATCCTTGGTGGATGCCATCCGTCGTGCCACTGATGTAATGTTGGCAGGAAAGGTTGCAGTTGTTGGTGGATATGGCGATGTGGGCAAGGGTTCTGCAGCTTCGTTAGCAGGAGCAGGATGTCGGGTAATTGTTACCGAAATAGATCCTATCTGTGCACTGCAAGCTGCCATGGATGGGTTTGAAGTAAAAAAGATGATCGACGCTGTGAAAGAGGCAGATATTGTGGTTACCGCATCAGGCTGTCGGGACTTGATTACGGGCGAACATTTCAAACGTATGAAAGACAAGGCCATTGTTTGTAACATTGGACATTTTGATATAGAAATTGATATTGCCTGGTTGAATACTAATTACGGACATACAAAAGACACTATCAAACCACAGGTAGACATCTACAATGTGGATGGCAACGACATTATTATTTTAGCTGAAGGCCGGTTGGTTAACCTGGGCTGTGCCACAGGACATCCTTCCTTTGTAATGAGTAATTCGTTCACCAACCAAACATTGGCGCAGATTGAATTATGGACCAACAATAATAATTACGAGAATAAAGTATACGTTCTTCCTAAACATTTGGACGAAAAAGTGGCTCGACTTCACCTTTCTAAAATTGGAGTAGAGTTAGACCAACTGACCACCGCACAGTCAGAATATCTTGGCATCAGCAAAGAGGGTCCTTTCAAGTCTGAACATTATCGTTATTGATCAATGCAACTTCTTGATAAAAAAAACCTCCGCTAATGGAGGTTTTTTTATTGGATCAACTTAACGGCCTCTTTACTGACACAATCCACAGCTTGCATAAACCTTTCTTGCATCGATTCTTCCAAGTTTACCGGGAAAATCTTTTGATCTCGATCGGTAAACACGATGTGACTAACCTTGGCAGTGGCCAATTTTTTCAATTGATAGTTTATTGTAGTTGCATTTCTGAAAATAAAATGAAAAAGCCCCTCACAATTCATTGTGCCTGCGTTGCGCAACAGTAGCTTTGATTTGGTTCCTGTAAAATAAATAGTTGCTGTACAACCATCGTCAAAGCATCGATTGGTTTTGAAGGAAAAAAGTATATCCACCTCTTTCTTATCGGCATCAATGGTTACCGCAGCACCTGAAAGCTCAATGAATCCTGAGCTTAGTCTTGTTTCTTTAGTAAATAAATCCGTATCCCGATTGATTGCACATTGCTGTCCAATCGAAGAAACAGTGGTTATGCAACAAAGCACAAAAAGCAAATACTTTGTAATCCCAACCCCTTTCATGATAAAGAATTAAATTCTAACAGCGGTGCCCGTTGCAATTACCATCAACATGCTACCACTGGCTCCAACCGTTTCAAAGTCCAAATCAATTCCAACTACCGCGTTAGCTCCCAAAGACTGCGCTTTCTGTGTCAATTCACGCATGGCATCTTCTTTTGCTTCTTCAATTACCCGCTCGTAGGTTTTGCTTCGCCCGCCAATCAAATCGCGCAGTCCCGCAAAAATGTCTTTGAACATATTGGCGCCAATAATACTTTGCGCATTGATTACTCCTAAATATTCCTGTACCGGCCTTCCTTCAATTACAGCAGTTGTTGTTAAGATCATATGACTAGTTTTTAAGTTGTGTAAAAATACTACTCAGTCGAGTATCTTCCTTGACCACTTGTCCACGCGCCGCCTCCCGAATGTATTGCATACGGTTATCTGTATCCGGATGGCTGCTGATCATTTCAGGAATTTCAGTGCCGGGAGAAGCATCCTTCAAATGCTTGAATAATAGATCATATCCCGCTGGGTCAATTCCCCTTTCTTTCAATAATCGATAACCTTCCAGATCGGCCTCTTTTTCCAGTGATCTGGAATAACTCAGCGTGCGTAATTGATTGGCCTGACCAATTACCAGCGTTGCCAGCCCACTACTTTTTCCAAAAAGCAGGGTAATAAAAAGATCTGATCCCATGGATCGAAAAATAGAACGAGTGGCATGTCTTTTTTCTACATGCACAAACTCATGACTCAGCAAAGCCGCTAACTCAGGATAGGTTTCCATGCTTTCCAATAATCCTGTATATACAACCAACTGTCCACCAGGCAAGGCAAATGCGTTTACCATCTGGTCTTTTACAACCGTAATACGAATGGAGTAATCTGTTTCTATAGCTAATTCAGTAAAAAATTCATTGAGCACTCGCGTGGCCATAGTGTCTGTTGATTGGGTACTTTGCATAGCCTCAAAAACGCTGTCTCCCAATTGACGCTCTGTTTTTTTTGAAACCACTGCGGCCATTTGTTCTGCCAGCCAAGGCACCATAAAAACATAAAGAAGCGTTCCCGCCAGTATCATTGCACTTAATAAAGCAACCGTGCGGCGCATATTGCCTGTTCTTTTTTTTTGGAACCAAGATTTTTCAGCCTCTTTTTTTATTTCCTCCCAATACTCAAAAGCCTCTCGACCAGCCACCCTGAACTCAGCTTGCGTTTTGATTTGGATAAACCGGCTTCGTTGTTCGGTGAACAAAAAATCTCCTTGTACTTCATTGATTGACCAATCTTGTCTGCCGGGTATTCCTGCCTGGTCATGGTAGCCAATACTGAGTGTCTTATCTGATAATAACAGTGTAGCATCCTTTGGGGGAGAAAAATAACCTGGGTAAAACTGCCCGTTGAAAGTTTTCATGAAAGTAATTGATGCTTAAAGATAAGTCGGCCCTAGCCAATATCTTTGTCAAGTGACAAAACTCTCTGTCAATATCAACAAATTGGCCACCCTCCGTAATGCCCGAGGAGGAAACAATCCCGACCTGCTAAAAACAACCAAACTGATAGAACAATTTGGAGCAGACGGAATTACTATTCACCCCCGTCCCGATCAACGACATATTCGTTACAGTGATGTTGCAGCACTTAAAAAAATAATCACCACGGAGTTGAATATAGAAGGAAATTGTCGTGAACAACAATTTGTTGATTTGGTTTTAGCAACTAAGCCAACCCAGGTAACCTTAGTGCCTGATACCATAGGACAATTAACCAGTGACCACGGTTGGGACACTGTTACACATCTGGAGTACCTGAAAAAGATGGTTAGTGTATTCAAAGATCAAGGCATTCGTGTTAGCTTATTTGTAGATCCAGTGGAAGAAATGATCAGGGCCGCTAAAGAAACGGGCACAGATCGAGTAGAGTTATATACGGAACAGTACGCTACTCTTTATCAAAATGGTGAAAAGGAAAAAGCCATCGCTCCCTATTATCAAGCGGCTTTAGTAGCAAAGGAATTATCGCTTTCTCTAAACGCAGGTCATGATCTGGACCATAACAATCTGCGATATTTTCATGGGCAAATTCCCTGGATCAAAGAGGTAAGTATAGGACATGCATTAGTCTGTGATGCCCTGATATGGGGATTAGAAAACACCATTCAACTCTATAAAAGAGAACTACAAGATTAGTCCATTGCTTTTTTTACTCGTGTGCGGATGGCCGATAATTGATCCGGCTCAAACCAGTGCATTGAATCCTGTCTTCTAAACCAAGTCAATTGTCTTTTTGCATACTGCCTGGTATTAATTTTTATTTGCTCCTTGGCATCTATTGCTGTACCATGACCTTGTAAAAACTGGAATATTTCACTGTACCCAACTGTTTGAAGCGGTCGTAAGTCCGCATAGGGCAGCAAGGATTGTACTTCGTCAACCAATCCTTGGGCAAACATTTGCTCCACGCGCTGATCAATCAGTTCAATAAGTTGAGTCCGCGGACGTGTTAAACCCAATGAGCATAAAGCATAGTAAGGAGTAGTTGCTTCCTTTTTTCTAAAGGTTAATATGCTACTGCCTGTTGCACGAAACACTTCTAATGCGCGCATCATTCGCTGAGGATTTTTCATCTCGCCCGAGGAAGCAAACAAGGGATCGAGACTACGTAATTCGGCTTGAAGCCAACCCAATCCCTGTTGTTGATACTTCACAATTACTTCATTGCGTATAGCCGACTCAACCTCAGGAATTTTATCCAGTCCTTCGTGAAATGCTTTCCAGTAAAGCCCCGTTCCTCCAACCATTACCACTGTAGGAAAGCGTTCTAAAATACTTTTAACTACTGCATGAGCTTGTAGGGCATAAGCATGCGCATCAATTGGTTGATGAACAGAATGAGAGGCAATAAAATGATGTTTAACAGCAGTTAACTCTGCCACAGTGGGACGCGCCACCCCAATTGAAAGCTCTTGATAACATTGCCTGCTGTCAAAGGAAACTATTTCAGTGCCCAGCCACTTAGCCAACTCTATGGCAAGTGTAGTTTTTCCAGCTGCCGTGGGTCCTGCAATTTGTATGATAAGAGGCAGCGACATGAACCAAGTTAAATCTCTTCCTCGTTCATTCCTTCCTCTTCAAGACTAATATCCTCCCCTTCTTCATCTTTCTCGGCAAAGCCATCTTCAGTTTTACTCAGGTCGTATTTCTCTTCAACATCAGCAAATCTCTCCCCAAGCAATGCTTTGGTTCCATATTGGCTGGGGGGTATTCCTTCTACTCGGGTAATAGCCGGATAGGTAAATTTGGGATTTTCCTCCTTAGACACATTGATAAGTTCCAACAGGAAAGTCCAATTGCGATGAAAATCATACAGGTAAACAAAGCGCTGATTTAAATTTTTTATCTCTGCACCAATTGTAGTTTGATCCATCAACAAAGGAGCAGCTTTGTAATCCTTTTCATAAACTGCTAAGCTTATTTCCCTACCTCGTTGCCATTGATCATTGCTTCGGAAAAATGTTGCCTGATGTTTTTGATCAAACTCATAAGCCTTCAGGATAGTCTGATGAAGGCTGAGGAATGTATCGGTATGGAATAGCGCAATATCCCTATAAAGGGTATCGTCTTCTTCAAAAAAAACTCGAAACTTCAAAATAGGCATACCGCAAAGCTAGGGATAAATTACTGGTCAATTTTTTGGATGAATTCCCATAGAAGCCGCTTTTTCCAACATGAATTGAAAAGCCGCCTCATAGGAATTAGCAATCACGCCATCCAATAGGGCATCTTTGATTGCGTCTTTGATTAGGCCTACTGGCTTTGAAGGCGATAGTCCAAATGTTTCCATAATCAATTCCCCACTGATAGGGGGCTGCCAGGTTCTAAAATGATCCTTTTCTTCTACTTCTTTACAGCGTTGTCTGACCAAAATAAAATTATCCAAGTATCGTTTAACTTTTGATTGATTTTTGGAGGTAATATCGGCCTCGCAAAGCAGCATCAGTGAATCAAAGTCTTCTCCTGCATCAAACAATAGTCTTCGAATAGCAGAGTCGGTTATATTTTCCTTAGTAAGACCAATAGGACGAAGATGTAATTCGACTAATTTTTTTACAAACCGCATTTTCTCATGTAAGGGCAATTTTAGTTTTGTAAAAATTTTAGGCACCATTCTTCCTCCCACTACTTCGTGGCCATGAAAAGTCCATCCATGCCCTTTTTCAAAACGTTTAGTAGCTGGTTTTGCAATATCATGCAGTAAGGCAGCCCAACGAAGCCATAAATCAGTTGACTTTTGCGCCACATTGTCCAACACTTGGAGGGTGTGATAAAAATTATCCTTGTGTCCGTGTCCATCTTTATACTCAGTTCCGGCCAATTCAACTACCTGCGGAAAAATTAGTTTTAACAGCCCCGCTTTATAGAGCAGATCAAAACCAATAGAGGGCTTAGGGGCTAAAAGAATCTTGGTTAGTTCGTCCGTAATTCTCTCCTGCGAAATAATATCAATTCGCTTGACATTGCGCACTATCCCTTCCCAGGTGTTTTCTTCAATTTCAAAACCAAGCTGTGCAGCAAATCGAATAGCGCGCATCATGCGCAGGGGATCGTCACTAAAGGTTTTATCCGGATCTTGTGGCGTTCTAATGATTCCTTTATCCAAGTCCTTCAATCCGCCAAACGGATCGATGAGTTTTCCAAAATTGTGTTCCTGCAAGCTGATGGCTAATGCATTAATAGTGAAATCTCTTCGTTCCTGGTCGTCCTGTAATGAACCTGGAGCAACCATTGGGTTACGCGAGGAATGCTGATAACTTTCCTTTCTGGCTCCCACAAATTCCACATCGGTGACTGGCTCGGTTTTCAGTTGAAAATGAGCCGTACCAAAAGTTTTAAATAGGTCCACCTTTGGTTTGGGCTTGAACTGAATGGCCACTTGTGTTGCCAACTCCAAAGCATCTCCGATACAAACAAAATCCAAGTCAGTAGTTGGCCGTCCCATTAGTTTATCCCGAACAAACCCACCTACTAAATAGGTTTCACGTTGCAAAGAGCGTGCGCCTGCCGCCACTTTTTGCAAGAGTGCCATTTCTTCCGGTGTACAACAAATATCCATCTGCGCAAAGGTACTGGTTCAGCCCAAAGTGAATCAGAGATAACGCAGGTTAGTCTTAGGCGACAGCGTCAATAAGGTTTCATACATCAAACGGATGGTGCTTTCAATATCATCACGATGAAGCATTTCTACCGTTGTGTGCATATACCTAAGGGGAATAGAAATTAATACAGAGGGGCAACCATCATTAGAATAAGCAAAAGAATCCGTATCTGTACCGGTACTTCTGCTCAATGCTCGCCACTGAACTGGAATTTTCTTTTTAGCAGCCACCTCCTCAACAATGCCTAATAACTTATTATGCACAGCAGGCGCATAACAAAGAGATGGTCCCTTACCAGTGGCCACTTCTCCTTCAATAGCTTTATTGATCAGGGGAGTGGTGGTATCATGGGTTACATCGGTAACAATGGCAATGTCTGGCTTAATACGCCGCGCAATCATTTCTGCACCACGCAAGCCAATCTCTTCCTGCACCGCGTTGACCACATGCAAGCTAAAAGGCAATTGCTTTTTATTTTCTCTTAGGAGTCTGGCTACTTCAGCAATCATAAAACCCCCAATTCTATTGTCGAATGCCCGACCAATGTAATTTCCGTTAGCCAATTCATCAAAGCCATCCTGATAGGTAACCACAGCACCAATATGGATTCCCAATGCAGCTACATCTTTCTTGGTGCGTGCCCCACAATCCAACCACAAGATATCCGTACGTGGTGTGGGTTCTTTTTGTTCCGGACTACTCAAGCGTGTATGAATAGCGGGCCAGCCAAACACCGCTTTAACAGGGCCTTTCTTTCCGTGAATGATAACTCTAGAAGCTGGTGCCGTTTGATGATCCACTCCACCATTTCTTTTTAAATACAACAGTCCGTCGGCCGAGATATAATTTACAAACCAGCTAATTTCATCAGCATGTGCCTCTATGACTACCTTAAAGGGATGAGTAGGATTAATTACACCCACCGCTGTTCCATAAGGATCCACGTAATGCGTGTCTACGTAAGGTTTCAGGTAGTCGATCCATAAGCGCTGTCCCCAACTTTCAAATCCAACAGGAGAAGCATTATTAATATAGTTTTTAAAAAAAGAAAAAGAGGCAGGTGTCAGCAGCGATTTGCTGGTTTTTTTTGAAGCAGTCTTTGCCATAGGGATTGTTTTAAGAGCAAGTATTAAGGTCTCTTCAACCGGATCTTATTAGACTCGCTGTAATTACTGCGCTTGCGCGTTTTATCAATCAACAACAAGCCAAGTGAAGCCGTAGTATCACGCGTTACGCCCGGTAAGGTGAGCATATTGGTTTGGTTGTAAGTGTTGTACTCGAATTCTATTGCAATATCCGCTTTGCGCAATGATGCGGGAATACCTAAGCGATTAGTGGGGAAACGCATCAGGGTATCAATCCTGGATGGATTGTTGCCGTTATACCATTTGTAAACAATGTATACCGAGTCCACATCTCCTTCCTGATCTGTGTAACGTGCCAGCAATTTAATGAGGTTACCATTATAGACAGTGGAGGGTTCAATAGAACGAACTTCAACTTTGGGTTCAGAGGTAAACTTATCTTTGCTGCACGAAACGGCAAACAGTATAAGTAAAAAAAATAACTGGAAACGCTGATTCATAATACGCATTGGAAACAAATTTACATGATTTATACGGACCGAATTCCCTGTATTTGAACTGGGAAAAACGTCTGTTTAACGGTTCCTTTTCATTTGAACAGTTGGCCTTGGAGGCTTTTCAATATCAAGCAACACAAAACTCCGTTTATGCCGCTTATTTACATGCACTTCACTGTAAACCCGAGGAGGTAAACAGCATTCAACAGATCCCCTTTCTACCCATTGGGTTTTTCAAATCCCATGCCGTAAAATCAGGAACCTATTCTCCGGCGCTAGTTTTTGAAAGCAGTTCAACCACCGGCACTACCCCCAGTCAACATTTAGTTAGAAATCCCTCTCTTTACCAATCCAGCTTTTTACATGGTTTTGAGCAATTTTGGGGTTCTCCACAAAACACCTGTATCATAGGACTGCTTCCCTCCTACTTAGAACGCAAAAACTCCTCCTTGGTGTATATGGTTAAAGAATTGATTGAAAGATCAGGTCATCCAAACAGCGGGTTTTATTTAAACGAAATGGAACTGCTATCAAAAACCTTAACACAGTTGGAACTAAAGCAACAACGTACCCTACTGATTGGAGTAACCTTTGCATTACTGCATTTTGCATCCACACATCCGCAACCCTTACAGCATACTACGCTTATTGAAACCGGTGGGATGAAAGGCAGGGCGGAAGAGTTAACAAGAGAAGAAGTACATGCTCGTTTGAAAAACGCTTTTCATCTATCAGCAGTTGCATCTGAATACGGAATGACTGAATTGTTTTCTCAAGCCTGGTCAACAGCCAATGGAATTTTCAACTGCCCTCCATGGATGAGGGTATTGGTGCGAGAAGAAGAGGATCCGCTTTCGGTTAAAAATTTTGGTAACGGTGGCTTGAATATCATAGACCTGGCTAATATTGATTCCTGTTGTTTTATTGCCACTGATGATGTAGGTCGGGTACATCCCAATGGTCATTTTGAAATGCTGGGCAGGCTTGATGGCGCATCCATTCGAGGCTGTAGCTTACTTACTGCTTAAGCTAAAGTTTAGCTTATAGCATCAATTCAGCAATAATTTCAACGTAACTTTGCGCTCCCGCCCAGGTGGCGAAATTGGTAGACGCACCGTCTTCAGGTGGCGGCGCCGCGAGGTGTGCTGGTTCGAATCCAGTCCTGGGCACTAACAAAATAAGTCCTGCACAAAGTGCGGGATTTTTTTATTGGCGGCGTGCAAAGCTTGCTTTGCTAAGCAGACAATTAAAAATCCTGGGTGAGCGCAGCGAACCAGGACTTTTTTGTTAGTAAGCCCCCTCGCAGGACGTAAGGGATCACTGAAAGTAATCCAGACTCATTTTATCTGACCCAATACCATATAATACCAGGATTGGGATTTGCTGTTCCGCCACCAGCATTACTAATCCATGGTGTTGGCGACCAACCGCAATGAGTAATCAATGTCCCCCACCAGTTTCCGGAGCCATTATCGAGAGTTATTACGCCACATCCGCCGCCAGCTGATGTGCTGTACCAGGGCATTCTTGACTCCAGTCCGTTTTCAGACACATAATTCCAGTTTCCAAACTTGGTGTTTAAGGTAATATTGGTTTGGGTGTTATTGGTATTTACAAATGAATAATTATCGTTTGCTGTCCATATTCCTCCATAACTCATCCGAGTAGTAGCATCAATCATATATTGAAATCCGCTGGAGCTCTTTTTAATATAATCGGCCCAACCGATAATTGAATAATTAGCAGTGGAGGTACTAATAATATCAGCATTAGTAGAAAATGGCATTGCTGAGTTCCTAGAAATGGCATTGGCATAAGTCCAACCGGCATAAGAAGAGTTTTTCATGATTAGCGTCCAGCCGCCACCATCTGTAGTCATGTCAGCGTAAATTTGAAAAGGGATTCCACCATTTATATTTGAATTTTTGATCCAATAAAATCCATCTGTTGCACTAGGGTAATTCTGTTTTATTTCATAAGCACTGGTACTAGCTTCAGCAGAAGTTAAGCCACTTGGTACTACTTCAGTCTTTGAACTATTGTAGTTTGTCAATACCTCATTGGAGGTCAACGCCCTGTTGTAGTGATGAAAAGCATTTAGTCTGAAGTTCCCATAACCTCCATTTCCTAGATTTGTATTACAAGTAGCCCCAATACCATAGTAGAGTGTGCCAGGTATACTTCTGCTTATAGAGTAGGTCCCTACGGACGATCCATCTACAAAAGCCTTTAACGTAGTTCCATCATACGTAAATCCAACATAGTGCCAGGTATTCAAAGTGATACTTGAACTTATCTGTGAAGTACCTAAAGGATACGGCCAAACTCCAAATCGGATTGTAGACCCAATTATTTCAATTTGGCTGTCATACCAATTTGTGTTAAGCGTGGTTTGACCTAACTCAGTAAGGATAACTCCATTTCCAGTAGGAAATACCCATAGAAAAACTGATTCATTTAAAGTCGATGTTAAGGCGCTAGTTATCAAATAATTAGATGAAGCACCAACAAGGTTCAAATATTTTGGATTTCCACTATAGTAGGAAGGAGAATTAACAAGTGTGGCGTTTTGTTGCACACCTGCCAAATCTGTTACCGTATTACCACTTCCTGAATAAGAACTTGTGTTCGAAAACTCATATCTAACCTGCATACCACTTGTTATAAATGGTGATGGTAGGTAGTTTACGGCTTGATATGATGGCATGGTAATCTGAGCTTGCACAAATGGCGTCAGTAATATATAAAGTAGAAACAGGATTGTTCGTTTCATTTTTCTAATTTGACATATCCCCACTTGATATAAAGTTGTTTGAAACTACTGATAGTAATGTTACTATAGCATTTTGGCCAGCAGTTTTGGTAAAACTACTTCTATTGGTAATGGTTGTTCCAGATCCTGATATGGTTACTTGGCCTACCCCAAGTTGAACGATTAAGCAATTAAATCCTACTATAAGACCAGCAGGTACTGTAAGTGTGATTGCACTTGCATCATTCAGTGTTACAATCTTCCCATTATCGGATGCAACCAAAGTGTATGTTGTGCCAGTTTGGTTGTTAATGTTTGCAGCAAATCCTGCAATTGTTGAACTAGCTGTATTTGCGCCGTTTAACGCTCCGTTAAAAGTTTTGTTTCCAGCAAAAGTCTGTGTGCCTGTTGTTACAACTCCTCTTGCAGAGGCAGAAGCATCAGGAATATTCAATGTAATAGCTCCGCTAGAAGTGATTGGACTTCCTGAAACGTTTACATCCGTGCCTGTTGTTCCAACCAATAATTCAATTGAAGTTACTGTTCCGCTAGTGCTTGAAGTGCCAGCACCAATGGCAGTACGAAAATCTGATGCACTTAGAGCAGATACCGAGTTGTCTGCGTTCATTCTGGGAAAAGTAACAGCTGATGGATTAGTGAGTGAAAAAAGGTTGCTGCCCACGGTTGTGGCTCCTAAGTTAGTTCTCGCACCAGCAGCAGTAGTTGCTCCCGTACCCCCATTGGCAACAGCAACCGTGCCCGTAACATTCGCAGCATTGCCTGCAATATCACCCGACACCTTACTGCCCGATACCGTC